>ENA-UOJQ01000049-UOJQ01000049.1-human-gut-metagenome-genome-assembly--contig:-P63-NODE-49-length-155310-cov-17.158848_pt1 | contig 155310 bp, 142 predicted proteins | sample MGYA00242352_ERZ723899 | MGnify/ENA metagenome assembly ERZ723899
CTGTCGATAAACCTCTTGATTATATAAAAATGGGGTCGCAGGGGCGTAGCCCCCGTACAGGTCGTCAGCCATTTGTGCCACTGCATCGTGCAGTGGCTTTGTGTGGCTGACTGCAAGCATCCTTGCTTGGTCTAGGGGCGGTAGCCCCAGTAATATAGCCCCTTTCCCGGGGAAAGGGGCTTGGGGTTTCGGCAAGGATGCCGAGATAGAACGCCCAAAGGCTTTGCAGGACGCAAAGCCCACAAAGCGTTCTTATAGGGATAGAGAACAAGCACTTTTTTTGAAAAAACATACTTTTTCTACAAACAGACCGCAGGCATAGCCTGCGGTCTGTCTGGCTGTACGCAATTTATCACTGCACTTCAACGATAGTGATGTTTTCTCCCGCTACCTCTACCTCTGACAGTAATGCACTCTTTATCTGAGCCGCCTGTGCGGTATCAAGTCCGCTCGACTTTACGATAATGTTAGCGCTGTTGTCGCTGAGATAGCAAAGAACATCCTCAAAGCCCTGCGCCTTGAGCGTTGTTTCTATCTTGTTTTCAGCTTCCATAAGGTCGGTCAGCTGTTTAGCGTCTTGTGCAACAACGGCAAGCTCGTCTTTGGTCATATCTCCGCCGCCGTAAATGCTCTTCAGCGTTTCCTTTGCTTCTTCTCTGCTCGCCTGCTTATCAATACGGGCTTTTGCAAAGTATTCCTCGCTGTCGGACGCACTGTCACTTCTGATGTCACTCTTAGCGGCGGTTGCGACAATGTCGCTGTCCTTGTCGGTATCTGCCTGCGTTTTTGATTTTTCGTTTGAAACAAGCCTTGTGTCGCCGTAGTTATCTCCCGAAACGTTCTTGCCGTCGGCACTGCTTCCTATGGCAAAATTAGCGTACAGCCCCACCGCAAGCACAAGTGCAAGTCCTGCCGCAACCAGATGCTTTTTGCCAAGTATAAGATTGATTCTCGGTCTTTTCATAATAAATACCTCGCTTATGTTGTAATACATATTTTCGATGCGGAAACGTCAAGAGCCGTTCTTACCGCATTGATTGCCCTTTCTGCCGTCCTGTTGCTTATCGCCTGAGGACAGACTACGGTTATGCCGAGTACCGTGTGCTTATCTTCATCAAGCCGCACCGTTACATTCGGCACCTCGTCTATTCCGTCCATAGCGGTGAGCATTTCGGTTATACGCTGTTCCAGCGCCTGCTCATCGGTAACAGCAGTTTCTGTGCTTTTCCCGAAGTCTGAGAGAAATATCAGAGCTATCGCCACTATGCCTGAAATAAACGCAAATTTTATCAGCTTATCGGATTTCAGTAGATCTTTCATAAAATGCCTTTTCTGTTTCTTATCTTGATTTTGAATATCTGACAGTTATTTCATCTCCCGATGCCGCCTGCACCAGAGCGACCGCATCGGATATGTAAGCTTCGTCTGCGTCTGCGTTAAATACAAGCTCAACCTCAGTAATAGATATGCAGAAAGCACCGTCAATATGCGCAATTACATATACTTTATCATAATCAAAACCGTTATTGCAAAGCAGCTGCTCTATCTTCTCCCTTACAGCCCTCGCCGCAGTGACCCTTGCCTGTTCGGACAGCTTTTCGCTGAAATCCACCTGCGGAACATTAATCGCCTGCGTATCAATGCTGACAGACGGTATGATGCCTTTTACCGCATTGATAAGACATAACGAGAATATGCAGGCAATCAGAAATGTTATCCGTGTCTTATATTTTTCGGACGGGATGAGCATTCTCAGAAGCCCTGTAGCCGCACCGAGTATGCATATACAAAGAGCCGCCTGTTTGATTTCCGTCATACCGCACCTCCTGCCATAAAAATCATCAGTGAAATCGAAATTACCGCCATTAAGAGAAACGAAACGAGCATAGCGGTGATTATCGAGCTTACGCCCTCAGCGCATTTCATAAGCCCTGTCAGCTGTGATATGCCGAACAGATCGCTGAACGATGCCGCAAGCGAGAATGCCAGCTTATAGCAAAGCACAGAAATTATTGACGGCAGGATAAGCACTCCCCCTGTGATTATTCCGAAAACACCGAAATTATTCCGTATGATTCCTATGCCGCCGTACATTACCGACAGCGAGTCGGAAACCGCTCCCCCGATAAACGGAACGCCGTTTGAAACGGTAAACCTTGCGGCTTTTATTCCGACATTATCGGACGGCACAGTGATAAAGCTTTGCATTGCAAGAAGCGCCACGAATACGGTCATTATAAGACCCAGTATCCATATAACCGTCTTTTTCACCGCCTGTGCAAGCGTTTCCAGCTTCAGTTCGCCGCATACGCTCCCTGCAAGCGATATTCCGAGTATGCTCATTGATACAGGCATAAGTATCTTTGACGCAAGCTGCATATAGCCCTGCGCACCGCCCATTACAACGGTATTGAACATTGCCGCAGAACTGACGTGACCGCTTGTTGCAAGTATTCCGGCAAATGCAGGTATAAAGCTCGCAAGAAATACGCTTCCCGACTCAAGCGTTTTTGATGCCGCTGTCAGCGAATCGCTTGCGGCACTCACGGTTATCGTACTGCACGCAAGCACCGACACAAGCGAAAACACAGTTTTCAGATTTCCGCTTGTGTTATCCGCAAATACGTTTGCGATACTGCAAAGAAGCGTTACCGAAATCAGCGAGATAAGTAATTTCAGCGGGCTTTTGATGCTTTCCCACAGCATACCTGTGACATTGCTTATCACCTTATCGACAGACAGAGCCTCGCTGTCTATGCTTTGCGGCGTTATCCCTGCGTCCGAGAGGCTCTTTTCAAGCTCAGGCGGTATATCGGCACTGTACCCGTCGATTATTACGCTTTCTTCGGCATAAGCCCTGTAAGGAAACGCTGCAGCCGTGAGCAGTACGATAAGCAGAATAAATGTTTTAATAACAGCTGTTTTCATAGTCCCTCACTGTAAAAGTTGTTTTATTACCTCCATAAGTCTGCTGAATACCGGCAACGCCAGTATGACTATCGCAAACTTGCCTGCAAGCTCTATCTTAGACGCTATCGACTTTTCACCTGCGTCACTGCAGCTGTCCGATGCCATTTGCGTTATATAGCATACGGCAAGCGATTTTACCAGCACGTCAGCGTAGGACGAATCGGGAACGGCTGTTTCGAGATAGCCCGATACGGTTTCTATCACAGGCTTTACCGCCGACACAGCCGCACCCAGCATAAGCATACCCGTTATCAGCGTTATATAGATGCTGAATTCAGGCTTGTACTGCTTTAATACCGATGACAGAACGGCTCCGATAATGCCGGCTCCGACAAATGCAATTATATTCATATTTACCGTTCCTTGCTTTCCGCCTATAGATTGAAAATACTTTTGATTGTGTCGAACAGGTTGCTTATTTCCGTGACAATCATCATCAGCACAACGATAAGCCCTGCTATAGTAGTCATCATTGCCTGCTCCTCTCTGCCCGAGCGTTGCAGAAGCTGATTGAGAACGGCTACAACGATACCTATCGCCGCAATCTTGAAAATAAAATCTACATTCATACTACACCGCCGCTTTCTATATCAGCATTATTCCGACCGCCGCACCGAGCATTATCCCAAGCGTTGTGTACAATCTGCCCTTGCGTTTTCTTTCCTCCTCGGCGGTTTTCAGCTGAAAGGAAAGACGCTGTCCCGCAAGTGCGAGTACAGCCGTTTCGCCGTCGGTATTGCTTTTGCCGATAGTCCTGCCAAGTTCGGATAATATCTGCCTGTCATCCTCTTTCAGATAACCGCTTTTTGACACGCATATATCCCACTCATCGCTTATATCACCGCCGTTTTCGCTGAGTTCAACAAGTTTGTCCGAAATGTAACAGCCGGAGCTTTTTTGCTCCGCTCTGAAAATTTCAGCCAGCTTGTATCCGCTGAAGCCTATATAGCAGTTCATACTCTGCACAAGCGAAATATAAGAGTTTATTACCCTGCACCGCTCACTCAGCCTGCCCGAAAAATACATACCCGTCGCACCGCCGCTGAGCGTAATCAGCAGAAATATAACAATTCCCGTCATACCGTTCATATCGTACACACGGCATTCGCTTCGGCAGTGATAAGCTGTTTTACCGCCGTTATCCTGTGGCTTTGCACAAGCGCTATATGCTGTATCGCTCCGCTGTCGATAACCGTCCTTATACCCTCGTTGCGATAAGCTTCCTCGATGCTGTCTGCGTGAGCCGTCATAATCAGCCCCGACCCCGAATTCACCGCCTGTCTTATACTTTTTGCATCAGCTCCAAGCTCATCGGTCACGATATAATCGGGCGACATACAGCGCACCGCCCTTATTATCCCGTCCGACTTGCCGTATCCGCTGAAAACATCGGTCATAAGCCCCACATCAAGACACGGCTTCCCGTTATACACTGCCGCAATCTCCTGCCGTTCATCAATAAGCGAAACCCTGAACATTCCTCCTATGCATCTGCATAAATCACGCAGTATCGTGGTTTTTCCGCTCAGCGCCCTCCCTACTATAAGAAGTCCCCTGCTCCTGCACTCGCTTTCAAACAACGGCAGCAGATCCCTTGCCGCCCCGTAATGCTGACGTGCTATCCTTATGTTTATCGAACTGAAATTCTTCACCGTCTGAAGCCCGCCGTTGCTGTACACCGCAGTACCGCATAATCCTGCCCTGTGACCGCCGTACAGCGTTATAAATCCGTTGGCTATATCTTTTTCGTAAGTATGGAGCGAATTTTGACATATTGCGCTTATGCACTCTGCCAGCATTTCGCTGTCGGGCGTTATCTGCGTTATATGGTTTTGCATTCCCGTGCGGATTATTATCGGATAGCCGCTCCTTATACGGATTTCTTCCGCTGTCTGCCGTATCGCATTCGGCACCGATGCAAGACCGGGAAAAATTCTTACCGCACAACGTATCGCCGTATCGTATTCGCAGGTTTTACTTTCTATCATTTTTTTCATTTCCTTTCAGCTTGTCTTTTTTGTTTAGTAAAGTCTATGCGGGAGGGTATAAAAAAAGAACGCACGATTTCTCGTGCGCTCTGAACCTATTGAATTTTATCCAATCTGCAAATTACGGTTATTCTTCCGAAACCACCGTTTTGATATGAAGCTCCTCAAGCTGCTTGTCATCAACTACCGACGGGCACTGCGACATAAGCTCGCTTGCGTCCTTTACCTTCGGGAAAGCAACTACATCTCTCAGGCTGTCTGCACCGCAAAGGAGCATCGAAAGCCTGTCAAGACCTATGCCAAGACCGCCGTGCGGAGGTGCGGCATACTTGTATGCGTCAACAAGGAAGCCGAACTTTTCTTCGATTTCCTTATCGGTAAGACCGAGAAGTCTGAACATTCTCTCCTGAAGCTCGGGGTCTGTGATACGGATAGAACCACTGCAAAGCTCGATGCCGTTGAGTACAAGGTCATAAGCCTTCGCTCTTACCTTGCCCTTGTCGGTATCAAGATACTCAAGGCACTCCTCCATAGGCATCGTGAACGGATGGTGCATAGCAAGCCAGCTTTCCGACTCATCGTCCCACTCGAAGAACGGGAACTCGGTAATCCATAAGAAGTTGTATCCGCTGTCGGGTACTATGCCTATCTGCTTGCCGACCTTAAGACGCAGAGCACCAAGTACGGGGAGCGTAACCTTGTTCTTGTCCGCAACGATAAGCACAACGTCACCCTTTTCACAGCCAAGCTCGGAAAGTATAGCGTCAAGCTCGCCTTCTTTAAGGAACTTTGCAAACGAGCAGTTAGGTGCGTCATCGTGCCAGCGGATATATGCAAGACCCTTTGCGCCGATTCCCTTTGAGAACTCGGTCAGCTTGTCGATTTCCTTTCTTGTAAGAACACCTGCGGCATTCTTTGCAACAATCGCTCTTACACTGCCGCCTGCGGCAATAGCCGAAGAAAATACCGAAAACTCTGTATCCTTTACAATATCGGACAGATCCTGTATCTCCATACCGAAGCGTGTATCGGGCTTATCCGAGCCGTAACGTGACATAGCGTCGTTATATGTCAGTCTGGGGAGCGGAATTGTAATATCAACATCAAGCACATCCTTCATCAGCTTTTTGATGAAGCCCTCTGTAAGCTCAAGTATCTCGTCAACATCCATAAATGACATTTCAAGGTCTATCTGTGTGAATTCGGGCTGTCTGTCAGCACGCAGGTCCTCATCTCTGAAGCATCTCGCAAGCTGAATATAGCGGTCAAAGCCCGAAATCATAAGTAACTGCTTGTATATCTGGGGCGACTGCGGAAGCGCATAGAACTTGCCCTCGTGAACTCTTGACGGTACAAGATAATCTCTTGCTCCCTCAGGAGTTGATTTCATCATCATAGGTGTTTCTATTTCAAGAAATCCGTTGTCATAGAAATATTCACGGGCTGTCTTTGCAATCCTGTGACGCATTATAAGGTTATCCTGCAACTTCTTTCTGCGAAGATCGAGGTATCTGTACTTAAGACGAAGCTCCTCGTTTGTCTTTGTATCGTTAACTATCTCAAACGGCGTTGTCTGAGCCATCGAAAGTATACGAAGGTCGGTAACGAGAATTTCAACGTTGCCTGTCTTTATATCGTTATTCTTGCTCTCTCTTTCACGCAGAAGTCCCTGCGCCATAAGCACATATTCGCTCTTTATCTGCTTTGCCTTTTCAAATACGGCAGGCTCTGTTGTATCATCGAATACAAGCTGAACAATTCCTGTGCGGTCACGCAGGTCAACGAACATAAGGCTGCCCTTATCTCTTACTCTCTGTACAAATCCGGCAACGGTAACAGTACTGCCGATACCCTCGACCTCGCCGCAATAATGTGTGCGCTTAAGACCTTTCATTGTGTCTAACATAAAATCTATACCTTTCCTACGGTTCTACCCGTTTATTTCCAACCGACAGACATAAGCGTCTGACGATAAACCTTTACAATTATATCATTTTTCTGTCGGCTTTTCAAGTAGTGAGGCGAAAAAAAGCAACCGCAGAAAACTGCGGTCATTATATATTTCTGCTTTTTACTTTGCTTCAGTCCGCTTTTTTTAATCCCCCGAATCAACAGAGTTTGCGCTGATTTTGTCCGATATTGCTTTCTCTGCCTTCTTAGGCTCTTCCGACGCTATAAGAAAGCACAGATTGCCCTTTTGGAATACCACCGTCTTGCTTACGATTTTTTCCTGCTCGGGATATGTTCCGAACTGCTTTATAAGGCTGTCTTTCCTGCTTTGCAGTGCGGCTTTCACGCCGTCTGTGTCATCTGCACGCACAGCAATTATCTCCGACAGCTCAACGCTTATCGCCTGCTGATATACGCAGTAATCTGTGATACCGTATTTGCTGAAATCCATTATCGTATCAAGCAGCGTGCTGTCCGTTGCTTTTACCATTTCGGGAAAATCGCCGCTGTTAAGCGCTGTGAGTACAAGACCCTCGCAGGAAATATCATCGTCAGCCACCTTAGTTACCGTCCATTTTGTAGATGAACGGGAGGAGCTGTCCTCCTGCTGTACAGAAGAAATATCATCGGCACAGCCGCAGAGCGTTGCGGCAATGATTACGGCTGATAATACAGCGAGTGCTTTCCTCATTTGCTTTTTATCCTCTCAAGATTTGCCGAAAGCGCATCGGGGAGCTTGTGCTTATCCTTGTCGTACCACGGCAGATCCTCACGCATTATAACGTCGGGATGAGCCATAACACGCTTCATAAAGTCCTCTGTCATATATTTTTCGTTTATCACAGTATAGCCGTCTTTGTCAAAAACAGGCTTGTACCCTTCCCTCTTGTAGACAAACTCGCCCCACCACGGGAGCCACCACAGCCACATAGCGTTGTCCTTTTTCATCTCATCGGGATCGGGAATATAACCGCATTCGGACAAGGTTATCATCTTGCCGTGTGCAAGCTCGGTCATATATTCGAATCTCTGCTTCTGGGAAGAATGATCGTATTCCTTTACCGAATAAATATCATCTCCGCAGATGTCAAACGTGTCCGGGCTTACCTCCATACACTTGTCCTGACCGTTCCATACCCATATAAGATTGGTCAGCTTGTGATAATTTTCCATACGGTCAAAAATCATATACCACAGCTTCTTATACGCTTCACGGTGCTGTTCGTCGTGGTTTCCCCACCAGAACCAGTTGCCGTTTGCCTCATGCAGAGGCCGCCACAGCACAGGTATATCAAGCTGTGCCATACGCTTAAGCTCGGCTGATACCATATCTATCTCACGGATAATAAATTCATATTCCGCAGTGCCTTCGGTTACACCCTTGCACAGATCGAAGCAGGTCTTGTGATCGTAGCCGGTCGTCTTGTAGTAGAACGATGAGCCTTTGGAGTAATCGTTCATATCGTTCGGAGCGTACCAGTGCCAGCACATTGTGACAATGCCGCCGCACTGAGTAGCCCATTTTATCGCTCTGTCAACCTGATCGTCCGTTTTCTTGCAGGAGCTTACCCCCATAAAGTCATATCCTCTCACGGCAGGGAGCTTTCCTGTCAGATGATAGTACACAAGATCCTCGACTTCTTCACTTTGCAGATACTGCTGACCTGCCAGATGTTTTTTGCCGTAAATGCTTTTAAGGTATTCAAAAAGCATTTTTGTGTTTTTGCTTGCCTGCTTTGAAACAAGCTCAGCGTTTAAATCTGTAGTATACGCCATAGTTCCTCACATTATATCTTTATTTGTTCTTCTGCTCCTGTAACGTTCTTACCGTTCTGAGAAGGAATTTTGTCGGAGCAAATCTTGAGCCTGCCGCAGCCGCCTTGGTGGTAACTCCGGGGATTATCAGCAGATCTCCGCATAAAAGACGCTCGATAGCATAGTCTGCAACATAAGCCTCGTTCTCACTCGGTATTCCGAAGCTCTTTACGCCTGCAACGCTGTTGAATTCGGTATCTACGGGTCCGGGGCAAAGTGCGCTTATCACTACCCTGCTGCCTGTGCTTCTCAGTTCCTCGTAGACCGCCTTGGTAAGCTGTACGACATAGTTTTTTGTCGCATAGTATGTCGCAAGCAGAGGTCCTGCCATAAAGCCTGCAACAGACGCAGTGTTAAGGATATATCCGCTGTTTCTTGCGGCAAAATCACGCAGGAACAGCTTTGTCAGAATATGAACGGCCTTTATATTGACGTTTATCATCGAAAGCTCGTCTTTAAGATCTGTTTCAAGGAACGGACCGTACAGACCGAATCCCGCATTGTTAAAGAGAAAATCAATTTTATATTCCTTTACCCTGTCGTAAAGCTCGAAGCACTGATCTTCTTTCGAAAGGTCGGCTGTAATTGTCTTGACCTTTATTTCGGGACAGTTGTATACGATTTCTTCCTTGAGTGCCAGCAGACGCTCTGTTCTTCTTGCGACAAGTATAAGATTCACACCTCTTGTAGCAAGGTTTTTCGCCATTTCTTTTCCGATTCCTGAGCTTGCGCCCGTAATAAGTGCGATCATGTCAGATTCCTTTCCCGGTCAGATAACCGTGTTCATCAAGATATTCTTCAAGTATATCAGCCGCCATACAGACGATTTTCGGACAAGGCCGTTTTTTATAATACTCATTCGTTCTTTCTGCGGGTATATATGTCTTTTCGGGCTTTGACAGTCCGAGAAGCTCCTTGCAGATTATACTGCCGTTTTCTTTTCTGAAGCGTGAAGCAAGCTCCTGTATTGCGGCATAGGTGGATTTCTTGCCCTGTGCGTCCGAAGGATCGCTGTAGCCTGCCACTATGCCCAGTACGATGAACATTCCGCTTACAGCGCCGCATACCTCACGCATACGTCCCATACCGCCGCCGAAGCCCGATGCAAGCATAGCCGCCGTCTTATCGTCAAGCCCTGTTATATCCGAATAGCTGAGCAATACCGCCTGTGAGCAGTTATACCCTTCCATAAACAGTTGCTCGGCTCTTTTGCCATAATCGCCCATAGAAATACCTCTTTTCTGTTTTTGCTTTCACACAGTCCTTACGGCTCGGCTTATGGATAGTATATACTAAACCGCCGCCGATTTCAAGCCCTGAACGCAAAAAATCCGGCAGGATGTGCCGGATTCTTTTGCAGTCTTTATAAATCGTCAGATTTCTGCGTCATCGTCAGAAACGCTGTGCTTTACTCTATCTCTTTCTTCGGCTCTCTTGCCGTTGTTGAATCGGTCAACAGTGCCTACAAGATAGCCTGTTATACGGCGGATACGCTCAAATCTTGTGTTGTCGCCGTGATCGCTTCTTCCGCACTTGGGGCATACGTCACCGATTATACCCGTGTATCCGCAGCAGGGATCTCTATCTACGGGGTGGTTTATCGAGCCGTAGCCGATACCCGATTCCTTCATGCATCTGATAATCTGCTCAAATGCCTCAAGGTTCTGAAGCGGGTCGCCGTCAAGCTCTACATAGCTGATATGACCTGCGTTTGTGAGTGCGTGATAAGGCGCTTCCAGCTTGATTTTTCTGAATGCGTTGATGGGGAAGTAAACAGGTATATGGAATGAGTTCGTGTAGTATTCTCTGTCGGTTACGCCCTCGATTTTGCCGAACTTCTTGCGGTCGATCTTTACAAATCTTCCCGAAAGACCTTCTGCGGGTGTTGCGAGGAGCGAGAAGTTAAGACCGGTCTTCTTGCTTTCTTCGTCCATTCTTGCTCTCATTCTGCCTATAATACGCAGACCAAGCTCCTGAGCCTCCTTGCTTTCGCCGTGATGAACGCCGATAAGCGCCTTGAGGCATTCAGCAAGACCTATAAAGCCTACAGAAAGCGTACCGTGCTTTAATACCTCTCCGATAGTATCGTTGGGGTTGAGCTTTTCGGAGTCAATCCATATTCCCTGTCCCATAAGGAACGGATAGTTCTTTACTTTCTTTTGCGACTGTATCTTGAATCTGTAGAGAAGCTGATCTACGACAAGATTCATTCTGTCCTCGAGCATCTCAAAGAACTTTACAATATCTCCGCCTGCAAGTATGCCGAGTCTGGGCAGATTTATAGATGTGAACGAAAGGTTTCCTCGTCCTGTTACTATTTCTCTTGTGGGATCATAAACATTTCCTATTACACGGGTACGGCATCCCATATATGCGATTTCCGTATTATAGTCGCCGGGCTTGTAATACTGAAGGTTGTAGGGAGCGTCGATAAATGAGAAGTTCGGGAACAGTCTTTTTGCCGATACTCTGCAAGCAAGCTTGAAAAGATCGTAGTTAGGATCGCCCTCGTTATAGTTAAGACCGTCCTTTACCTTGAAGATATGTATCGGGAAGATGGGTGTTTCGCCGTTGCCAAGACCTGCCTCGGTAGCAAGCAGAACGTTCTTTATTACCATTCTGCCTTCGGGAGAGGTGTCTGTACCGTAGTTTATTGATGAGAACGGTATCTGTGCGCCTGCACGGCTGTTCATTGTGTTGAGGTTGTGTACAAGTGCCTCCATAGCCTGATATGTGGCTCTGTCGGTTTCTACTTCAGCCTGCTTCAGTGCAAATTTCTGTATCTTTTCGATTATTTCATCGCTGATATCGGGGCAAATCTCCCTGAGGCATTCACGCTCTGCGTCCTGATAGCCGTTATCGTTAGCGAGAACAGGACAAAGCTGCTTTTCTTCTTCGAGCTTCTTTGTATATGCCTTTACATCGGCTTCCGCTGTTGCAAGGTCTTCAATGCCGCCTATAAGCTCAAGTCCTCTTACGATATTCTGAGCATAGCGGTGCTTATATGTCTTTCTTACGCCGTCAGCCATAGAATAGTCAAAGTTGGGGATAGACTGTCCGCCGTGCTGATCGTTCTGGTTTGACTGGATAGCAATGCAGGCAAGTGCAGAATAGCTGCTGATTTCGTTAGGCTCTCTGAGGAAGCCGTGACCTGTCGAGAAGCCGTTCTTGAACAGCTTGATAAGGTCAATCTGACAGCAGGTCGTGGTAAGCGTTAAAAAGTCAAGGTCGTGGATATGAATATCGCCGTCCCTGTGCGCCTTTGAATGCTCGGGAGCAAGAACATACATCTCGTTGAACTGCTTTGCACCCTCAGAGCCGTATTTGAGCATTGTGCCCATTGCGGTATCTCCGTCAATGTTGGCGTTTTCACGCTTAATATCGCAATCTCTTGCAGCCTTGAATGTAAGATCCTCATAGATCTTCATAAGGCTGGTGTTCATTTCTCTTACCCTTGTTCTGTCGGCTCTGTAAAGGATATATGCCTTGGCGGTCTTTGCGTGGCCGCTTTCTACAAGCACCTTTTCTACAGCGTCCTGAACTTCTTCTACAGTGGGAAGCTCCCCTGTCTTATTTACGTTTGCCTCAAGATAATCGCAAACCTTTTCAGCCATTTCACCGGCTTCCTGATAATCGTTGCCACCGACAGCTCTCGCAGCCTTATATATAGCATCGGCTATCTTTTCAATGTTGAACGGTACTGTACGTCCGTCTCTCTTTTGAATTTTAGTCAGCATTAATTTCTCCCTCTCGTTTAAGCTTTAGTCGTAAAACCACAATATGTAGTGGTGAGCGAAATACATTTAATATTATATAGTGTTATCTCCGATTTGTCAATATGTCTTTTAGGAATAAGTAACTAAAAATCCGGGTTCATTTTTATACAATTTGTCTATTGACGATTGACGGATGCGGATATAACGTAAAGATAAAAATACCGCCGTAGAAATTTACGGCGGTGCGGTATTTGTTTATAGCTGTGAATCTCCGTTTTATATCCGGATTATACCAATCCGATATAGAAATTCAGTAGAATAAGCCCAAGAACCACATTGAAGCCGATGCCCGCGCTAATATAAGGTATCCGCATACGGTTTGTACGCAGAAAACCCGACGCTATGCCTATCCACACGCACGATGCCATCACCGCAAGAAGAAGTATCACCGCAGCGATATTCTTAGGCAGCTCGCACCCCAAAAACGCAGTACAGACAAAGCAGGACACGCAGTTTGCAAGCGGCAGTATCCCAAGCGGAACGGTCGCTATGACCCAACGGATTCTGTCGGCTCTGGCAAATGAGAACACTATAGCCCCAAGTATAAACGTTATAACAAGACACTCTATAGCCATACGGTTCTCCTTTCATTTTACTGATTTACTTAGCCATTGCCTTGAAATCTTCGATTGCCTTTGCGTTGTCGGCACAGATGATAAGCGCTACATAGTTACCGCTTGTAACTACGTTGTTGCCGTCTATCTTGTACATTTCATCGGGCGTATAGTCCTTGAATGTGGCACTCTGGCTCTCTACACGCTTTTCGAGAACAGACTTTACAGCATTTACATCGTCTGCAGATTTCATCTTGAAAACCGCAATCTCATCGGGATAAGCGCCAGAGCCGCAGATATAGGCACTGTAGCTGTCTATCTTGTCGGCGGCAACGTCATAGTAGCCTGCCATGCGGTCTGAGCCTATTTCAGCCATACCGGGGAACTTGACATCTTCCTGTATCTTAGCTGTGATTTCGGCGGCGGTACCGGTCGCCGTACTGCTGTCAGAAGCCTCGGAAACCGAGCCTGCATCGGATGATACGGAGCTTTCCGAAGCCGATGACTGAGCGGGTTTTTCGGAGCATCCGCATATTGAAACTGCGACCATAGCGCAGACAATTCCTGCCATTATTCTCTTTTTGATACTGCTTTTCATTGTTCATAATTCCTTTCTTTTATGCACATTTAATATTAAGAATGTTTCTCAAGGAAACTTAGCATAACCTGATACGTTGAACCCATAAAGTGAATTCCGTCCATCTCGTGATATTCCTCGTAATAATATCCGTCGGGAGCGGTCAGCACAGAATGAAAGTCGAGAAATTTCGCCTTTGTGCCTTTAATTACGCTTTTTAATGCGGTATTATACTCGTTTATCGCAGATGTTGTGAGTGCGTTATCATAGTCAGATTCGGCATAATATGTTATCGGCGGGATAGACAGAACATATACCTTTGCTTTTGTGATTTGTGAAATATGTTGTACAAGTTCGCCCATACAATTTGCAAGGTAATTGCCGTCTGAATAGCCTACGCTGTTGGTGCCGAGCATAATATATATCTTTTTGGGATTATTTGCTTTTATTTTACTGTTTATGGTTACACCGTCTATTTCGCTTTCCAATGCGGTTGAGGGGGCAAGCCCGAGCTTTGCGTAGACAAGGGACTCGTCAAGATAACCGTAAAGGTAAAGACCGGTAGTAATGCTGTCGCCTATGAACAGCGCATCGTCAAAAAATGAGGTATCGAAGTCCGTTGGCGCTGTCGGTTTGGCTTGTGGAGCGGTTTCAGAGGTCTTTGGCGAATCGGTCGGAGCAGGCTTTGGCTCTGTTGCTACAGCTGTAGTTTCAGGCAGTGTCGTTTCGGTCGTTGTAGCGGCTGTAGTAGCCGATGTAGTTACGATTTTAACGGTTGTCGCTACAGTTGATGTTTTTGTGTCGGTTAATGATGTTTTTACAGGGGTTGTTGCGTCATTTTTTGACAACGAACTATCCTGCGACACTGTTACGTCCGAACAGCTGCAAAGAACTATTGAAAATATACAGATTAACGATATTGCTATTGTTTTACAATCAGCTATATGTTTCATTCTAATATATTGCCCCTTTTGATATTTACGAAGAATGCTTCTGCAGATAGCTGAGCATTACCTCGTAGGTTTTTCCCATAAAGTGAATTCCGTCCATTTCTGCATAATCGGCATTGAAATATCCATCCTTGTCTGAAAGGATGCTGTTAAGGTCGATGAATGTTGCCGAAGTGCCTGAAATTGCAGATTTGAGTTTTGTATTATAATCGGTGATGTCCTTAAGGGTAAGTGCATTCTCGTCCGACTTCTCCGCTTCTGCTGTTACGGGCGGGATTGATACAACGTATATCTTAGCCTTTGTAAGAGAAGAAATCTTTTCCACAAGCTCCTTCATATTGCCTGCAAGCGTTTCGTTATCGGCGTAGCCGACGCTGTTTGTGCCGAGCATTACGAATATCTTTTTAGGCTTGAATGAAGCAATCTTATCCGAAAGCGTCACTCCGTCGATGTCAGCGTCAAGCGCCGTAGAGGGTGCAAGACCCTGCTGAGCGAATACGTTTTGCTGATCGAGGAAGCCGTAAAGGCTAAGGCCTGTGGAGATACTGTCGCCTATGAACAGCGATGAGGAGAAATAGTCCTTATCAAAGTCAAGTGTCGGCTCATTATCCGATGTGGCAACGGATGAGTTGCTGTCGGGCTTTTTCGTACTGCCTGCGGTAGTAGCGGGAGCGGAAGTTTCGGGCGGTTCGGATGTCACCGCTGTGAACGGCGGTTCGGATGAAGTATTATCCTCGCCGTTTATAATATTATAGGTAAAGAAACACACTGTGCAGATGATAAGAACCAGTAAAAGATTCAGAAATATCATAGACGGTGTTATTCCGAATTTATTTTTTCCTTTTTTCTGTGCCAAAACACACACCTCACAATCATACTTTATTATTATACAGCATTTTAAGGAAATAATCAATAGATAAAAATAAAAAAATCGATGCGGTTTAGCATCGATTTTTTATAAAGCTGTTTATAACTTAGTCAGAAACGTAAGGAATAAGAGCTACCTGTCTTGCCTTCTTGATAGCTGTTGTAAGCTCTCTCTGATGATATGCGCAGCAGCCTGTTACTCTGCGGGGCAGAATCTTGTAACGCTCTGTCATGCACTTTCTGAGCTTAGCTACATCCTTATAGTCAATGAATTCAGCTCTGTCGGCACAGAATGCGCAAACTTTTTTTCTTGTACGCTTCATAGGACGAACTGTTGACTTTTCGTTCTTTTCTCTTTCAGACATTGTTTTATCCTCCTTATTTTGATCAGAACGGGTAATCGTCATCTTCACCGGATTCTACGGTGAAATCCGAATTGTTACCCTGCGACACTGTGGGCGCTGTGTTTGAAGTTTGTGCAGGATGTTCGGGAGCGGCATTTTTAGCGGCATTACCGGGGTAGCTCTGATAAGCAGATGATGTACCCTGTGTGTTGTTTGCCTTTTCGCCTGTGAACGTGGAACGGTCAACGATGATCTCGGTAATGTAAGCTGTATTGCCGTTCTTATCCTGGTAAGATCTGTTCTGAAGCTCACCCTCGATAAGTATCATGCGTCCTTTTGCAAAATATCTTGAAATGAATTCTGCCTCGTTACGCCATGCGACAACATTGAAGAAATCGGATTTTCTGTCTTCACCCTTTGTCTGAAATCTGCGATCTACCGCAATTCTGAAAGAAAGCACGGAAGCACCCGCAGGTGTCGATCTCAGCTCAAGGTCATTGACAATCCTGCCCATCATAATTACCTTGTTGTACATACGTTATCGTTCCTCCTGTCTGTTTTCAAACCTTGATTACTTGCGTACCGTTACGAGCGAACGGAGAACGCCGTCAGTGATGTTGATGATACGCTCGAATTCCATAGGGAAATCAGGCTTGCTGTCGAAGCTGTAAACTACATAATAACCGTCGGTTTCGTAGTTAATCTCGTAAGCGAGCTTACGAGCGCCCCATTCATCAACGTCAACTAATGTGCCGTGTTCCTTGATCAGATCAGAGAACTTAGCAACGAGAGCCTTTACTGCATCCTCACCGTTCTTGAGTGAAAATACAACAACTGCCTCATACTTTTCGCTGAGCTTTGCCATTATAAAGCACCTCCTTGTGGATATTAAGCCCGTACTCTTGTACGAGCAAGGGATGTTGACAAAGTTGTATACTTGTCAAGCTATATTATTATAGCAAACCGAAAACGGTTTGTCAAGACTTTTTTGAAATTTTATATTTTTCCGAAAATCAGCAGGAAAAAGACCATTGCTACAGGCTGGTGCAGAACGTATATCCACAGGGTATATCTGCCTGCAAGCGCAAGCGGTTTGCAATGGGTTTTATAGAAGAACGCCGGCATTTTATCCTCAATAGCATATTTTCCGGTGTAAGCGCCTGCCAGAAACACAAAAAACCACGGCAGGAGCGGAAAATAATCCATTGACTGAAAGCTCGGTGATCTGAAGCCGAGCGGAAAAAGAAGTCCTGCATTGTAGATAAATTCGGGCAGCTTTATTCCGACACCTTGCGCAGGTCCGAGATAGCCGTACATAATTCCTCTTGTTAATAAGAAAAGCACGGCGCACACGGCTATTCCGACCGGTGCGGGAATCTTAAGGAAATACTTATCCCCTATCGCATATATCATCATAGATACGCCCATAAAGTGCAGTATTCCGAAAAGTATGGGGGCGGAGGGTGCAAAGAATGCGAAAATGAAGGTTATTATCATACCAATAAAAAAGCACTGAATGCCACGCTTTGCGTTATTATGCGAATAACGGCTGCTCATACCGGATATGAACATGAATGCTCCGGCAAAAATGTCACGGACAATGTCAAACCAGCCGTCGAACATTATCGGGATGTGAATATTATAGGTGTAGTTAAGGTCGAAGCAGACGTGGTATACTACCATACAGAGTATGCAGAAGCCTCTTACCTCGTCCATAAAGCCTGCACGTCTGTATTTTTTAACTTCTGTGCCGCTGACGGTTGCAGTATTTTCCATTTTTATCTTTCCTCATATTTTTTTAGTCGGATAAAGTTATTATATCACTAATGCACGTCAAGTTCCACTGTGCATAATCACCAATAATTAAGGCATATATATAGGTGTTTTCTACAAAAGTGAATTACCTTTTTATATTGCAATGCAGGTGCGTTTGTGATATTATATGTATGAAAAAAACAGCGGAAAGCTCCGCACTATGAAAGGGACGACATATTAATGCTTATTGCAAAGATAACCGAAAGCGATTTCTTTGGCGGTGAGCCTCAGTACATCGATGACGACGCACGTTATAACACAAGAGGCGTCATGACAGACGGCGAGGGCAACATTGCCATGATGAAGATAGAAGACTCCAAATATTACAAGCTGCCCGGCGGAAGTATAGAGATAACAGAAACTCCCGACAAGGCATTTTTAAGGGAAGTAACGGAAGAAACCGGCTACCCTGCCGAGCTTTTAGGCTATCTCGGATGGATAGAGGAGCATAAGTTCAAGAGAAAATTCTGCATGGTTTCACACTGCTATGTGGCAAAGAAAGTATCGGACAAGTGTGATACTGCGATGCTTGAACGTTCGCAGGAAAGACTGGGATATAAAATAGAATGGATGCCTTATGACGAGGCTGTAAGCCGCCTCAAGGCTCTTTCCGAGCAGTGTAAGGAATATCAGATGAGCTTTGTGCTTAAAAGGGAGCAGCTTATTCTTGAAAAGGCTAAGGAATATATAGTAAAATAAGGACGGATATGAGCGAAGAAAAAGTATTGGCAAACGCAGAAGACGGCGAAAACCACGAAAATGACGATATGATCGCACAGCACGCAGTAAAAAGCGATGAAACAATCTCATTCAGCGTGAGCGATGAAGCCTGTCCTCAGCACACCTGGACGAAAAAGCAGAAAAGAACGGTATGGATAGCGGCTGTTGTTGCTGTTGTGCTGTTTATTGCTGTCAGCTTTCTGCTGAGCCTTGCGGGGATTGATATGTTCAGTCTGCTTGGCGGTAATCCTGCGATGCAGTAAGGTTTAGAATAAGTAAGACCGCACCTGTGATGAGGTGCGGTCTTTTGGTTTGTAGGGAAAGGCTGTTTTTGAAATAAACTTCTGATTTATTATCCCTATCCCTCTTAGGACACTCTGATGGCTTTGCCTCTTTACATTGGATTTCTTTTGAATTGTTTTTTATAATTACAATGATGTTTCGGGAGGGGCAAGCAAGGCAAGTGATAGGTGTTCTTTTACAAAGATTAGCGATAACAACAAGGATTGGTGCAACGGGAGGGGCAAGCAAGGCAAGGATGCCTTAGCGTGTGTGCCCATAGTTTCGCATGGATGCGAAACCAAAAAGCACACACAGACCCTCACCCTACGAAAAGCGAATAGGATAGTGCGAATGTGAAAGCGTATCGTGAATATAGATGTTGGCATTACGAAAAGTGAGTGGGATAGTGCGGTTTTGGAAGGGTTGGTGCAGGGAGTAAGAGATTGAAATGATGGGAGTGCTACCGTAAAAGCTTCTACGCATTCACAATCCCCACCGTCACGGCTCGGAATAGTTTCTGAATTATAAAGGCAGGAATATCTGAATACTGTACAGCAAGCGAAAAAATTGTATCAGCCGTGCCACCTCCCCTTTTTCGAGGGGAGGCAAGGGTGTTGGCGATTTGCTACATTTTGCGAAACCGGCAAAGCGTTCATTAAAAGGCAAGAGTGTTGGCGATTTTCGATGGATAGTGCGGTTTTGTGAAGGGTTGGCGAGGTGCGAGGGATGGTGAAATATTTCACTGCGTGGGCTTTAATAATAATCGGTTTATCGACAGAGTAAGACCGCACCTGTGATGAGGTGCGGTCTTTTTATATGGCGGACTTTTATAATATAAGACAGATAAGCCCGTTACAGCCGTCATTGATAATCCTCTGTATCGCCTCCTGCAGTTTTGCTCTTGCGTCATCGGGCATACGGCTCAGCTTATTGTGCAGGCCCTCGTTTACAAGCTCGTGGAGCGATTTTCCGAAAATATTGCTTTCCCATATCTTTGTGGGATTTTCCTCAAATTCTCTGAGAAGATACCTTACAAGATCCTCCGATTGCTTTTCACTGCCGACTATCGGGTTTACCTCAGTGTTAATATTTGCAAGGGTCATATGAATTGACGGGGCTGACGCTTTGAGCCTTACGCCGAATTTTCCGCCCTGCTTTACAATTTCGGGTTCTTCAAGGGTAAGCTCTTCGGCAGACGGCATTACTATTCCGTATCCTGTGGCTCTGACCTGCTCAAGTGCGGTGCTGACTTTTTCGTACTCTTTCTTGATTCTCGCAAGTTCAATCATACAAGGCATAAGGTCGCCCTCGTCGCTAAGCTCGATGCCTGTGGTTTCGCCAAGCACCTTGTAGAAAAGCTCCTGCCCCAGCTCCACTGTGACATAGGCTGTTCCCGAGCCAAGCTCCGTTTTATCCTTACTGCAACGGCTGACGCTTTCGCACTGCCCTATTTTGCCCGTGAAGCTGTCTAAATCACCCATACAGGAGATATTTTCCGCAGATGTCCTCACAGCTTCGAATACCTGCTTTTTCAGGTAATGGTCATTATCGAGGGACGCTAACCACTTCGGCAGTTTTATGCCTATCTCTCTTACAGGAAAGCCCATCAGCACATCTGACAGCAGTTCCTTTATATTTTCTTCGGTGATGTAAAGGCAATTCAGCGGTGTAACGGTACAGCCGTACTTTTCTGAAAGCCTGCAAGCAAGTTCTTTTGATTCTTCCGATGAGGGATCGCTGCAGTTAAGCACTACGGTAAACGGCTTTTTTATGCTTTTCAGCTCGTTTATCACACGCTCCTCCGCCGCCTCGTATTCCTCTCTCGGAATATCGGTGATACTGCCGTCTGTGGTTACCACAAGTCCTATGGTGCTGTGTTCTGTGATTACCTTATGAGTACCGACCTCCGCCGCCATATTGAACGGCACTTCCTCGTCAAACCATGGTGTTTTGACCATTCTCGGCGCTTCGTTTTCTATATAGCCCTTTGCGCCGGGAACTATGTAGCCTACGCAGTCGATAAGTCTTACATTCATTTCCACGCTTTCGTCAACGGTGATACTTACCGCTTCCTCAGGCACGAATTTCGGCTCTGTGGTCATTATCGTTTTTCCTGCCGCAGACTGAGGAAGCTCATCCACTGCCCTTTCCCTGCGGAATTCGTCTTCGATTGACGGTACGACCAGCACGTTCATAAACCTGCTGATAAAGGTCGATTTCCCCGAACGGACGGGACCGACAACTCCTATATAGATATTTCCGCCTGTTCGCTCGGAAATATCCTTATAAATTGATTTTGGCATAAATTCTCCTTATCTGTCAGCAAAATGCTGTATCTTGAGTATTGTTATATTATCGGAATCAGAAGCAGGCCTGACACTTTGCCGTCGGTGACCTCGTTTTCGGATTCTATCGCCGCCGCAGAAGTGTTATAGCGTTTTGCTATGTTCCATACATCCTCGTTTTCATCGGCAAAATACAGCTTCAGCGAATAATCATCGCGCTTTTGCTTTTCTGCGTTTTCGTTAAGCTCTATCTGCTTTATTATCTGACTTGTGCCGCAAACATACATACATCCCTGCATAAGAAGCGAGCATCTTATTTCGATACCGTCATCGGTAATGCTGTAGCTTACGGACGATATGTTCACGACAGGCTGTATTACGCAACCGTCGGTAACCATACCAAGCTGTTCGGTAACATCAAACGGCAGATTTTTTTCAATGAATACAGGCTCGCCGTCCTTTACGGCGCTGATAAAGCACAGCAGTTTACCGCTCACTTTAAGCTCGCCGTTTTCACACGGTCTGCAGATTATTTCCGACACGAAGCATTCTGCATCGGTAACGCTGTCGGGAATGCCGTTTTCGCACTCGATAAGCTGTTTTATATTAAGCGTTCTGCTGATAAATCTGTGGTCGGATTCGGTTTTCAACGCAGAAGTGGTGTAGCTTGATTCGTAGGACGTGGAATACATATCGGTGACGGGATAAATGCTTTCTTCAAGCGTTGCGGTAATCTGAGAGCCGATTGTCAGCTCACAGCTGAATACTCCCGACGCATCGTCATCGGCGGACTTTACCGTAAGAGCGCATGACAGAACTCTGAACAGGGCGTAGCAGGTGTGCCTTTCGTCAATACCCTGCATATCGACTATTTGGCTGAGGGGAATCTCGGCTTCCATTGTCTGAAGATATGTGCCGTTATCGCTTCCGACAAGATAGAGCGCTTTCAGCTTTGCCTCGCCCTTAAGCACGACCTTGTCTGCGATTATCTTGCAGTCATTCACGACCGCTGTGGCATCACAGCTTACAACGGCTTTCACTGTGCCGTCAATGCCGGATACGCCTATATCTTCACGGACAACAAACTGCTTTCCTGCGGTGAGCTTTCTTGTACAGCTTACTTTATTTTTTCTTGTCTGTATGTTACAGCCTTCAATATCCGTTATTATCTCAAACGGTGTTATGTTCTCGACCTTTATCCTGAAGCTGACCGCTCCCCTGACATCAATGCGTCTGCCCGAAACCGCACGGCAGGTAGTATAATCCACCTTAGGCTCGACAGTAACCGTGCCGTTGTCGGCTGATTTCGGCAGATCGACCGTTTTTGAATAGCTGTAGCGATGCTCTACGCACTCCATACCTCCACCCTCGCTAAGATAGAGTGCGGTGATGCATATCACACCGTCGAGTATCAGCTTGTCGCCCGAAATGTTGCAGGATACTATTCCGGGACGAAGGGTGCATCTTAATATTCTGAAAATGTCGGGGTAATAATCCGGCAGGACATAATCAAACTCGACACCCTGCTCCGCCTGTCCGTCATATATCACTTCTGTGACAAATACAGGCTCTTTCTTTACGGAAAAGTCCATATAATCCTCCTTTAGCTGTTTCCCTCTTGTACGGGTTTTAACACAATATATGAGGGTGCGGGACATAATATTACTGTTTGTCAGGGAAAAAGAAAAGGCTGTACCGAAAAGGTACAGCTCAAATGTATTAAGTTAATCAATAAAATCCGCCGTCTACTCCGAGTATCTGACCTGTGACGAAGCCTGCAAAGGCAAGATATACAGCCGCCTTTGCCACATCATCGGGCGTTCCGAGTCTGCCGAGCGGAGTTTCTGCAATAAGCTCGTTCATCTCATCGGGCGACAGGTGAGCATTGTTCATAGGGCTGTCGATTACTCCCGGGGCGATGCAGTTTACGGTTATTCCGCTGGGGGCGACCTCTTTGGAGAGCGATTTTGTGAAGCCGATAAGGCCTGCCTTGACCGTTGAGTAAGGCACTTCGCAGGACGCTCCGTATACTCCCCACACCGATGAAATGTTGATGATGCTTCCCTGTTTGCGATTTATCATAAAAGGCAGTACCGCCTTTGTAATATTGAATGCGCCCGTAAGGTGAACATCAATCATATTGTACCAGTCAAGCTCGGTGACATCGCTCAGCATTTTAATCTGGGATATGCCGGCATTATTGATAAGCACATCTATTTTTCCAAAATCGGTTGCTATGCTTTCTACAGCAGCCGACACCTCTTTAGCGGAGGTAACATCAGCCTTATATGCCTTGCAGCCGAGTTCTTTTTCAAGCTGACGGGCTTTTTCATCGGAGCTTTTGTAGATTATAGCAACATCGTTTGTTTTTGCAAAGGCACGAGCCATAGCGCTGCCAATAGCTCCTGTTCCGCCTGTAATAATTACTGCCATAGTAATCCTTTCGATTATAAAACGGGCATTGCATTACCTGACTGAGTTAATGCAATGCCCTGCTTATTTTACTTGCCTGTTACCTTTATCTCGTCGCCGTCTGCGTCAACGTCTATCTGTGATATGTTGCCGTCGGCTTCGACTATGATATTTGCTACCTTGTCCTCAATATCCTTGCGGACAACTTTGCGGACATCTCTGCCACCGAACTTGCCGCCGGACGCTTTTTTCGCAACAAGCTCATAAGCCTCATCGCTGACGTTAAGCGTTATGTTCTTTTCGAGCAGAGGCTCTTTCATCTCACCTATCATAAGTCCGGCAATGCCCTTGTAGGCATCGAGGGTGAGGGGCTTGAACACTACTACCTCGTCAACACGGCTTAAGAATTCGGGGCGAAGGAATTCGCCAAGAGCCTTCATCGCCTTGTCCTTTGAAATATCCGCCTCGCTTTTTGCAAAGCCAAGACCGCTTGTATTGAACGATGAGCCTGCGTTTGAGGTCATGGCAATTACGGTATTCTCGAAGCTGACCGTTCTGCCGTGAGCATCGGTTACCTTGCCTTCGTCAAGAATCTGCAGGAGAATGTTCATTACATCGGGGTGAGCCTTTTCTATCTCGTCAAAGAGAATTACGGAATAGGGCTTTCTGCGTACCTTTTCGGTGAGCTGGCCTGCCTCATCGTATCCTACATATCCGGGAGGCGAGCCGATGATTCTCGAAACGCTGTGCTTTTCCATAAACTCGGACATATCAAGCCTTATAAGCGGATCGACCGTATTGAAAAGCTCGTTTGCAAGCACCTTTACAAGCTCGGTCTTGCCGACACCGGTAGGTCCTACGAAAATGAATGACGCAGGTCTGCGACGTGCGGAGAGCTGAACTCGTGTTCTTTTTATAGCGGCGGCTACAAGCTCGCACGCTTCGTCCTGACCGACTACCTTTGATTTAAGCACGGTTTCAAGGTTTGCGATACGCTTGAATTCGGTTTCAAGCAGCTTGCTTGCCAGGATACCCGTCCACAGCTCGATGACCTTGCAGACATCGTTTTCTGTAACGTGTACTTCCTTTATCATAGGCTCAAGCTCGTCGATACGGGCTGTATTCTTAGCAAGCTCGGTCTTTATCTCGGCTATACGCTGATAATCCTTGTTCTCGGTTTCGGCGGACAGATTGTTTTCTTCGGTTTCAAGAGCCTTGTTTTTCTTTTTAAGCTGTTCGTACTCGGTAAGCTCCTTGCTGTTTATGCTGGCGCAAGCCGCCGCCTCGTCGAGCAGGTCTATCGCCTTGTCGGGAAGATACCTGTCAGTAATGTAGCGTTCGCTGAGAACGGCACAGCTTTTTAAAATATCATCGCTGACATACAGCTTGTGGTATTCTTCGTAGTATTCCTTGATGCCCTTTAAAAGCTCGATAGTATCCTCTATTGACGGCTCGTTTGCCGTTACGGGCTGGAAACGTCTTTCAAGTGCAGAATCCTTTTCGATATACTTTCTGTACTCGTTAAACGTTGTAGCGCCGATGACCTGCACCTCTCCCCTTGACAAAGCAGGCTTGAGGATATTTGCGGCATTCATAGTGCCTTCGCTGTCGCCTGTGCCGACAAGGTTATGAACCTCGTCAATAAAGAGGATTATATTACCTGCGGTCTTTATCTCCTCAATAAGCGCTTTCACACGGCCTTCAAACTGACCTCTGAACTGCGTGCCAGCGACAAGGGAGGTAAGGTCGAGCATATAAAGCTCCTTGCCCTGAAGTCTGAAGGGAACATCGCCGTCCGCCAGCTTCTGAGCTATGCCTTCTGCAATAGCGGTTTTACCGACACCGGGTTCGCCTATTATGCAGGGGTTGTTCTTTGTACGGCGGGATAATATCTGCATAACACGGTAGATCTCTTTCTCTCTGCCGATTATACGGTCAATCTCGCCTTTTTTTGCCTTGGCGGTAAGATTGGTGCAATAGGTATCGAGGAATTTTCTCTTTTTCTCCTCTTTTTTCTTATTGTGCTTCTTATCGTCCTTTACGTCCTGCTTTTCGCTTTCGGTCTGGCTGTCCTTGTTTGCGGCGAAACGCTTGAAGAACGGCATCATTGTGCCTGCGCCGCCCGGTGTGAAGTCATCGTCTGCGCCGCTGTCTGCGTCTGTTTCTTCATCGACGTCACCGAAAATCATTTTATAGCTTTCTTCAAGGTCCTCATCGCTGATTCCCATTTTTTCAAGGTAGTCGTTTACCTGCGGAACACCGAGCTCTTTTGCGCAGATAAGGCAAAGTCCCTCGTCACGCTTGTCGTTGCCCTGTATTGTTGAGATAAAAACTACCGCTTGTCTTTTTTTACATCTTGAGCAAAGCATTTATATCCAACCTTTCTTTAGGTTCTTTTGTATTTTTATTGTATTGTAAGCTGTTATCGCTTATGCGAAGGGGCGGTTTCGTAAAATAACACTGCCGTTAACAGCTTACTTATTATTATTATAGTTCTCTTTTGTTAACTGAGTATTTAGTTAAGGAAATCGAGGAACGAGAAGTTGTATATTTTACTGAACGCAAAAGACTTGTTGATTGTCATATCGTTCAGGAATATAAGCGTGTTGTTTGTCAGCTCAACAGCCATATGGGCTATTATCACAACAATGAACACTATTACAAGTCCCTGCAAAAGTCCTGCAACACCGCCCAGAAGCGAATTCAGCTGTCCTATAAGCGGCAGCTTGTTTATAACGGATGTCGCCTTTATTAATATCGAGAGGATAATAAATATAAGAATGAACAGAACGACAAATATAATTGTTCTTAGCGGTACAAGCACTACGGGCTTTGCAACGTTGTCAAGAACAGCCTTGCCGGGATTGCCCGACGACTGCACTACGCTTACAACAACGCTGTTTATCGTACCGCTGTCAATGTCCTCTATCGTCTTGCCTTTAAGGTCGAGAGCAGGAACGGTTTCGCCGACTTTATCTATTATTTCGTTTACGCTGTCGGCAATAGCGCTGTTCTTGATATTCTGTGCAAGAACCTCAGTAAGTATCATATTCTCGATGCCGTACTTCTCAATGTCGCTTTCGTATATCTGCACAGAGCCGAGATCGATATTTGAATAATCAATGTTTTTATCCACGCCGAATGAGGTAAGATCGACCTTGCTTATGCCTGTGTTGCTTAAGTTCACATTACCGAGATTTACGGTTACCTTGCCTGCCTTGTCGGCTTTCAGCTCAAGGCTGTCAATGCTTTTACCGTTTATTTTCGCCTTTTCCATATCTATCTTGCCTATCTGTGTAACAACGTTGTCACCGAGTGCATCGTTTATAGAAGTCGAGATAGTCTGTTCAAGCGGTTTACTGATAAAGCTGTCATATATCCAGCCTGAAACGCCGTTGCTTATCATAAGCGCTATCACAAATGACGCCGCAAAGGCGCACAGCCTCAGCACCATACGGACAAAGCCCTTTTTAGCTCCTATGAACATCATACCTATAAGTATAGCCGCAAGAATAACATCATAAAACCAGAAAAATTCAGTTCCCATATTCTTTCCTTTCTGCAATTAAAGCTGTATGCAATCAAGGCTGTCATACCCCATAAGAAGTATTGAGCCGCCAACCTTTATAAAATCCGAATAGCTGTCTTTAAGCAGAGTTTTCTTTACAGACGCCAGCGAATAATCATACTGTGTTATATCAGATTCTGTCATTACAATGACAGAGTTATCGATAACTCTTATACGCTTTACATCGGAGGATACCTCTGCCTGGGCGGTCACCTCGCACTTTTCGTCAAGAAGCACCAGCTTCTTTCCGCCGTCCGTATAATTATCAAGCACAAAAGCCTTTTTCGATGAGAGAGCGTCAAAGTTCTCTATCGTTCCCTGATAGCTGTAATTACCGATAAGCTCACCGCTGTCGGTGTTATAAGTGCGTATTTCGCTGTCGCCCGTTACGGTCAGCGTACCGCCGTTTACCGAAAGGGCAAGTGAAACGCAGTCGCTTATCGTCTGAGTCCACAGCTCAGTGCCGTCGCCCGAAATATCGTATTTAGAGAGCTTTGTGACAATATCGCCGTTATCCGAGGTCACTCTTGTAACATAGATAAACCTGTTGTCATCGGAGAATGCGACCTGCATAACATTATCGTCAATGAAACGCTGTGTATACAGCCATTTTCCGCCGCCGTCATAAACGTAGATAACGTTTGAGTATCTTCCGCCAGATGTCACAACGGCTGTATGCTCTGAACTGCCGAGAAAAACGGATACTATGACTTCGTCGGGGATATTCTGCTTGAATATCTCGCTGGTCTTGTTGAACAGAGAAAAATCGTGACCGCCCTTATCGTAAATAACCACACGTTTTGAGTTTGAAACGGTCATAGGGTGAACATAGCCGTGCTGTAAGGCAAAATTCTGTCCGCCGTTCTCATTATACGAATAAAGATAAGTGTCGCTGAGCAGCGCAAAGCTGTCATTCATAGCGCAGAAGCTGTAGTCTGACCTGCCGGTAAGACTTATCGGGTAGCCTGCCGTTTCGGTCGTGGTAGTCTGTATCCTTGAGGCGATACCACGCAGAGGCTCAAATATCGTATCACGGTATATCCATACAGGAATAAGAGCCAGAATGACAACAAGCAAAATTATAAGGTTTCTTATCCGCTTTGCTTTTTTCTTCTTTTTCCTGTAAAGAGAAACATCGTTTATATCGTTGTTTTTATCCGTTTCAAGAGGATTTTTTTCGGGTACTTTCATATTTACCCCACTTTCATTTAAACATCGTTTTCGTAAAATACCTTGTTGAGATACAGTCCGCAGGTGGGAACGGTCTTTCCCGCAAACTCCCTGTCGGGCTTTGTGAGTGCGTTTATTATATCCTGCTCTGTACGCTTTCCCTCGCTGATATAAATAAGAGTTCCTACTATAATTCTTACCATATTGTGAAGAAAGCCGTTTCCGCAGACTTTAATTTCGACAAAATCGCCCGTCTGCTCAACATCTATCGAATAGACGGTTCTGACGGTGGTCAGCAGATGCTCTTTAGCTTCCGCCTTGCAGAAGGACGCAAAATCATGCTCTCCTACTATAAGCCGAGCCGCTTTACGCATTTTCTCAATATCGGGCTTATAGGGATAATGAAGCGCAGTATCCGCCGAGAAAACATCACGCACATCACCTGTGTAAATCCTGTATATGTATTCCTTTCCCTTGCTGTCAAACCTTGCGTGAAAGCTGTCGGGCATATCTTCGCAGGAAAGAAAGGCTATATCCTGCGGTAAAAGTGCGTTTCCGCCTTTTATAAAGCCCTCGCAGGGAATGGGGCAGTTCGTTTTTACATTGAACACAAACGCTCTTGCGTGCACACCCGTGTCTGTCCGTGAACAGCCGTTTATCGTTATATCCTCGCAGAGCAGTTTTGAAAGCACTTCCTCGACTGTCTGCTGTATGCTGTTTGCATTGTTCTGGCGCTGGTAGCCGTGATAGGCAGTGCCGTTATATGCCATTGTTACTTTAAGATTACGCATAGTTCACCTTAAATTCCGGGTACAGCCACATAAATGTTCATAAGAATGATTAATGTGAACATTACAGCCATTACAACCGTTGCGACAATATCCCTTGCTCCGAATTTAAGCTGTTTCATCCGTGTTCTGCCCTCGCCGCCTCTGTAGCAACGGCACTCCATAGCAAGAGCAAGCTCGTTTGCACGCTTGAAAGCGGACACGAACAGCGGTATCAGCACGGGTATCAGAGCCTTTGCCTTCTTTACAAGTCCGCCTGTGTCCAGGTTTGCGCCTCTTGCCTTCTGAGCCGACATTATCTTATCGGTTTCTTCGATAAGAGTAGGGATAAATCTCAGTGCTATAGTCATCATCATAGCAAGCTCGTGAACGGGAAAGTGGAGCTTCTTGAGCGGCGACAGCAGACGCTCTATTGCGTCAGTCAGCGCTATGGGGGAGGTCGTATAGGTAAGAAGCGACATTCCGACAATAAGGAACACTATCCTCACCGTCATAAACACCGATGTATTTATGCCCTCTGCGTAAATCGTGATAAATCCCAGCTTTACAAGCGGATCTCCCTCGCCGTGTATAAAGAACAGATTCAGTATACAGGTAAACAGTATTATAGGCATAATGGGTTTAAGGCTCTTGAAAATCAGCTTGAAGCTGATCCCCGACATCATATAAATAATCAGCATAAACAGTCCCGCCGAGATAAGCGAGCAATAATTTCCCGCCATAAACAGCATTACGACATAGGCTATATCAAGCACTATCTTGAAACGGCTGTCGAGCCTGTGGATTATTGAATTGCCCGGGAAAAACTGTCCTATTGTAATATCCTTCAGCATATCGTTCCTTTATCTATATACTGCATTATTCTGTCCTTGGCACGTTCAACAGTATATATATCTTTTCCTAAATCTACACCTTTATCTCTCAGCTTCATCATAATCTTTGTGATCTGAGGAACATCAAGACCTATCTTTATAATTTCGTCCTGTCTTGCGAATACGCTGTCTGTATCCTCGTGGCAGAACAGCTTGCCCTTGTTCATAACAAGCACCTTATCGGCATATTTTACTATGTCCTCCATAGAGTGAGAAACAAGAAGTATCGTCTTGCCGTATTTCTTGTGGTAATCGCTTATCTTGCCGAGTACCTTTTCCCTGCCTATAGGGTCAAGTCCTGCCGCAGGCTCGTCAAGGATAAGTATCTCGGGATCCATTGCGATAACGCCTGCAAGTGCGACACGGCGTTCCTGTCCGCCAGAAAGGTCAAACGGCGAGCGCTCGAGAAGCTCCTCACGGATACCCATATTTTCTGCCGCCTCACGCACTCTGCGGTCGATCTCTGCTTCATCGCAGCCCATATTTTTAGGGCCGTATGCTATATCCTTGTACACCGTTTCTTCGAACAGCTGATACTCGGAATACTGGAATACAAGTCCTACCTTGAATCTTATCGAGCGTATATCAACGCCCTTGCTCCATATATTCTGACCGTCTATCAGCACTTCACCCGATGTTGGCTTTACAAGCCCGTTCAGGTGCTGGATAAGCGTTGATTTTCCGCTTCCCGTGTGGCCGATTATTCCGCAGAATTCGCCTTTTTCTATGGTAAGGTCTACATTATCCACAGCGGTTGACTCAAACGGAGTGCCGACGCTGTATTTATAGGTAAGTCCCTTAAGTTCTATCACATTCATTTTTTATTCCTTATTTTTGAGAATGTCGTACAGCACCTGTGCGCATTCATCTTCATCTATTATATCATCGGGAACGTCAAGTCCGCATTTTTTAAGCTCGTACATAAGCTCGGTCGCCTGCGGAACATCAAGTCCGACCGACTTTAACAGCTCCACCTGTGAGAATATCCTTTTCGGCACATCGTCAAGCAGTATATTGCCCTTGTCTATAACTATAACACGGTCGGCCTTTGCAGCCTCCTCCATATAATGAGTTATCAGCACAACGGTTATACCGTGCTCCTTGTTGAGCGTCTTTATGGTCGCCATTATCTCTTTTCTGCCCTTCGGGTCAAGCATTGCGGTCGGCTCGTCCATTACTATACATCGTGGCCGCATTGCGATTATGCCTGCTATTGCAACTCTCTGCTTCTGACCGCCTGAAAGCTGATGCGGAGCGTGGTTGCGGTACTCGTACATATCGACCGTTTTCAGTGCGTCATCTACCCTTTTGCGTATTTCATCGGGAGGTACGCCGAGATTTTCGAGTGCGAACGCAACGTCTTCTTCAACTATAGTCGCTACTATCTGGTTGTCGGGATTCTGGAAAACCATTCCGACAGTCTGACGTATATCATATATCCTGCTCTCGTCTGTCGTATCTATACCGTCAACAAGCACCTTGCCCGAGGTGGGAAGAAGAATGCCGTTGAAGTGCTTTGCAAGCGTTGACTTGCCGCTTCCGTTATGGCCAAGCACAGCTACGAAGCTGCCCTTTTCTATCGAAAGGTTTATGTCGGTAAGAATGCGGTTCTTGCCTGTTTCGTCGCCGTTTTCGTCAAATACGGTATAATCGAATATAAGGTCTTCGGTTTTAATTATCTCGTTATCTTTCAATCCGTTCTCCTTTGCCGCCGTTTAATCGAAATATACTACAGCGGTGTTTCCCGCAGGCACTGCAAGCCCTGTCTGTTCAACGGGAAGTCCTATCTCCTGCGAATCTACTCTTATCTTGTATTTTCTGCCTACCGTCATCTGTAATAGGTAAGTCATTACCGATGAGGAAAGACCTGTCGTGTAGCTGTTGAGTACAATGAACAGAGGGTTATCGGAAAGCACCTCGGTGCACATATTCATAAGGTCGCATATGCTGTCCTCGAGCTTCCACATCTCGCCGTTTGTTCCTCTGCCGTAGCTTGGGGGGTCGAGTATGATACCGTCATAGCGGTTGCCTCGCCTTATCTCCCTGCCGAGAAACTTTACCGCATCGTCTACTATCCACCTTATCGGCTTGTCGGAAAGACCGCTGAGCTTTGCGTTTGTCCTGCCCCAGTCCACCATACCCTTTACTGCGTCAAGGTGACATACCTTTGCGCCTGCCTTTGCACAGGCGAGCGTTGCGCCGCCGGTATAGGCGAACATATTAAGCACGTTTATCTCTCTGCCTGCGTTCTTTATAAGCTCTGAGCATAAATCCCAGTTGACCGCCTGCTCGGGAAATATTCCTGTATGCTTGAAGCCTGTGGGCTTTACCATAAAGGTAAGTCCCTTGTAGCTTATGTTCCAGCTTTCAGGGAGCTGTTTTCTGTATTCCCAGTTTCCGCCGCCGCTTGATGAACGGTGATATACCGCATCCGCCTTGCTCCACAGCGGCGAGGGGTCGGGGTTTTTCCATATTATCTGCGGGTCGGGTCGCACAAGCGTTATTCCGCCCCATTTTTCAAGCCGCTGACCGTCAGACGCATCTATGAGTCTGTAGTCCTGCCAATCCTGTGATTTTCTCAAGTTTGTTCACCTTATCCTGTAACTGTCTACTGTCGGTCGTATCGTGTCAAGAAACGAATTTTCGCCTATCCTGTTTATTTTAAAGAATACCGCCTGACTGCCGCCGGTTGAAGTTACCGAAACGAATATTCTGCCTTCCGTCTGGAACAGTGTGACGTTCATACTCACTCTGCCACTGCCGAGATAGCTGTAACGCTCGTATGCACGGATGGCGCATCGGGTGCTGCCGACTACTATATCAGAACTTTCTTCAAGAGATGCGCTGGTGCTGCCTCTCATAACGGTGTTGTGAAGATCCATAAGTATAATATCAAAATTGCCGTACAGCTCTGCTTCTATCTTTGCCATAAAAACTCCTTTAACATTTCATCGGCACAGGCACTCTTTAATCGTGTCTGCGATGAGATGTGTCCAATGATGCACTTCCTTTTCGTCTTTGCCCTCTATCATAACTCGTACAAGCGGTTCTGTTCCGCTTTCTCTGACGAGTATTCTGCCGTTTTCGCCCATAGCCTGTTCAGCCTGTGCGATAATATCGGTTATCTTCTGCGTCTTGTCCCATAGTCCCTTTTTGTCCTCGGTAATCTTTACGTTGACAAGGAGCTGCGGGAAGTCGGGTATATCCTTTACAAGCTGTGACAGCGGACGTTTGCATTTCGACAGCAGTTCAAGGGTCTGCACCGCTGTAAGCTGTCCGTCGCCTGTGGTTGCGTGGTCGAGGAAAATAATGTGTCCGGACTGTTCGCCGCCTATATTATAACCGTTGTTCAGCATTTCTTCAAGAACGTAACGGTCGCCGACCTTCGTGCATACCGTTTCTATCTTGTTTTCGTTCATAAAGCGGTGGAAGCCGAGATTGCTCATTACGGTGACGACAGCCGTGTTGTTTTTCAGCGTACCCATTTCCTTCATATAACGTGAGAGGATAGCTATCAGCTTATCGCCGTCTATTATGTTGCCCTTTTCATCGACAGCAAGGCATCTGTCCGCATCGCCGTCAAACGCAAAGCCCACGTCACAGCCACGCTTTTTAACAAGCTCTACAAGCTGTTCTATATGTGTGGAGCCGCATTTATCGTTTATATTAAGGCCGTCCGGCTCGTTGTTGATGTATACATATTCCGCTCCGAACTTATAGAAAAGCGACTCTGCGGTTGCGCTTGCACTGCCGTTCGCACAGTCTATCGCAACAAGAAGTCCCTGAAATTTACCGCCGACGGTCGACTGGATATGCTCGTTGTACTCGCTTACGGCACCGTACATAGTTCTTACTCTGCCGACATCCGAGCCGTCAACAAGCGTCATTTTTTCCGGAGTGTCGAGTATCAGCGCCTCTATCTCGTTTTCAACGTCATCGGGGAGCTTGAAGCCTGTCGATGAGAACAGCTTTATGCCGTTATATTCAACGCTGTTGTGCGAGGCTGAGATCATCACGCCTGCATCCGCTCCGTAATATCTTACAAGATAGGCTACTGCGGGGGTGGGTACTACTCCGAGAAGCTCAACGTCCGCACCTACCGAGGTTATACCTGCGATAAGCGCAGATTCGAGAATATCCGAAGATATTCTTGTATCCTTGCCTATCAGTATCCTTGCTTTACCTTTATGAGTTTTCTGCTTTGTAAGTACGATGGCTGCGGCTCTGCCTATATTCATTGCAAGCTCGCAGGTAAGCTCTGTTACGGCTATACCTCTGGCACCGTCTGTTCCGAATAATCTGCCCATGATGCTTAAAATACCTTTCTTCTTTTTTTCAAACACAACAATCTATTTTTATAAATCACATTTTGGAGAAAAAGTCTGCTTTTATAAAAAATAGAGCAAATTCTCTATCCCCAACCCCAAACCCCTTCCCCGTGGGAAGGGGCTATTTACTGGGGCTACCGCCCCTAGTCCCTGTTGGGGGCTACGCCCCAAACCCCATCATCTGAAAATATATAGTTTTGCGACAGTTAGTACTTAATACAAGTCAGTCAAGTCTTTGCTGACCGTCACGCACAAGTCCGAGATGCTTATACGCAAGCTCGGTCGCACATCTGCCTCTGGGTGTTCGTGAAATAAATCCCAGCTGCATAAGGTACGGCTCGCATACATCCTCAAGCGTGACCGATTCTTCACCGAGTGCAGAAGCCAGCGTTTCAAGTCCGACAGGACCGCCGTTATAGCCGTTTATTATCATAGTGAGGAAACGCTTGTCAAGGCTGTCAAGCCCGAGCTTATCTATCTCAAGCCTGTTGAGCGCAATGTCTGCCATTTCCTTTGTAATCTTTCCGTTGCCCATAACCTCCGCAAAGTCACGCACACGCTTAAGCAGGCGGTTTGCGATACGGGGAGTTCCTCTTGAACGCTTTGCTATCTCCATAGCGCCGCTTCTGTCGCAGGGAATGGAAAGTATGACCGATGAACGCATTACAATATCGCAAAGCTCCTCGGGGGTATACATTTCAAGACGCATTATCACTCCGAACCTGTCACGCAGAGGTCCTGTAAGCTGTCCTGCTCTTGTTGTAGCGCCGATAAGCGTAAATCTGTTCAGGTCAACTCTTATCGACTGGGCGGAAGGTCCTTTGCCTATCATAATATCAAGCACGCAGTCCTCAAGAGCGGGATAGAGTATCTCCTCTACCTGTCTTGAAAGGCGGTGTATCTCGTCTACAAACAGCACATCGCCTGCCTGAAGCCCTGTAAGCAATGCCGCAAGCTCGCCCGGCTTTTCGATAGCGGGGCCTGAGGTGACTTTGAAATTAACGCCCATCTCGTTTGCTATTATTCCTGCAAGCGTTGTCTTGCCAAGTCCGGGAGGACCGTACAGCAAAACGTGGTCAAGGCTCTCGTTTCTTTTCTTCGCCGCCTGTATATATACCTGTAAATTTTCCTTTACCTTTTCCTGTCCGATATACTCATTCAGCTTTCTTGGACGCAGGGAAAACTCAACATCGGTATCCTCTGCGGAAAACTGAGGCTCAACTATTCTTGCGCCTTCGTCATCGGCTGTATATGAAAGGTCATTTCTCTCAATCATTTATACGCTTTCCCTTCAAAGTTAATGCGTGACGAGCATCAGAATTTAGCCAGCTTTTTAAGTCCTGCCCTTATAAGCTCGTCTGAGGGTGCTGACGGGTCAAGTCCGCTGAGTGCGGAGGCTGCCTCGCCGTTTGAATAGCCGAGTACCATAAGTGCAGATACTGCCTCGGCATAGGTATTTGACGGGGCGGCGACTATCGGCACTGCACTGCCCTTTACACCTGCGGCTACGTCCTGCTTTGACACCTTATCCTTAAGTTCAAGTACGATGCGTTCTGCGGTTTTTCTGCCGATGCCGGGTGCGTTTGTAAGTGTCTTGCCGTCACCGGACGCAACGCAAAGTGCGAATGCCTGCGGCGTCATTCCCGATAATATCGACAGCGCCGCTTTAGGGCCGACACCGGAAACGGAAATCAGCATCTTGAAGCAATTAAGCTCTGCAGCATCATAAAAGCCAAACAGCTCGACCGCATCCTCCCTTACAGAAAGATAGGTCAGCAGTTTTGCCTTTTCTCCGATTTTAAGCTGTGACAGCGTATTCGCTGTGGTGCGGCAGGCATAGCCCACACCGCCGCAGTCAATGACCGCAAGGTTAGGCTCGATAAGGTCTACCGTTCCGTTAACACTGTATATCATAAATCAAAACTCTTTTCTTATATATTTGATGCCTTTATGTTTCTGAGCAATGAGCCGCTTGTCTGGGCGTGGCATATTGTCATTGCGAGTGCGTCCGCAGTATCATCGGGCTTTGGCACGCAGGAGAGCTTGAGAATGTTTTTCGTCATCTCCTGCACCTGTTTTTTTACCGCCTGACCGTAGCCTACGACAGCCTGCTTTACCTGCAGGGGCGTGTACTCGTTTATTTCGATACCACGCTGTGCCGCCGCCATTATTATAATGCCTCTTGCCTGTGCGACATCTATTCCTGTTTTCTGATTGTTCGTGAAATAAAGACGTTCTATTGAAAGCGCATCGGGTTTCCAACTATCCAGTATCTGACAGTAATCTTCATATATTTCACAAAGGCGCTTAGGAAACGGCGTATCCTTATCGGTTGTTATTGCGCCGAAATCCTTGACGCTGAATTTTCCGCCGATATAATCAACGACACCGAAACCGACAATCGCATAGCCGGGGTCTATTCCGATAATACGCATACAGCCTCCGTAAGCATATGTTCTGAGCTGTGCTTACAGCCAAAACAAAAAACAAAATTCCATACTAAATGATTATATCACAAACCCGTCTTAAATGCAACTTTTTTGTTGCAGACGCACAATCGGACAATAATACAATATAAATTAAATAAAAATCAGTTGAAATCTGTGTCCTTTTGGTATATAATAGTATGTACAAAACGAATGGAGAAGGTATGAAAAAAACATCTTTGATCCCGGCACTGTTTTTTGCGGTATCCCTGCCCGTTTGTCTTGGCGGGTGCGGCAAGGCTGAGCCTTACAGGCACGACAGCTTTACATTTGACACTTTCGTATCGTTTGCGATATATGAAACGAGTGAAGGCATATCGGCTGAGGAAGTCTGCACAGGCGCTGTGGGAATGCTCAACGAGCTTGACGATACTCTTTCAAGAACAAAAGCGGACAGCGAAATTTCAAAAATCAACAAAAACGCAGGTTCAGGAAAAGTGACGGTCGACATATCGACATATAATCTGCTCAAAAGCTGTACAGAGCTTTCACGTCTTACAGACGGAGCTTTTGATATAACGCTCGGCGATATTTCGGATATGTGGGGCTTTGGTAAGGAAAACCCGCCTATGCCCGACAGCGATGAACTGAAAAAACTCGCAGGAAAGCATAGTTACCGCAACATTGAATTTGATGATGAGAATACTGCTGTCTGCTTTACCGACGGCGGCTTCTCGCTCGATCTCGGTGCGGCGGCAAAGGGCTACGCTATGGATATGCTTGACTCGTATCTGAGAAAATCCGGAGTTACGTCCGCAGTGGTGGATTTCGGCGGAAGTATCCTTACTATAGGCAAGGATAACGGCAACAGCCGCAGAATATCAATCACCGCCGATGAAACGAACACGCCTGTAGGCACTCTTACTGTAGACGAGGGCTACATCGCCACTTCAAACGGCGCAAACCGATATGTCGAGCATAACGGCAAAAAGTACATCAGCATAATAGATCCGTCCACGGCTTATCCTGCCGACAGCGGAATAAAAAGCTGTACGGTCTATTCTGCAAGCGGTCTTATAAGCGATGCGCTGTCTACCGCATTTTTCGTGATGGGTGAAGAAAAAGCCGCTGAGTTTTACGAAAAATACAACATTGCGGAATATATCATCACAAGAAATGACGGTACCGTTTCGGTTTCGGACGGTATATCTGCGGATTTCAAAGCATCATGAGCAGGTTTATCGGTGACAAGCGCAAGGTCGTATGCCTTATTATAATCGTATGTATCGTTTTTCTTTCACTGCTCGGCATTCTGTTTGTCGGCAGAACAACAGCAGGACACACAGCCTGCATTTACAGTAACGGCAGGCTGATAAAAACTGTAGAGCTTGACAGCGAAAGCGAGCAGACGTTTACCGTATATTCCGATGACGGCGGCTATAATGTTATAAAGGTCAGCGGCGGAGCTATAAGTGTTTCGGACGCAGACTGCCCCGACAAAATATGCGTAAAGACAGCGCCTGTATCGGACGGAATCCAGCCTATAGTATGTATGCCTCACAAGCTGGTTATCCGTGTTGAAGCAAGACGGGGAGAATACAGCTATGACAGTTAAAAAAACAGTTTTCTCTGCGCTTCTTGCGGTAATGTCTCTTACGCTGTATATTGTCGAGGGAATGATACCGCCGGTTGTCCCAATACCGGGCTTCAGAATAGGTCTTGCGTACTTCCCTGTTCTTTTCTCGCTGTATCTCGGCGGTCGGTGGAAAGCATATGATACCGCACTGATACTTATTGCACGGATACTTTTGTCGGCGCTTGTATCGGGCAATATCACGGCTTTGCTGTTTTCTCTGTGCGGCGGCGCACTGTCGTTTACCGCAATGGCGGTCACGCACCTCTTTATAAAAGAAGCGTGGGGAGTATTCCCTGCCGGCATATTCTCGGCGGTGATGCATAATGTAGGGCAGATTTTTGCGGCTTCGCTTATATATTCGCTGTCCGTATTTGCGTATCTTCCGTTTCTTGCGGTTGCCGCAGTTGTTACCGGCACATTCATAGCGGCGGCAGTATGGTTTATACTTAAAAAGCCGAACAGAATAATCACAAAAATAAAAAATCTTGAATAAAGGAAATTTAATTATGGATAAAGCTAAAATAGACAGGATAAATTATCTTGCCCGTCAATCAAGGGAGCGTGAGCTTACAACCGAGGAGAAGGAGGAACAGCTTGAGCTTCGCAACGAATACAGGGCTTCCTTCAAACGAGGTCTTATGTCCGAGCTTGACAGGGTGTATGTTGTGGACGATAAAGGAAAACAGCAGAAGCTGATAAAAGACAACGAAAACAAATAAAATTCCGTAAAGGACACAATTGCTATGGAGAAAATAACAGAATCTCTCGAAATGCTTTACGGCTCATCGGGAACACCGTTCTTTTTAAGTGACGAATTCGGTAATATCAAATGGAAAAATACAGCCTGCGGAGAAACAATCGTTTTCCCGAAAGGGATAAACTGCGATATTCTTACCGAACAGATAAATATCGACGGGAAGGAATACTCTGCTCAAGGCACTTCCTTTGCTGACGGAGATAAGCGTTTTATCCTGTGGCGTGTCAATACACTTACCGATGTGCTGATGCAGCTTGGAAGCACAAACACCTATGCCGATATATGTTATATGCTTTCACAGGCAAGAAGCGATGTTGCAAAAGCGACGCAGAGCTGCAATGAAGATAATGCACTGAACAGCATACAGCGCAATATCGAGGTTCTGTCGGAGCTTGCCACGGTCATTTACCGTAAGACACCCCCTGCGCCTGCCATATATTTCTTTGAAAAGCTGAACAAAATAATAGAGCGTGCCAACAAGGAAATGAGTGATATTCCTATCGTTTTCAAGCTGAGCACCGACAAGCCGATATATGAGGATATACCTGTCAACATAAGCGAAAAGCTGTTGTATGTATGTATGTTCAGCGTACTCAAAGCTATGGTGAGATGCTCGGACAGAAATCTGTTCGTGCTGAGCGTCAGCGTTTCGGACAACAACATCAACATCAGCTCGTCCTTCTCGATTTCAGCCGATACGCATACGGGAATGATAGCCGACGATTTCGAAATGTACAGTGCAAAGCTGTATATCGGATATATCGGCGGTAAGATGAGCTATAACATAAAAGACAGCATAGGAAGGCTTGAGATCGCTATTCCAACGGGTGACAGCTCAACGCTTAACAGTCCGTTATATGCAGTTCCCCCCGAAACCTGTGAAAAGCTCGCAGGAGTATTCATGAGAGGCATAGCGGATAAAAAATAAGTAAATAAAGTGAAAAAGCGATTTATCGTTTTTTTAGACTTCAAACACATTTTCATCATAAAAGGCGGATATAATAATAGGCGTCAGGTAAAACTGACAGATTTTATGGTGGTTGAATAATTCAATAATCATAATTTCCTCTCCCAACATTTCATTGATAATTTGATTTGTGCATTATTTTATCTCCGTTCAGTTTACTTTGTTAAACTGAATTTTTTTTACAATAAACGGATAGCCGAAAAGAAAGGAATAAAGAATATGTATAAAATTCTCGTAGCGGACGACGAACAGAAAATCCGTGAGGTCATCAAGGAATATGCCGAATATGAGGGCCATACGGTATATGAGGCGGTAGACGGTATGCAGGCTGTCGATATGGCGAAGGAGCAGGATTTCGACATAATAATAATGGATGTTATGATGCCAAGGCTTGACGGCTTTTCAGCCTGCAAGGAAATAAGAAAGTTCAAGAATACTCCTATACTTATGCTTTCGGCAAGAACAGAGGAATATGACAAGCTGTTCGGCTTTGAGATGGGCGTTGACGATTATGTGGTAAAGCCTTTCTCGCCCAAAGAGGTACTCGCCCGTATCAATGCGATAATCAAACGTAATAAATCCGGAAATGAGCCTGTCGGAGAAACAGTAAAATTTGAGGGTCTTGAAATCAATTTTACGGCAAGAGATGTATTCATAGACGGCGAAAAGGCTAACCTTACGCCTAAGGAATACGACCTGCTGTTCTATCTTGTCAAGAACAAGAACATAGCTCTTACAAGAAACAAGCTGCTTGAGGAGGTATGGGGATATGATTTCTTCGGTGACGACAGAACCATTGATACTCATATCAAGATGCTGAGAAACAATCTCGGCCCGTACAGAAAATTCATTGTAACGTTAAGAGGTATGGGATACAAGTTCCAGGTATAAATACTTATTACAGCCGTCTTGAGTGGCGGCTGTAATATTATATCGGTACACATCAGAACAGGAAGGCGCTTTTCAATGAAAGACAGACTAAACAGCATACGTTTCCGTTCATGGCTGACATTTGTGCTGTTCTCGCTAATAGTTATAGTTTTTCTGTACTTTTTTCAGGTAGTGCTGCTTTCGAGCTACTACGAATATATGAAGATACAGGAAACGGCTTCTGCCGCAAAGCAGATAAAGGATGCGTGGTCGCAGCAGCCCGAAAACCTCAATTCTATCGTTTCGGATATTGCGGACAAGCAGAAGATATATATCGAAATCTCCGACAGCAACCGCCCTTACTTCAGGGCAAGCTCGCTCGACAAGAGCAACAAAGAGGTGTACTCGCTTATCACGAGCCTTTCGCCTGACGATATGAAAGAAATCATTTCCGGCGAAAATACGTTCTTCACCGCTACAATTCCGAGAACGAACAATGACAGCAAGGCAATTGTGCTGATAGCACAGCTTGACGACGGTACGGAAAGCACGTTCTTTAAAACAAACGGCATCGTAAGGCTGTATATATTCAATTATCTTGAGCCGCTCGGCACAACGACCGCAATTCTGCACAGCCAGCTTAATCTTACCGCAGGTATTATCATAATTGTTGCATTCATAATGTCAATCATTTTCTCAAACAGCATTTCAAAACCTATCATCAATATATCAAAGGCGGCGCTGAAGCTGCCGCAGGGACAGTTTGATATGCCTGTGAAGAAGAACAGCTTTACGGAGATAAACGAGCTTACAGATACGCTCAGCTCCGCATCTGTGGAAATAGCAAAGGCGGATACTCTGCGTAAGGATCTTATGGCGAATATTTCGCACGATCTGCGTACTCCGCTTACGATGATAAAGGCTTATGCGGAGATGATCAGGGATCTTTCGGGCGATAACCCCGAAAAGCGTGAAAAGCATCTGCAGGTCATAATTGATGAAACGGACAGACTGACCTCGCTTGTAACGGATATTCTCGATCTGTCAAAGCTGCAGAGCGGCGTTGCGGAGCTTAAATATGAGAAGGTGAATTTTTCTGAGCATCTCGGTGAAATAGTACCACGCTTCTCGCTGCTGAATGAAATCAAGGACTATAACGTGGTGCTGAATGCTGAGCCGGATATATTTATAAACGCCGACATCACAAAGATAGATCAGGTAGTGTACAACTTTATCAATAACGCTCTGACCTATACAGGTGATGACAAGACTGTAAGGGTAAATCTGTATCACAAGACACCGACAACCGCAAGACTTGAGGTGTGCGACAGCGGTATAGGCATCGACCCGGAAAATCTTAAATATGTCTGGGACAGATACTATCGTGTCAAGAAGAACGGCGAAACGCATCAGCGTGCAAAGAAAGGCAGCGGACTCGGATTGTCTATCGTAAAGGGTGTGCTTGAAATGCACAGGTTAAATTTCGGTGCAGACAGTACGGTTGGTGTCGGCAGTACGTTCTGGTTCGAGTTTGAGGACTGCAACCCGGATAGAGTGCAGGTTGACGAAAAGAAGCCGAAAAAGCAGAAAAATAAGAATAACGCCGAACAACAGTAATGTAAAAACCCCGTTCACATAGGTGAACGGGGTGATGCTTTTTTATATCAATTATTATATCAATCGCCTGTGGATTCTCTAAGAACAAGGCTGTGTGGTAATGTATAAAGGTTGTGGTCGGGATTTGTCGCTTTCATATTTTCAATCAGCTTCTCGATTACCAGCTTGCCCTGAGCGTAACACGGCTGTTCAACTGTAGATAAGTGAGGTACGAACATATGTGAATACTGGATATTGTCAAAGCCCATGAAAATCAGATCCTTGCCTATCCTGTAGCCCTTTGAAAGTGCATAGTTCATTGCGCCGATTGCGATTATATCCGAAATAGAGAATATTGCTGTCGGGGGGCTTGGCAGGTTCATAAGGTATTCACAGCCTCTCATACCCTGCTCTGTTTCATAGCCGCCGAAATAAACGTAATCCTCGTTATAAGGAATGCCGTTATCCTTGAGTGCCAGCTTGTAGCCTATCTCACGGTCAATGCTCGACTGGCTTCTCTGTAAAGTTGTGATAAGTCCTATCTTCTTATGACCCTTGCGGATAAGGTAATTTACTGCGTCACGGCCTGCCTTTACGTTATCTATTGTGACGGTAAGAACGTTACAGTTGTCAAGACGTTCAAGGCACATTGCTATATTATGCTTTTCGCCAAGCGAATTGATGGTTGCGGCGTCCAGCTTAGGACCGAGCAGTACCGCACCGTCTACGGCTCTTGAGAAAAGCATACCGAGCAGATGCATTTCGTGGTTTGGATCGTCGTGGGTGGTAGCAATCAGAACATCATAGCCCTGCGAGAATGCGGCTACCTCCATACCTCTTATAACGTCCGAGTAGAAGCTCTGCTCTGTTGACGCTATGATTGCAAGTATTCTTCTCGTTTCGCTTTTTCTTAAATCTCTGCCGAGAAAGCTGGGGCTGTATCCGAGTGTCTGAACAGCACTGTTTACCGCCTGTATCGCCTCTTCGGAAACGTTGGATTTTTTATTAAGAACTCTTGAAACAGTTGCAACGGAAACGTTAGCCGCCTTTGCAACGTCCTTGATAGTAACACTCATCAGCATACTCTCCCTCAATTAAACTATATTACAATTATACAGTATTGTGAAACCGTTTTCAATGTAACATTTGACCAAAATTCTATATGTAATTTTATCATTTGTTACAAAGCGCAGGTTTTTACTTCAAAAAAATCGTGATAACGGTTTTCATCAGAACGCATTATTTTCTTAAAAAGTGTACGTTTTTTACCCTGAATCTGCTTAAAACAGTGAAAACGGAGCGTTACAATTATAACTTTAGCTAATTTTATAAACAGAACGCATATATACGGTTGTTTTTTGTGCAAAAAGTTACTTTACAAAAGCTCGGTTTTAGGTTACACTATTATATAAAGGCAGATATAAAGTTATTAGCTAAATTGACGAGTACAGAGGTAAGATTTGATGAAGAAAAAATCCGTTACAATGAGTGACATAGCAAAGGCTATGGATATAAGCACAGTTACAGTATCAAAGGCACTGGGCGACAAGGACGGCGTCAGCGATGAGCTTCGTGAGAAGATAAAGCAGAAGGCAAACGAAATGGGATACCGTTTCAGCTATACGTCAAAGTCATCGAAGGAAGGCTTTACATTCAACATAAGTATAGTAGTGGCAAAGCACTTTATAAATGACGCAAGTGCGTTCTACTGGGTAATGTACCGTCATATCGTGGAGCTTCTGCAAAAGCAGAACTATTACGGCATACTCGATGTAATTTCAGAAAGCGACCAGGCGAACCGTTCAATGCCGAATTCGGTATCGGATAAAAAGGTTGACGGCGTAATCGTACTCGGACAGTTTGACGATGAATATGTAAGCGAACTGCTGGACCTTGATATTCCTGTTGTTTTCCTTGACTTCTACAGCAGTGACAACCGTACCGACACCATTCTTTCAGACAGCTTCTTCGGCTCTTATATGCTTACAAACTATCTTATAAACGCAGGACACCGCAACATAGGCTTCCTCGGTACTATAACGTCAACATCAAGCATACAGGACAGATACCTCGGATATTACAAGGCTCTGCTTGAAAAAGGTATACCGCTGCGCAGTGAGTGGGTAATTGACGACAGAGGTCCCGAAGGCACAAGCTATCCTCACTTTGACCTTCCTGTACAGAAGCCGACAGCTTTTGTCTGCAACTGTGACGAGGCGGCATACTGCCTGCTCAATCAGCTCAGAAGCGAGGGCTATGTAGTACCCGATGATATTTCGATAGTCGGCTACGATAACCACATCTACTCTACTATTTCAAATCCCCGTATCACAACGATAGATGTTGACAGCAAGAGAATGTCTTATGAGGCTGTCGAAACGATAATCAAAAAGATAAGGGATAAAAATTATTCAAGGGGCAGAACGCTTGTAACTGGAAAGCTGATTATCCGTGACAGCGTAAAGATATTGAAGTAATGAAAATTATAGATACTCACGCACACTATGACGACAGGTGGTTTGACGAGGACAGGTATGAGGTTCTCGACCGCATTTTATCCGATAATGTGTTGGCAATCATAAATATGAGCGTGGATATTCCGACCTGCGAGTTTTCTCTGTCGCTTACCGAGCGTTACGAAAACGTATTCTGTGCGGTAGGGATACATCCCGAAAACATAGCCGACACACCCGACAATTACATTGATATACTGAGAACGCTTGCAAAGAATAAAAAGGCGGTCGCTATAGGCGAGATAGGACTTGACTATCACTATGACGGCTATGATGCAGAAAGACAGCAGGAGATATTCGAAAATCAGATAAAACTGGCCAATGAGCTTTCCATCCCTGCCGTTATCCACTGCCGTGACGCTACGGAAGATATGATGAAAATACTGCACCGCACTACTCCGGATAAATTTGTGGTGCATTGCTATTCAGGAAGTCCGGAAACCGCAAAGGAGCTATTAAAGCTCGGCGCATATATCAGCTTCACAGGTGTATTGACATTCAAGAACGCTAAAAAGGCTGTACATTCGTGCGAGATTATCCCAAGTGACAGAATAATGCTTGAAACAGACAGTCCCTATATGGCGCCCGTGCCGTTCAGAGGAAGTCGCTGTGACAGCTCAATGACGCATAAAACAGCGGAAAAGCTGGCTGAAATAAAGGGTATACCGACTGAAGAAGCTATTAAAATCTGCAATGAAAATGCGGTGCGTTTCTTCGGACTTGATATAAAGTCTTGATTTATGTCATAAAATATGGTAAGATATATAAAGATATCGGCAGGACACGAAGTTCTGCCGAAATTTTGAGGAAAATTAAATTTAAAAATATAGAAAATTCTCTATCTCTATCCCTATCCCCAAACCCCTTCCCCGTGGTGAAGGGCTGTGTATGCTTTGTTGGCTCTGCATCTGTGCAATCGTGGTCGTTTGTTGTCGGTGCGTCCTGCACCGACTTTGTTCGACCACTTGTATGCGTCCTTGCATAGAGCCTTTGGGCATACACGCCCGGCATCCGTGCCGGGGCTATTTTGCTGGGGCTATCGCCCCTCGACCCTATTGGGGGCTACGCCCCTCAACCCCATTATTAAAAGATAGAGCTTTTCTACAATGTGCGGCAGGACACGAAGTTCTGCCGAAAAATATATTTTGATATTTGAAAGGAAACAAAATGGACGCAGACCCCCGAAAACCTAAGCGAGCGGTAAAGATACTGCTTGCACCGCTGATTTTATTGAACAAAGGTCTTGATAAGCTGTTATCAAAGGCACTCGGCGACAGCTACTACGACAAGGAAGAAACCACGCAGGACAACATTATGTCTATGGTCGATGCGGGCAACGAATACGGCAACCTTGAGGACGAATCGGCACAGCTGATAAACAACGTGTTTGAGTTCGGCGATCTTGTCGCATCGGATGTAATGACGCACAGAAAGAACATTGTCGGAGTAGATGTAAATTCATCTCTTGACGATATTGTCTATATTGCGCTTGAAAAGGGCTTTTCAAGAATACCCGTATACAAGGAAAACATTGACGCTATAGTCGGAATAATCATAGTAAAGGATCTTCTCTGCCTTGTCGGAAACGAAAACAAGGATAAGCTGAAAATAGAGGACTTTCTGCGTGAGGCGGTATATGTTCCCGAATCGTGCAGTTGTTCGGACGTGTTCAAGTTCCTGACTAATCTCAAGTCGGGTATGGGCATTGTGATTGACGAATACGGCGGTACGGCAGGTATCATCACGCTTGAGGATATAATCGAGTCGATAATGGGCAACATAGAGGACGAGTATGACGAGGAAAAGGATATGATAATCCCCCGCTCGAACGGCGCATACGAGGTCAGCGGCGAGGCCGATCCCGAAGATGTACTCGAACTGTTCGGCTATGAGCTTGAAGAAGACCACGAATACGACACTATCGCAGGCTTTGTTACCGACCTGCTCGGATATATTCCCGAAGAAGAGGGCGAACACCCGAAGGTTCGCTATAAGGATATAATTTTCAAGGTTATCGAGGTTCACGATAATTGTATATCTAAGCTGATCGTCAGACCGTGCAAGGAGGAAGAACTTGCGCTTGAGCCGAAGGAAACAACACATTTCGGACAATAAATATATAATACCGCAATTCCGGATGGGATTGCGGTATTAGATTGTAGAAAAAGTTTATTTTAAAAAAACAGAGTAAATTCTCTATCCCTAACCCCAAACCCCTTCCCCGTGGGAAGGGGCTGAGTGTGGGGCTGCCGCCCTCACCCTGCTTGGGGCTACGCCCCAAACCCTGTATTATTAAAAATATAGTTTTTTCGACAAACTGTAATACCGCAATTCCGGATGGGATTGCGGTATTTTTGTTATATTTCTTATTTTACAGAGAACTTATATATGGTAGTAAAGTTGTACTGCTCCCCTGCCTTATAAACGCAAGTGGGCTTGAACTGAGGCTTGTTGGGTGAGTCGGGGCAGAACTGGCTTTCAAGGCAGAAGCCCTGATTCTTGAACATTTCCTTGCCGCCCTTGCCTGTTTCGCCGCCAAGACCGCCGCTTATATAGAACTGTATAGCGGGCATATCGGTGTAGGTGGTCATTACTCTGCCGGTCTTATCGGAATATATCTCTGCGGCTTTTCTCATTTCCTTTGTTTCGCCTAAAACATAGTTATGGTCATATCCGCCGGGGAGCTTGCCGTTATCCATATCCTCGCCTATTCTCTTAGGTGCGGTAAAGTCAAACGGAGTACCCTTTACGCTTGCTATTTCTCCTGTCGGGATAAGCACAGGGCTTACGGGAGTGTATTTATCGGCAAATATCTGTGCGATATGATCCTTGATATTTCCTGCGTCGGTTCCGTTCAGATTGAAATACGAGTGGTTAGTGAAATTCATAACCGTATCCTTGTCGCTTACCGCATTATAGCATATCTCAATCGAATCGGCTGTCAGAGTGTACTTAACATCAAGCGTCAGCGTTCCGGGGAAGCCCTCCTCGCCGTCAACGCTCGTGTAGGAGAACACTACATAGGGATTGCCGTTTTCGCCGAAATCCTTGACATCCCAGACCTTCTTATTGAAGCCGACATTACCGCCGTGGAGCGTGTTGCCGTTGTCGTTTTTGGCAAGAGTATATTCCTTGCCGTTAAGGGTGAACTTAGCGCCGCCGATACGGTTTGCATATCTTCCGACTAAAGCGCCCTGACTGCTTGTTCCTGCTATGTAACCGTCAAGCGTATCATAGCCTAAGAGTATATCGCCCTTGTTACCGTCCTTATCGGGTACAATCAGCTTTACAAGCGAGCCTGCGTAGTTTGTAATCTCGGCTGTCATATTGCCGTTTTCAAGCGTGAATAAGTAGCAATCCTTTCCGTTATGATTGCCCCAGAGTTTCTTTTCAATGCTCATACTATTTACCATCCAAACAAAAATTACGGTATTACCGCAGTTTTATTGTACCATATACAAAATGAAATGTAAACCTTTTTTTCATTCAGAACTGCTTTTGATTTATATCGGTCGCAGATTATTTTCTGCGTGCTTCTCTGATGATTCTTACAAGCTGTATTATCAGCGTAGGTACAAAGCCTATTGCAAGCGAGATACCGAAATATCCGATATTCATAAGCTGTGCCGAGAACAAGCCGCTTACACCGGGAACGAATACCGCTAAAACAAGGAATATTATTCCTGCAAGAAAAGCAAGTAGTGAGAATCTGTTTGACGTTAAGCCGACTTTGAATATTGATTTATCACTGCGGCAGTTGAAGCCGTGAAACAGCCTTGATATACACAGTGTGCTGAATGCCATTGCACAGCCAAGCTCGGCTGAAACTGCGCTTCCGATAAAGTAGGCTGTCATTACAGCGGCGGCGATAAGCACTCCTCCTGTCACTATGCCGAGCGACATTGCTTTTGTAAGGAAGGATTCGCCTGTATTTCTGGGCTTTTGCGAAAGGAGCGATTTATCTGCTTTTTCCATACTTATGGCTATTGCAGGCAGTGAGTCGGTAAGAAGATTTATAAACAGGAGCTGAACAGCCGTGAACGGCGTCGGAAGACCGGGTATAGCGGTACATAATACTGCGATTATTGCCGCAAGGTTGCCTGACAGCAGAAATTTAACGGCATTCTTGATATTTGCGTAGATTGCTCTGCCGTTTGCTACAGATTTGATGATAGTAGCGAAATTATCATCGGTAAGTATCATTGAAGCGGCATCCTTTGATACCTGCGTACCTGTGATACCCATAGCAACACCTACATCTGCCTTTTTCAGCGCAGGAGCATCGTTTACACCGTCGCCTGTCATAGCTACTACCTTGCCCTTGTTTTGCCAGCGTTCAACTATCCTTATCTTATTGTCGGGAGATACACGGGCATAAACGGAAACCTTTTCGATAACGCTGTCAAGCTCCTCATCGGTCATTTCGTCAAGCTGAACTCCGTCAAGGCTTATATCGCCGTCACGCATAATGCCGATCTCTCTTGCTATAGCACTTGCCGTTACCTTATGGTCGCCCGTTATCATTACAGGCTTTATTCCTGCTCTTATGCAATCGGCGACTGCCGCCTTGCTTTCGGGGCGGGGCGGATCGGTCATCGCCGCAAGACCTATGAAGATATAGTTATCCTCCGTGTCTGCCGCTTCATTTTCGGAGAGCTTATAGGCGAATGCAAGCACACGCATTCCCTGTCCGGAAAAATGCTCGTTTGCAAGTGCGATTTTATTTTTATCATTGTCTGTTATGCTTCTGACCGTGCCGTTATCGCAGACGGAAACCAGACGTGAAAGCAGGTTATCTGTTGCGCCCTTTGTGAACATTGTACGCTTGCCTTCAACTATATGGCAGGTACTCATCAGCTTTCTTTCGCTGTCAAACGGTATTTCGGAAACTCTCGGATAATCGGAGCGAATCTTTTCATAAACCGGAACACCGATGTAATCCGACAGTGCGGTTTCGGTAGGGTCGCCTATGGCGTTGCCGTCGGAATAGGCGGCATCGTTGCACAGAGCCATTGCTCTTTCGAGAAGTGCGAAATCCGCATTGCAGGCAGAAGCGTCGGCGTTTTGCTCTTTGCCGTTTAAATAGACCTGTCTTACGGTCATTTTATTCTGGGTGAGCGTTCCTGTTTTATCACTGCATATAACAGACACACAGCCAAGGCCTTCGACCGCCTTGAGATCCTTTATTACAGCGTTCTGCTCTGCCATTTTTCGTGTACCTATGGCGAGGGCGATTGTGACTATCGAGCTTAACGCTTCGGGTATTGCGGCTACAGCAAGCGCTACGGCGAACATCAGCGAATCAAGCACGGGTGTTCCTCTTACGATATAGAGTATCATAACTATAAGGCAGAGAACGGGAATCGCTACAGAAAGCTGTTTTGAGAACTTGTCAAGGCTGTGCTGTAACGGGGTCTTTTTACGCTCAGCCTTGTTTATAAGCCCTGCAATCTTGCCAAGCTCCGTATCCATTCCGACTGCTGTTACAACAAACATACCTCTGCCTGCCGTTACAAGAGAGCCTGTGTAGACCATATTCTTCCTGTCGCCGAGAGGTATTTTTTCGCCTGTCAGCATCTCGGTGAACTTGTCTATGCCGTTGCTTTCGCCTGTAAGCGAGCTTTCGTTTACCTGAAGGGACGCACACGAAACAAGTCTGCCGTCTGCACAGACAATGTCGCCCTGCTCTACAAGTACAATATCGCCTACGGTTACATCGGACGCATTGACGATATGAATGTTATTATCCCTCATTACCTTTGCAGTGGGTGATGACATTGACTTGAGCGCTTCAAGCGATTTTTCCGCCTTGAAATGCTGGACAGTGCCAAGAACCGCATTCATAGTGATAACGCAGATGATAACAATCGCACTTTCTATGTTGTCGGTGAAAACAGAAACAAGAGCGGAGATTATCAGAATAATTACAAGCAAATCCGCAAACTGCTCCGCAAATACTCTTAAAACGCCCTTTTTCTTCCGCTCGGTTATTTCGTTTTTTCCGTAACGGGAAAGCCTGCTTTCAGCCTCGCCGCCTGTAAGTCCGTTCATACTTGTATTAAGCTGTGAAAGAACCTCCTGTGTGTTCATGTCGTAATAATTCATATTACCGTAACCTTTCCTTTCGTGTTTTGGGCGAAGGCATAAAAAAACAGACCTTTGCCGCAAAAAAATTGCGACAAAAGTCTTGTCATAAGCGTATACTCAGTACGGCACGGATCTCTGAGGCTTAAAGCGTTCGAAATCGTATTGACGACACCGTACAGGGATCATTCTGTGACCGATCCCCCGACTACTCCCTTTTATCATGTGGAAATGATAACACATTTATTTACAATTGTCAATAGACTTTACACAAATTTTACATTGTGCTATTTATAAAGCTCGTTTATGAGGCTGTCGGAAAGAAGAATGTCATCAGCGGTCGCAGGCTCATCATCGTACCGTATTTTGCTGTAGCTGTCGGAAAATGCTCCGATATTGTTTGTGCCGTGATACAGCTTTTCGGAGATAAGACGGTGCTGTTCTACTGTTTTCGTGGAAATATCCTCCGTACTGCGTTTTGAAAGCCACATAGCGTATAATCTGTAGCCGAGCCTGAATTTTTCGTTGTTATCCTTAGCTTTACGGTAGCGCTTAAGGCAGTCCTTATCCGTTTCGTTTACTATCCTCTCCTGCCTTATATCAAGCTCCTCGTAGCTGTCTGTGTAATCGTCATAAACCTCTTGCACAGTGTCATCGACGGAATATTTTCCGAAGATGCGTCCTGCTATCTTTCGCATCAGCGACAGTATTTTCTTTCTGAATACGATAAAAAGTACGACAATGACAACGACAAGAATATAAAGCAGAAAATCACGGCTTTCGCCCGCAGCCGAAAGAAAATCGGAATCGGGGAGCTGTGTATCCTCCGGGGTCATCTGCTCGGTCTGCAGAAAGCGGATGTTGAAGAGCAGCGTATCTATTATCTTAACGGTCATTTTCACAAGCCAAGTAAGACCTGCGGCTACATAATCCTTGAGCATCAGCGCCGCAAGTATCACCGCACCGACTATCGCTATCAGCTTTGCGTTGTAAAGCCTGAGCCCTTTGGGTACTATAAGGTTGGTGTTTCTGCGTCTGTCAATCTCGGAGCGTATATTCGACTGGTTGATAAGCAATACCGTAAGAAGCGCCATTACCACAAGAAGAACCGAAATCCTGTGTTCCGAAGCACCGAGATATTCCATATCCGCCGACATTACACAGCAGAAAATATAGCAGATGAACGTTTCAACAAGATATATTCCGAGCCATATCGGAGTGAATATATCGCCAAATCTGTTCTTCTTAAGGCTCATTCCGAGAAGATACCATACAATAACAGACGGCATAAGAGCAACGCAGAAATAGAATACGTTAAAGCCGTTTTCGCCAAGTACGTTGTTTATCTGCGAGGAAACTACGGCTACAAGAACGACAAGCACCGTTGCCGTAAGAGCCATAAGCGTATTTACAAGAAAAATCGTTTTCGGAGTGTGCCGTGAACGTCTGAGGCACATCAGAAAATAGCCGGATGCGGCGGCTATGGCGGCTACGGCATAGTATATCGGATAATGCCACAGCATAAAGCCCTTGAAAGCCGTCACCTCGAAAACGAACATCAGCGGCAGTGGAATAAGAAGCATAGCCAGAGCGGCAACGCATTTCATTAAAAAATCCTTTTTCATTGCGTACCCTCCGCATAGCCTGTATTAAACGTGTATGAGAATTTTCTTGCGTGCAATATCTGAGCATCTGTATTTTCGGGAATGTTGCCCGTTGTATAGAAAACCGCCGCTTTGTCACGGCTTTCAAGCTCTTTTGCAAACAGTGCCATTTCATCGTCAATATAAGGCGTCAGAATAATCACATCTGTGAAACTGCCGTAATTCAGCGCATTCAAAAACGAGCCGAAATCAAAGCTGCAGCTGTCGGAAAGCTGTGCAAGCATTCTGAGTACACCCTCGCACTGTTCGGCTGTCTTTACAAAGCCGGTGGCTGTACCGTTTGCGTTACCGCCGTTTGTTGCGAAAGCAAAACCGCAGCCGCTGTCAATGCTTTCCCACATCAGTCTGACGGACAGCTTTATAAACGCTTCGGTATCTCTTATATCTGCGGACGTTATCGGCACTACTCCCTTTCTCTGCATATTCATAAGTATAAGGGTGTTTCGTGAGGTGGTAAACTCGTTGTTCATAGCCATCAGCTTACCGGTAACGGCGGTATACTTCCAGTTTATGCGGTTGAGCGGTTCTCTGCCCGTATATTCCCTTGAGCCTGCAATCATAAACGGATCCTCGTTTATGAAACGTCTGACAAGAATTTCACCGACAGGCTCGTTGAATGACAGCACCGCATTTTCTCCGTCTGCGCCGACAGGCAGGACGGTAATGCTTATCCCGACCTTGAAGCCTCTTGAAACTCTTACAAGACCCAGCATATCGGTAGCGGTCACAACCGTATCGTCAAAGGAGAATACGCCACGTTTCATACATCTTATTTTTCGGACTCTTGTACATTTACTTCGTGGCTTCAGCGAAAAAACGCCCGGAATAAAGGTATTGTCGCCGCCGCTTGTCTGTGCGGCGGAATCCTTCCTGCTGAACGCAAGCCAGCGAGAAGCGGAAAGCTCCGTCTTTATCCACGGCAAAGCAACAAAGCGTCGGTTCTCAACGACCTCAGTCAGCTCGAGGGTTTCGCCCTCGTAGACCTCGGCCTTGTTTACCGACGCACTGTAATATATTCCTTTCAGTGCGTACTTTCCGAAAATAAGCACTTCTGCGGCTGCTACCGCCGCAATCACAAGAATAATCGCTACAAGCTCCATTTAAATCTGCTCCGTAGGAACGGGAAGCTCCTTTATCATTTTGTCAAGAATCTCACGTTTTGCGCTGTCGGGGTCACGCATAACCGTACTTCTGCAGATAAGTCTGTGTACGCAGACATACGGTGCGACTGTCTTTACATCATCGGGGGTTACAAATTCCCTGCCACGCAGTGCCGCCCTTGCCTGCGACATATTTTTCAGCGCAATAAGTCCTCGTGTACTGAGGCCGAGCTTAATCTCGCTGTTATGACGGCTGGCATTTCCTATATCGGCAATGTATCCTCTTACAGCCTCGTTCACCTTGATGTTCTCTACCCTGTTCATCATTTCAAGAAGCTCTGTCTTATCGGTTACGGCAGTAAGATTTTCTACAGGGTGAACCGCTCTTGAATTATCGAGTATCTGCATTTCCGATTCCCTGTCGGAATAGCCTACAGAGAGCTTTATCATAAAACGGTCAAGCTGTGCCTCGGGAAGCGGATAAGTTCCTGCCGTTTCTACGGGATTCTGCGTTGCAAGTACGATGAACGGCTTATCGATAAGAAAAAGCGCTCCGTCTATCGTTACCTGCTTTTCTTCCATACACTGAAGCAGAGCCGACTGCGTTCTGGGCGTAGCACGGTTTATTTCATCGGCAAGAAGTATATTCGTGAACACAGGACCTGCACGGAACATAAACTCCTGCTCTTTCATATTGAAAAAGTGGATACCGGTAATATCGGACGGTAACAGGTCGGGGGTAAACTGTATTCTTGAAAAGCCTGCGTCAATGCTTCTTGCGAGTGCCTTTGCGAGAACTGTCTTGCCCGTTCCCGGAACATCGTCAAGCAGAACGTGACCGCCGCTTAAAAGAGCCATTATGACAAGGTCTATCTTATCGTCCTTGCCCTTTATGATTTTTGAAATGTTACTGCGGAGCTTTACCGCATATTCCTGTACCGTCATATATGTACCTTTCGTTATTTAAAGCCGTGCTTTACACGGGAGTTGCAGAATAATACTTGTCGTAATTTACAAGCTCGTCAAGCAGCATCGGGAGCTTTTCTTCGATTTCCTCGTCCTTGAACTGACAGGTGCCGACCGCTCTGTGACCGCCGCCGCCGTACTTGAGCATAAGCGAGCCTACGTCAACGCTGCTCGTGCGGTTAAGTATAGAATAACCGACCGCTACGGAACATCCTTTTCCGCCCTTACCGTTTACTATCCATGCGGATATGTTCTGATGCGGATAAAGGCTGTATATCATAAATCTGTTTCCGGTATAGATAGGATCAACATTACGCAAATCGGATATGATAACATCGCCCTCAACTCTTGAATGCTCGGCTATCATCTGTTTGAACAGCTCGGTCTGTTCGTTATACAGCTTGATTCTTTCCTGTATATCGGGCATATTGAGAATTTCTTCTGTAGACATTGTCGCACAGCAGACAAGCAGTTTTTCCATAAGCTGATAGTTGCTTATCCTGAAGTTTCTGAAACGTCCGAGACCTGTGCGTGGGTCCATAAGGAAGCCGATGAGTATCCAGCCTGTAGGGTTGAGTATTTCTTCTGCGGTCAGCTGTCCGCTGTCAACCTTATCTACAGCAAGCATCAGATCGTCAAAATTCGGGAAACGCTCCTTACCGCCGTAATATTCATATATGATTCTGGCGGCACTGGGAGAAATCCTGCTTTCGCCCTTGTAATGACCTTTTATTTTCAGACGTTCTTCCTCGCTTGAATGGTGGTCAAACCAAAGTCCGCAACCTGGAGCAAAGGGTACATTTGCGAGAACGTCATTTTCTGTTACAGGAACAAGCCCGTCCTGAATATCCTTCGGATGAGCAAACATCCAGCTGTCAACGACCTTTGCCTCAAGCAGTAATGCACCGCAGGCAAGACCGTCAAAATCAGATCTTGTTATAAGTCTCATATTATATTTCCTTTCCGCTTTGCAGATTTTGCTTACTTCTGATATAATTATAACAGATTATCACGGAATTTACAAGAATTATATTGAATTAATTGTCAAAAAGTGACTTTAATCCACATTCTTTTTATGCGTCCGGAGTTCTGAAGCACAAGCGCATAAAGCTGTTTTGTATACAAGTAAACCTCGGCACGCTCCTGCTCGGATATTTCCTCTTTTGAAAATTCTGCCTTTTCGATTATGTTCATAATTCTTACAAGGCTTGTATCCGTTCCGAGCGTTTTCAGCTTCTCATCGGCACGGACGGCAAATTCAAGCGGAAGCTCATTGTCACACGGAACAAGATCGGTAGTACCGAACAGCTTCATAATAAAGCCGTACATATCCTTTACGGCGGAAACTGTATCCTTTGACTTTCTGAAGCTCTTCATACGGTTTTCGTTTTTACGCTTTACCGATTTGATAAACGCAAATATCAGTGCGGTAAGTGCAATTACGCCGAGTACAGCGAAAGCTATCTTTATAAGAAGTGAATAATCGGTTTTACCGGGTGCGTCACTGCCAGGATTGTTACCCGAATTATCCGAAGAATTGTCAGAAGGAGCGGATGTAACGGGCGGCGTCGCAGCTGTTGTCTGCGACGGTGACACGGTCGTAGTTACCGTTGTTGAGGTCGTCTGAGGCGGTGCTGTAGTTACAGGTGCGTCCGTCCGGGAAGGATCAATATAATCGCCTGAGATGCTGCTTCCGCCGTAGCCTGTCGGATCGAACGGCAGCCAGCCGAAATCCTCCGTATATACTTCAACCCACGCATGAAGTGAGTTTTCGTGTATGGTTTTTTCGTACATTCCCGTGCTTCCGTTAAGCTCGAGCTTTCCTGTTGTGAAGCCTGTTATATAACGGGCAGGTATACCTTTTTCACGCAGTGCAAGCGTCATTGCGCTGGCATAGAGGGCGCAGTGTCCCTGCTTTGTGCCGAAAAGGAAGTTTCCGAGCATAGTATTGCTTTTATCGGAAGTATTATCGGCTGTAAGCGAATAGGCGTAATGTGAACGCAGATACTCGCACATTCCGTAAACATACAGCAGTTCGTTATCAACGGTACCTGCGTTATCGCCGTCTTTGCCTTCAAATTCGTCAAGGAATCTTCTTATGTTCTCCTTTTCGCTTTCGGGAACTGCGGTGTAGGTGTTTCTGACGTAACGGTCGTATTCTTTCTTATCTTCAATATATGTCATTGCGTCCGAGTAACTGCCGAATCCGAGAGAATAAAGCGTTGACGCTTTATCACTGTCGGTCATAGCATCGTCTGCGAACACAAATGTTCCTGTATTAGCCGGAATAAGAACATTTGTTTCAAAACTCTTCATCCAGTTTTTTCTGTCAGCTATTCTTATTATCGTATCGCCGTAGTAATCGAAATTCTCATTTTTCATATAAGCGTTGTTATCGGGAAGGAATGGCTTGAACACAATGCTTGTGTTCTTGAGATATTCAATGCTTACGCTCTGCGAGGAATACATATAGTTCGGATTGAAACGATATTCGCTGAAGTTGTTTTCCTCCATAGCAAGACGTATTCCCGCATAGCCCGGTGATTCCGAGTGCTCGTAGATATAAGAATAATCCGCAGACGTAAGCGTCTTCTGCGTCAGACCGCCGAACAATCTCATATACTGCTCTACCTGTGCTATCTTTTCGGGAGAAAAGCTGTCGCTGATGTTATATTCACCGCTGTACAGCTGGTCCTTTCCAACCTTTTTTCTGATGCTCACCCAGCTTTTACCCGTGAAATCAACGCCGATGTCTCCGACAAGGTACATACCTGTTTCGTAGGTCGATCTTACTTTAAGTACAGGTTCATTTGCCGACTGCGGCGGCGCATTGAGTTCTATATTGTTGTTGATAAGGAAGTTGTCCGATGAAAAATAGCCGTTGAAAAGCCCGCCTGCATTGCCCGAAAACGCAAGGCTGAAGTATTCTCCTATATCAGTAAAGAATTTTACGGTAGAGTTTATGATATTGTCTGTGTTGATATAGCTCATATCGGGAAAGAGCTTTTGCGAGCCGAAGGTCGCACCGAATGCGATAACAGCCGCAAGTATACCGCAAAGGCAGTTCCTGCTGTAGCGTGAAAGCTCGGATTTTGCCGTCTGTAGCGGATTTTTCTTACGGAGATTTTTTCTGAACGTTTTTTCATCGTTGGATGGTTTATTTTTTGCACCGTTCGCATTATTTACAGGCACCTTCGAATAGAAACCGTTTGCCGAGTTTATCGCAAGAAGTCCGAAAAATGCGGTTGCCGCAAGCAGAATGTACACGGAATAATCTGCATCCTCCGACATAAACGAAGGTATGAACATCACGCTCCATGTAATTATTACAGCTATAGGGTGGAATTTTTTATAACAGCACAGCACGCATATAAAGCTGATTATGCACGTCAGAATAAGCATAGCCGTATTCATTCCGCTGACAAAATCCTGCGTTCTTGTAAGGAACGCATGGGAATTGACGGGAACATACTGCAACGTGGAAAGCAACCTGCTGTCAAGCTGAATAAAAATGTAATCCTTGAATAAAATAAGCGATTCGTTTATTGATTTGTGAAAGAAAAAATACACTATGGCGGCACCGACCGCAAACGCAGGCAAAGCGTAGCGTTTTTTTATGAATATGAATACAGGCATAAAAGCCGTCACGAAAAGAAGCACCTGCGCTATGGCAGAGCCGAATTCAAACGGTATGGCGTATATATTGATAAAGCTCATTACAGTGCCGACAGTGAGCATATAGGCAAGAACCAGCTTGACCGCTATGACAGGTATCGGATTCACGTTCCTGCGGTAAGTATTTCCGACAAGAACAATCGTCTGCTGTTTAGCGGAGCTGCCCTTTTTACTGTTATTACGTTTCAAATCTATTCTCCGTTATGTTTTTTAAGATTCCGGATGTGTTGTCATTGCTTTTTATGCAATTCTATCGCCGCATTGAGCGACTGAACGATATTATCCTTATCTATCTTCCAAAGTTCAAAGCCCTGCGTTACCGCAACGGCATCTGCAAGCTCTGCCTGCTCATCGGTTTCTATGGCTCCGCTGACCAACAGAATTTTAACTCTCTTGTTGCGGAACAGCTCAATATCGGTCATTTTGCCGATAAAATCACGTCTTAACTGCGATGTGACAAAGTAAACGGCAGATATATCGGCTGAGGCTTCCATACAGCTTCTCGCAATGGTTTCTGGAAGGAAGGTATCCGTCTGACGAGGAAGTCTGCTGATTATATCAAACAGCAGCATATTGTCTTCTTCATTCTTGACGGAAAACTGCTCGCACTGCTTGTCCGCAGGAGAATACCACGCATTGAGGCAACGCTGTTTCATTGAGATAAGCGACAGGTTAAGTGCAAGCATTACCTCTATTATGCTGTCTGCAGCTTCGTAATTATCCTCGTCAAACGGGAAATATTCGTTAAGGTCGGGAATAATCACACAGCTTCCGCCAATACTGCGTTCCATCTGCTTTACCATCAGCTTGTCGTGCTTTGCGGACATTGTCCAGTGAACGTTTTTGATGGAATCCTCTGCCCTGTATTCCCTTATACTTGCGAAAGCGTTCTTATCAAGCGAAAAATTATTCTGCGAAAGCGTTTCACTGTCGCCGTCGCCTGTGTCGATTATGGGGTCGATAACGAGCTTTCTGGGAAGTACGATAAAATCCTCGTAGCATTTCATCGTTTTGTTCATACGAAATAGCTTGAAAAGGTCATATATCACCAACTTCTCAATACCCGACTTATAAACGCCTCTGAACCTTATCGGTGAATTGAAATTAACCGTAACGGAAGAAAAAGGCGGTACGCTTATCATCAGCTTGTGATATTCAAACTTTTCACTGTTTCTGTACGGAAAACAGCCTATAAGCTCCGCAGGCGACAAGGGTATGATAAAACGGTTGGTAACCGTTACCGAAATATCGGTATTTTCAAACTTTTCCGCTGTGAGCGAGCGGTATTCGATTCTGATTTTGACAAGAAGCCTTGAAAAAACAAGAAGAACGAATGATATAGCTGGAATTGCAATCGCTATAAGGAAAAGCACCGAGGTCAGCTTGCTCTTGTACGAAAACATAAGCACGGTGCTGACAACGGCGAACAATATATAATAAAATCTGTATTTAGCCATACAAACCGACCTTTCGCCTTATTCGTTGCTTTTAAAGGGCGGTCTTACTGCTTTCATTATTTCGGAAATAACAAGTCCAACGCTTACACGCTTGACCTTTGCCTCCTGAGTGAGATGTATTCTGTGCGGAAGGACATAATTCACCATAAGTGCTACGTCCTCGGGGGTAACATAATTACGACCGTCCATAAAAGCGATGCTCTGCGACGCTCTCATAAGAGCGATAGACGCACGGGGGCTTGCGCCGAGCGCCACAAACGGATGGTTTCTCGTAGCAGAAACTATATCAACGATGTACTTATATATAGCCGCATCTATATGCGTATCTCTTACGGCAGAAATGCAACGTGAAATATCATCGGAACTGCATACCGGCTCAACGGTTTCGATAGGGTCGCCGTTTTTTCTTCTGTAAAGAATCATTGCCTCGTCCTCAGCCGTGGGATAGCCTACGGAGAGCTTTATAAGAAAACGGTCAAGCTGAGCCTCCGGCAGAGGATATGTTCCGACATAGCCGAATTCATTCTCTGTGGCAATTACCATAAACGGATCGGGGAGCTTATGTGCGACACCGTCTACCGTTACCTTCTTCTCCTCCATAGCCTCAAGCAGAGCCGACTGGGTTTTCGGGGAGGTTCTGTTTATTTCATCGGCAATAAAAATATTGCTCATAACAAGTCCGTTGCGGTATTCAAAGCGTTCGCTTTCCTTATTGTACATAGTAAAGCCTGTTATATCGGACGCCATGACATCGGGGGTGAACTGAACACGTCTGCACGAAAGCGAGGTCGCCTTAGCGAGCGTCATTGCGAGCGTTGTTTTTCCCGTACCCGGCACGTCCTCTATCAGCACATGACCGCCGGAAAGCAAGGCGGCAACAAGCATTTTCACTACGTCATGCTTGCCTATAATGACTTTTTCGATCTGAGTTAAAAGCTTCGGTATAAATTCGTAATCTGCAAAATTTACTGAGTTATTATTTTCCATATAATATCCTTTGTTCAACAGCTGCACAGATGCAACATCAGAATTTCTCACTGAATACACAGTATGAGTTATTATTAATTATACCAAAACAACGTGTTAAAATCAATAGTTTTTGCAAATTGTAACCAAATTGACATAATTACAGTAATTTAAAGCAAAATTTTACGGTTGCACATTGCTCACAGTTGTGATAAGATATAACCGAAAGGAATGATTTTAAATGCTTACTGAAATTCTCAGCCGTGAAGCCTGCGCAAAGTGCCGTGTCTGTTGCGTGTTCGACAAGGACGATATATGGGAGATACCTGTTATTTCGCCAGAAACGGCAGAATATATAAAAAAGAACATTGATGAAAACGCTGAGCTTGAGCCGTATGAGGACGGATACAGGTTTGTGATGCACTTCAAGGACGGCGACGAGCTTACCTATTGTCCTATGCTTACCGAAAAGGGCTGTGCGCTCGGTGACAACAAGCCTTTTGATTGCCGTGTGTGGCCTTTCAGAGTCAACCGCATAAGCGAAAATCTTCTCGGCATAACCGTTTCGCCCGTATGTGAAACGGTGTCCGCTCTGCCTGTTTCCAAGTTGTCAACGTTCATAAACAAGAGATATGATGAACAAGGCTCGCTTGCGGATATAATGCTGGATTATGCCAAAAAGCATCCGTATATCATAAAGCCGTATATTGACGGCTACCCTGTGCTGAAAATCGTGAAGGAATAAGAAAGAGGCGGATTGTTTAGATCCGCCGCTTCAGCTTGTAGAAAAAGTCTGTTTTTTATAAGATAGTGCGAATTCTCTATCCCTATAAGAACGCTTTGTGGGCTTTGCGTCCTGCAAAGCCTTTGGGCGTTCTATCTCGGCATCCTTGCCGAAACCCCAAACCCCTTCCCCGTGGGAAGGGGCTATTTTGCTGGGGCTACCGCCCCTAGACCCTGTCGGGGGCTACGCCCCTGCGACCCCATTTTCAGAAAACACAAAGGTTTTTCGACAGACTGAAGCGGCGGATTGTTTATATCCGCCGCTTATTATTATATAGACTTACCTGTTTTTGTTACGGAACGCTTAACATATCTGTGTCTGATAACACGATAGCGTTTCTTGAGCTTACGTTTTTTGTTCTTCTTCTTGTAAACCTCCATCGCCTCTTTATACACATCGAGCAAATCGTTAGCAAGGCGTATAGCGCCGGATGTCTTTATTGACTCCCTTGTACGCCTGCCAAACTCGGCAAGCTCGTCCTTAGGCATATCACGGAGTTTTTTCAGAAGCTCGTACATACTGTCGGCATCGGTAAAGTTATAGCCGTTGATGCCGTCCTTTACCTGTCCGACATTGAGATCGTCCTTAAGGCTGAGAACAGGAAGGTGCATAGCCATACCCTCGAGCATGGATATTGAGCAGGTATCGGAGAGTGACGCTGTGATATATGCGTCACAGCAGGCATAATATACGGGTAAATCGGGGTGTTCTACCCTGCCCGCAAATTTCACCATATCGGATATACCGAGTTCATCGGCTTCCTTGCAATGCTGTTCGTGCAAAGGTCCATCACCGAGTATGAACAGCTTTATCTTATCTTCAGGTCTGACATTTTTAGCCCAGTATTCAAGAAGAAGCGTTATGTTCTTTTCCTTGCCGAGTCTGCCGCAGAAGCAGAATACCATATCGTCATCGGCAAATCCGAACTTTCTTCTCATCCTGACAGCATCGTTTCTATCAACGTTTTCGGGCTTGAATACGTCAAGCTCCACTGAATTCGGTATAACGTGGACGGGCTTCTTTACGCCGCAGGCTTTGAAATATTCCGAAACCTTGGGCGATGGTCCTGTAATAGCCGAAGCTGTTGATGCGAGCATCTTTGCGTAAAGGTGGCTGGCGGAAGTTACAATCTTGCCGAAGCCTTTTGTTTTTGCTACATAATATACATAATCGTCATACATTGTATGGAGCGTATATACAAGCGGTACTTTGAGAGTTCTTGCAATAAGTACACCGGAAATGCCTACTCCGAATTCGTTATGGATATGAATTATGTCGGGAGCAAAGCTCTTGATTTTATCAAGACGTTCCTTGCTTATAGGCGGCGCTATATCATAATTGTAGATTTTCTTGAGTTTTACGGCGGGACAGTACATTACATCGTCCGCAATAACGTGATTGTTTACTCTTGAATCGGCGGTAACCACCAGTACCGTATGTCCGAGCGCTTCAAGACCTTCCTTTAAAGTTTTAACGTGGGTGACTACACCGTTGATGCTCGGCAGGTATGTTTCTGTAAACAGAGCTATCCTCATTTGTATTCCCCTTTCATGATAACTATAGAATTGTTGGAAATTGTATCCTGTTTTTTAGGTATATTTCAATTAATATTTTACACTATTTCGGAATAAAATACAAGATGGAAAAGCAGAAAATAATTTAATAAAATTTTCAAAAAGCACTTGACAAGCAGGGAAAATAAGTGTATAATATATCAAGGTTAATCACCGCACAACAGAATATGCCGCTGTGGTGGAATCGGCAGACACAAGGGACTTAAAATCCCTCGGTAGCAATACCGTATCGGTTCAAGTCCGATCAGCGGCACCATTTAAATTTTATATTATTAATTCGCCATGCAGAAATACCCAAGTGGTGAAGGGGCTCCCCTGCTAAGGGAGTAGGTCGGGAAACCGGCGCGAGGGTTCAAATCCCTCTTTCTGCGCCAATAATATTTACACTTTTAGGGATACTGTACTCCAGTGTCCCTAAAGGTATAAATATAAAAATCACAGCGGAATAGCGGTAACTACTCCGCCATGATATATTATACATTTTGCGTTCCGACTCATAGTTTCGATTAACGCTCTCGCATCTCTCCGTAGCTTAACACCTACCCGGTCCGATGTATCTCAACCGTATTTGTGGTACGGTATGTATACTCGCTCCGCAGAATGCGGCGTTTCTGAACTGCGACTTGTTAGTCGGTGGTTTGCAGTAAACCGGCGTTTACTGTTCCTCTCCCGTGTTGCTTACACGATGTTCTCAGAACTAATGCGTAGTTATCTCGGCTGTAGGTCATCTCTGACAATGGTCGGCATTCAATTTGTACTGTCGCTCAGGACAGGTGGCGAAATGTGCCGCGAATTTACGCTTCACATTTCATATATAAGCTGCATAAATGCAGCTTCTTATTAAGACTTAAGGTGCGACACCATGACGCATCTGTCACTCTTCGTTCGTTTCTTGCTCGTCTTTTTCTTTGCAGGTTGATATTTCTCTTTTCTGCAGATATAAGGATTCAAGTTGCGATAACCGCATTTCGGATTTGCTTTTAATCCTCGTAGTGCCGTTTTCATCAATCGTGTATCTCGATGCGTTGCACATATCCGAACGCCACCCGTGCCAATAGTCAAGGTCAGGGTCAATCAGTTCTTTCCAATCGTCGATTTCCTCGTTACGATCTATATCAAGGATGATACAAAGTGCGGTTTTGCTGTTGTCATCGCCGCATTCGCTGTCAAATATGTAGTATCTGAACGTGCTACATGAAAGCGAATCGACTTTTTTGCACATTGCGCTATTTGTCTTATCGAATGGTGAAATGCTTATTGTTCCCGATGTTACCATTGCAATATTCCCGGTAACATCATCTTGGTCAACGTAATAAACATCAATCCGTACGCTGTAATCACTGTCTGTCATATCAATTCCGAACTGCGATTTGAGATTCCTGTTCAGAATGTTGGTGTAGTTGAAATATATCATTGTTGTTTTTCCTTTCATAAGGTGGAACATCGTGTCTTACCTAAAAATCATACAGGTGGTGTATTTTATGAAGAAGTTAGCCATTACTTTGCATCGGACATATTTAGAAAGAATCTTAGAGGAAAGAAATTTCACTGAGCCGGGAGAAAGAAAACAGATACTTTCATCGATATGGAACATATCCGAAACCGGTTGTGCGTCAATCCTTAACGGTCGCAGAGACATGAACGGTCCCTGCCCGAATGATAAATCAAAACTGTCCGAGTTTTGCAAACACTTCTCCCTACCTTTGGATGAAGTCGCAGAATTAGAAAACAAGCATTTAGAAGCGAAAGAACGTTTACGCCAAAAAAAGTTGCGTGAACTTAATGAAAATAATCAATAAAAAACAAGAGCCATCAGACGAATACCCATAAATCTTCTGAAAGCTCTTGCATAATGTATTTAATCTGTGCTATAATATGTATATAGGACACAGATGTAGCCACTTCGCTATATCAGTAGATGGTTGAGACATCGTCTGAGGAAAAGAGTAACGGCACTGGTAATGCCCTACTCCTGCGGAGTGTTTTTTATATATCACTCCTTACTGATAATTATACCGTGTTTTGGTAATTTTGTCAACGGTAAAGGCACAAAAAATTATAGTAAAAATGCTGATTTTTTAGTAGCTATATTGTGCAAAACATATACAAAACGCTTTCTGATTTCTTTCTGAAAGCTATTCCGAGGAGAAATAAAAAACGCCCTCTGCTGGAGCTGTTGCTCTGACAGAGGGCGTTTTTCATTACATTACAGAATTTCACGACAAATTTAATCCAAATGTATAATGTGTTATATTGAAACTTAACGAATTTTGTGTTAAAATTATAATATAGTATTTTAATTTATTTGAATTCTACGCTTAATTAAAGCAGATTTCTTTAATTATTTTGCTCTAAAAATTAAAGCTTATCTTGATGGCATTCGGTTGATTTTATAATTTTACGCAAATTGAAAAAAGGAGTATATCATATGTTGATTTCAAATGTTATTAAAAAATGTAAAGAACGTTATGACAAAAAGGAATGTAAGCATTGCAAAGATTGTTCATTCGGGAATTACTGTCTTAATAACTGTGAAGTGTGCCTGGATTATTTACACTTTCCTGCTCATGTGCCAGATGATGCTCCAAAAAGAAAATATGACTGTGTTCATATGGCTGACTTTTATACATGCAAATATTCTTGCAGATACACATCTGAATTAATGTATGCAATTAAAAAATGCAGTGATATTTGTAATATTGATGAATTGAGAGTGTTATCTTTTGGATGCGGTCCTTGTACTGATTTATTTGCATTGGATGCACTCAAAGAGAAAAGAGAACTTTCATTTAATGATGTTCAATACCATGGTGTTGATTACAGTAAAGATGTCTGGGTAAATATTCATCATGATATTATCGAAATGAAAAAAGAGTATATGAAAGTAAGCTTCTTCTATGATGATATGTGCCAATATATCGACAAACTTGCACAAGAAAATTGGACACCAAATCTAATTATTTTTCAATATGTATTTTCAGACATGCAAAAGCACACTTTGACAAGGAACATTAATTATTTTATTAAAAAATTTGCCGAATACTTTAACAGCAAAATTTTGCCAAATTCATACATCATATTAAACGACATAAATTTAAGTCGTCGTCTTGATGGTGGAAGAGAATATTTTGATAACTTACAAGAACAATTAAAAAACACAAAATACCATAAGAATCATTTTTATAACGACAATTCAGCAAATGGAGGATATACATATGGTGATACACAGCCAGTAAATAAGAACTATTTTGACTTGTCTGATTTGAGCAGTTTTTCTCCATTTAATACTTGTGCAAGTGCTCAAATGATAATAAAGAAGGTGAAATGATGATCATTAGTGCAAGCCGAAGAACAGATATACCCTCATTTTACTCTGAATGGTTGTTTAATAGGTTAAAAGAAGGTTATGTTTGCGTAAGAAACCCGATGAATATCCATCAAATAAGCCAAATAAGCCTTTCTCCTGATGTAGTTGATGGTATTGTCTTTTGGACTAAAAATCCTACACCTATGCTTGAAAGAATACACGAACTTGACAACTACACATATTATTTTCAGTTTACTCTCAATTCTTATGGAAAAGATATAGAGAAAAATGTTCCTTCTAAAAACGATGTTATAATTCCAACTTTTAAAAAGCTCTCTTCTATAATAGGCAAAGAACGAATTGTATGGCGATATGATCCTATATTAATAAATGAACATTACACAAGAGAATACCACAAAAAATACTTTCAAAAACTATGTGACAGCTTATGCAACTACACAGAAAAATGTACAGTTAGCTTTGTTGATTTATATAAAAATACGGAGAGAAACACTAAATCTCTTAATATTCATACACCATCAAATGAAGAAGTCCTTGAATTAATGAGTTTTTTTTCAAAAATTGCTCATGAAAACGGAATCTATATTGATACTTGCACAGAAGAATATGATCTATCTTCTTTGAATATCAAACATGCCTGTTGTATTGATAAAAGTAGGCTTGAAAGAATCGGAAATTACCAACTCAAAATTGGGAAAGATAAAAATCAAAGAAGCATTTGCGGATGTATTGAAAGTATTGATATTGGAATGTATAACACCTGTGAAAATGGCTGTATGTACTGTTATGCAAATTTCAACTGTGAAATGGCACAAAAAAACCATAACAAACATAACCCATTATCTCCACTAATCAGCGGAGAAATTGAGTATGATGATAAGCTCAATATTCGTAATGTTAAATCAAACATTAATAATCAACTTCAATTTTTTTGATGTAAATATTTATATATTATATCTAAGTAGACACTGCAATAAGTAGCGTATACCTTTTATACAAAACAAGTGCGTCACGGTGTCGCACCTCCAATTTTAGCCGCAGAAAAGAAAAGTCGAAAAAAATCAAGGCGGAGCCTTATTTTTACTCATTATTCGTTTTCCGCAGGACTTTTTTGAAGAAAAATGAGCGTAAACGGTCCTAAGTATCCTATATATACTGCTATATAGTAAATTTAATTTACTTACTTTTCTTTTTCTGTGGCTAATTTGCTGGGTAATATATAGATGCTCATATTTCGGACTACCCCTCGTTTGAAAAAAATCGCTCAGCAGGACTTGACAAAATAAAGGCTCTGTGTTATTATCAAGCTGTAAGTTATAATTTACATTGGATTTTTGAGAGGTACAGTCTTTGCGGGGCTGTACTTCTTTTTTTATCCGCTTTTTTCTTTTCAGTTTTATGCAGTAAACATTGTCGGCATAAACTTTAGGACAGCCGTATCTCATCTTCCGTATCTTGCTTATAAGCCCTCTGTATTCTAACTGATGTATTAGAGCAATTACAGTGCTACGGGATATACCTGTGCCTTTGGATATATCAGTATAGCTGTTCCAGCAGTAGCCGAGCTTTGAGTTGATTGACTTTGCAATGAAAGCATATACCTTCAGCTGTGCCGGCGATAAGCCGTATTCAAAAACGCTCCTCTGTATCAATGTGTATCCTTTTGAAAAATCGCATACTGCGTCCTCGTTAAGATAATAGATATTTGTGCCATACCAGTAATTAACACGTCTTGTGCGGATTTTTGTAAATATATATCCTTTTGCAAGCAGGCTGTTTATTGCTTTTGTTACAGTATTGCGACTGCCTATATTGCACTTCTCTGCTATGGTCTGCTGTCTGACACGCTTTTTTGCCGTTGGAATTGACAGCAGATAAGCAAGGATAGAAAATTCTTCTGAGGATAAACCGAACGCCGTATTCGGCAGTACGAAATAGCTCTTGCTGTTCTGCATTGGGTTATCCTCCTTTATTAAATTATCAAAAAAGAGTGGCATTAACTGCCACTCTCTGCTTTACAACTCTATTTCATCATCATCTTTAGTTCTGAAATTGTTCTTCGATATAATTTCATCTTTTACATTCGTGTTTGTGAATTTGTTTTGATGATTTATACGATTTGCCTCTAATTTACTTGATAACAATTTATTTTGCTGAGTTAAGGACTCAATTTTCTCGTTGCATACTTTTATTTCCAATTGATATGTATTCTTGAGTTCTTCTCTAATAGCATCATTTTCTCTTTCTTTTTCCTTTATTATTGCGTTAAGCTTGCTGTTTTCTGCTTGCAATTCAGTTATAGTATTTACCTGTTTATACCAGCTTTTTTGAAACAAAATAAACTGGTTTATTGCATTGTCGATATTCTGTTGTTCGTTATCAAATTTTAGTAACCGATTTGTATCACTATCATTTCTTTTTTCTATTAATTCGATTTCTTTTTTAAGCATATTCTGCAAATTATCGTGTTGTTTACTAAGGGACCCTCTGTCTTGACGTCCGATGTCTTCTTTTATGCTGTTAAAAGTATCAGAAACGTATTTCGTCAACGTTGTTCCTTCTTGAGAGCCAATCAGATTTTTTAACTCATCTATATTATTAGACAAATTATTTATCCTGGACTTTTTTCCGATAAAAAAAGTAAGTAAACCGGTGATAAGTGCCGGCAAAATTGCAATAATTAGCTTTTGAATAAAGTCAACTGTAATACCGTCCATATTTTGTTTATCTCCTTGAAAATAGGAATAATTTAAAGCAACTAAAATGCCCCAAATTGTGCAAGCCCATATTGAAAAATAATACGATTTTTTCATTCGACACCTCATTTTAACATAATATATCTGAATTGTCAAAATATTATTTATACTTCATTTTCTTCTGCTTGTTCGTTTATTATTGATTTTACTTTTTTAAGCTCATCGTTGTAATCTTTTTCATTGGGATAGCGTTCATAGATATTCACATATCCCATACTTCTGAGCTTTTGAGCAATTTCTTTAGCAGCAGTTCGCCCTGCACTATCATTATCCAGGCACAGACATATATTACGGATATTCGGTTTACGCTTCAACAGCTCCATCAGAGCCGTATCGGCTGTTCCGCCGAGAGCAAGCCTGTTGTGCAGTTTCCAGGCGTCCTTATTTCCGTACTTTATATTATACAGGTTGGCGTGGCTCATAGCGTCGATGAACGATTCAAAAACATACACACAATCGTTCATACCCTCGCTCTCAATCAGAAAGCCACTTGCTTTATCGCTCCCGGCTACTTCTCCCCGGAATCTGTAATTTGTGCTTGCTATACGGAATGCTGCATAGGATATTTCACCTTGAGCGTTTTTCCCGGTCGATACAACAAGATTATTCTTAAATATTTTTGTGTTATCCTTCAGTAAAATGTTATCAACATATTTTGAAGAAACAGCTTCAGCTTGATATGTATCTGTTGCTGTCGGTGAAGCTCTCAGCGTTTGCAATCTATAATCAACCCAGTCACGGTTATCATTAAAGCGATAAAAAGCCATTCCCTCATCGTTGTATCCGACTATATGCAAACCGTTGTACTGCACTCCCTGATAGATCTGACCGGAAGCTATCAGTGTATTGATTATGTTCATATCAATTCCTCTGCCCTTGTTAAGATAAGCAATGATATTACTGTAATTTCGTCTGCCGTCCGGAAAGTGAGCCTGTTCCGGCAGAACAAACCGTACAGGTTTTGATACAGATACATTTTCCGTTTCCGCCTTCCTTATCGGCGTATATGCCGTTTGCTCCCTATCTCCGACAAGATGTAATACCGCATCTCTGAAATTCATACCTCGTATCTTTACAAGGTAATCAATGGCATTGTTTCCTCCAACCTGTCGGCTGTTCCAGTACCATCTGTGCCGGTTGCCGTTTACAACAAGGCTGTTATGCTCAATGCACTTGAACTCCCTTTCCCCATAAGTGCTTTTAAAGGAAAAGCCCTCCTCGCTTTCGAGAAGGGCTATCATATCGGTATTTTTTGCTCGTTCAATTATATCTTCTTCAAGATGTGCCATATTGCCACCTCCGTTATCTCTTTATGTTTGAGATATACATTCTGTAGTTTTCAAATTCCGTGTCACACGTCTGCAAAAACCACTGCGGCAAATTAAACTTGTACGGAAGAAAGCCGTTCATCGTAATTCTTGCCGAAGTTGCAAGATTTGAACAAAGATACCTGTACTGTTCACCACACATTGACGGATCTCCGAAATTGAACGCTATTCTGTAATCTCTGCCTATTAGCCGCTTTGTATCGTTCTTGTCAGTTTCAAGCAGTGACATAAGCTGTATTATGTCGGTTTCGTTGAAACCGCTCACAATATATCTGTAGTGACAGGACAGCCAGTTGTCAATCTGCTCTGTGTCTGTGCCGTAATCATTGATTACAACATTGTAGATACCCCAGTTCTCCGGCACTCTGCCGAAGAAATAGAAGTCGATGTTACGATATGTGAAATACGTTCCCTTTGACACCGTTTCTTCCTTGTATGTTTCCTGGAGTATGTTCAGATCGCCGTCTGTCAGCTCGTTCTTGCTGAAGAACGCTACCTTTGCTCCTCTTGCTGTGAAATACTCTGCAAGCTGTATTGCGTATGTTGTAGTACCGACACGACGCATTGCTCCGAATAAACCGATTGATAAATGCAGGTCGCAGTTGTTGTAATTCGGTATTGCATTGTTATTGCCTTTCTGTACCGGGATATATGTAACGTCAAATCTTCTCTGACGTTCTTCCCTCAGCCCTATTCTGCGGTCGGCAGTTGACTTTATCAGTGCTTCACGCAGGTCTTTCTGCATTTTGTTACGGCTTATCTGTTTTAATGTTTTGGGCGTTTCGCCTATGATATTTGCAAGTCCCTGTCTTGCTATTTCCGACAGCAGCATATCACCGGGATATACTCCTTCGGCGTATATGATTATCGGCACGTCCGTTGCCATCACAAGAGCCTTTAAGCTCGTCAGAAATTCATCGCCCTTTTCCTCGATAAATTCAAGGTCGATTATGATATGAGTGATGTACTCATAATATTTCAGCTCTTCCTTGATGAAATACGAAAGATTGTTCACTGTTGTTATCTTCTGATTCATCTCAAGCTCCTTGCGTATCTCGCTGAGCATTGTCTGACGCTTCTTTTCTACCATTAAAAGCGGGAATAAAAACATTTTTATACCTCCGGTTCTTCTTCTTCAAATTTGTTATATGATTTAGCTTCGATCTTCGCCTTATCAGCTATCATCTTAAACATTTTCTCATTACCGAGTAATTTATCAGTCTGCCAATTGTTCACATAGCTGAAAGTGCCTTTTCTGCATACTATCAGCGGTACGGTTGTATTTCCTGTTACGCTCACTGCATTGACAGTCAGTGCTGTTTCACAGCTGACAGGATTGTTCATTGCTATTCGTCCGTACAGCGTCATACAGTCCGTCATATTCAGATTTTCGCAATCCTGTCTTGTTTCTCCGGACAACGATGTTGTTTTGATTCCGAAATTTACATAACAATTACCTATGCAAATGCGGTTTTCGCTACAAAACAGCTCGTCGTACTCTGATGCCGGAATATATCCTGCCTGTGCATACGCAAAATCAAGGCAGGATTTACGCAGATTTTCATCGGGTATGTTTATCTGTCTGATACGATACTTATCATCAGAGTAAGTAACTTCATATTTTGAGCCGAGCAGTTTGTTCCATTTTTCCTTTGCTTTTTCTGTCAGCTTATCATTATAGCTGTTCCATACTACAGTATGGTCACAATACAGGTCATCGCAGAAAAAATCAAATTCCACATCACCGCATTTGTCAAGATATTCACCGAATGTATCAAACAGCTTTTCTTCATTTCCCATAATCAAATTCTCCTTTTATTTTTTCACCTGTATCGCACTTATGCTGTCAAGCAGGTCCTTGTTAACGTCCGTCCTGTAAGCCTTAAACCAAAGCAAAGGATTTACTTTTGCTCCGACAAAACGCACCGATAAGCCGTCATAGATATGCGGATTATCAAGCTCCGGAGGCGTTACCTCTCCGTCTACAAACGCAGTTTTGACGCACAAATGTGGTATTATCTCACTTCCGAATGTATGGCTCCAGCCTGTCGCTGATAAGCCCTCGTCCTTTTCCTTGCTGTGTTTGCCACAGTGAGCATAGCCTATTACTATCTTCTCGTCTTTGTCGTATACGTCATACAGCGACAATCCTATGTCCTGCTCCGAGATAGTTTCAAGCCTGTCAAGACAGCTGTATTCTATCATCAGCGTCAGAACACCGTCATCGTGCTTTATCTCCGTACCTGTGGTTGTTACGATAGTCGGAAAATCAAAGCCGTATTCCTCTGCAAACACATCCGTATCAATTATGTACGCAAGCTGTACCGCCGAGCAGTTGTATGTATAATTTGGCTTATCTTTTACTACCTTGCGTTTTTCTGCGTCATAAACGTCATAGATATACACATCCTGTATGCACTCGCCTACATCGGGAAGTATCTCAGCTCTGACCTCGGTATCATCGTCATTCAGATACAGTGTTATACCCGATTCGTATGCCTTGCCGATTGCACTTGATCCACGGCTGTGTATTGTTTCAAAGTCATTCAGCGTTGTAAGGATACCGTTTGTGTTTTCCTTTAAATCATCGGCTTCGACCGGGAGATTGAAAAAGCCTTGAAAGTACACGAACAATGCACGTTGAGCTGTACTGTCTACCGATATGTACAAATTATTTATCTGTGCGTCGGATAAGATACGCTCGATTATCTGCGTGTTTTCTTTGGTGTAATCCCTGTACTTCTCGTCCACATTGAACATTTCGTACCAGTCATCTTCAGACGGTGTTTTTACCGTTATTGACAGTTTCTCTGTAGTACCGGTCTTTTCCGTACTGACTTTTGCGGAAAATTTACCCTCAAGAGCCACTCTCTCGAATATCTGTCCTATCTCCTGTGCCTGGAACACGTTCAGACAGGCAACGTCAAAACCATCTGCTGTTGCACCGCCGCTTTCGTCTGAGCTGACGTTCTCGATAGCACTTGCTATATCGTTATCAAGTCCGCTTGCGTCACTTTCTGCCATATCTTCAAATCGGCTGAATGTTTCAGCTTGATATAACGCAAGCAATCTCGGAAGATATATGTCACCTTCGCCGTAACAGGTGTACTCCACTATCTGAGTTTTACTGTCCTTATGCACAGTAAGTATCTGCTTTTTTGCCTTTACACCGTCAATTGTTACGGTTTCTTCGTCATAGTCGTATGTCGGCATTTCGGGCTTGACGAGTGTGTTTATAAGCTGTACCGTACTCTGACTGTATTTGCTCATATCATACGATTTATCGTCCCGGAATTCCTTATCTTTCGCAAGGTCAGAATATTTGTAGCCGCTTAAATCAATTTCTTCGTTAAGCTGTTCAAGCTCTTTCTGTGATTTTACCTTTTTCAGCTTATCTATATACTTCTTCGCTTTTGCAACGCTGTCATTTACCTCTTTGGTATCGTACAGCAACAAAAACGAGTTGTTACCCTCTGAAAAAGTTTTCTGCAGAACAGACTTTGACAGGTTTATCGAAAAGTCCGGCATAAAACTGTATGTATCTTTCTTGACCTGTGTATTGATTGAGGAGTTGACACCGCTCAGAGCGGATTCCACATTTTTTCGTATATCATTCCACGATTGGCTGACGCTTGTATCACGCACTGCACCGTAAAGCAAACTGAACAATCCGGTTAGCAAGGCAATAAATACACCGATTCCCAAAAGAATTATTACAATCGGAGTAAGTAATGCTGCTCCTATTACCTTTCTTCCTTTTTCGTTTGACGCTAATGTAGTTATTATTTTTGCAATAGCCGTCGATACAGTCATATTAATTACCTCCCAATCCTAACTGTTTCAGACGCTTTTCGGGTAACTGTACCTTGAGTTTGAGTGACCGTCCGCCGGCTTTCATAAGGCACTCTGCACGATTGCCTGCGGCAACAAGCTCTTTTTGTGCTTCGGTAAAATTGTATAGTGTCGATACGTCTTTAAGGTCATCGCCCTCACAGCCGAAAATAAACTTTGTAGACGGCAGATCCAGTACCGGTTGTGCATACAGCTTGACTTTAGGATCAAGAAAGTCTACAACGTTCTGCGTTGCAACGGCAAGTGCGCCGCTGTACTTTCTTGCTCGTTTCTCGGTATCTCTAAGGTAGCTCATCGCCTGCGGAACATCGGGATTTATAAGGAGCCACGCTTCGTCGCATACAACCATCACCTTTTCGCTTCTGTCTGCACTCATTTGTTGCCAGCACCATGACAGAAGATTAAAATACTGCGTTGATTTCATTGCATCGCTCATAATTTTCATATTCTGCGTATCGAACACGATAAACTGTGCATTTGACTGCATTGTCGTGTGACCGTTCCAAAGGAAGCTGTCCGCACCTGTTGTTATATTTTCAAGCAGCAGTATCAGCTTGTCCATATCATCGGTTACACCTTTTTCGGCTGTTTTTCTCTGTTCAAGCAAAGTGTTATACAAATCCGTCATAACCGGGAAGTCGGTATTCTTCATAAATGTTACACTTGTATCCCAGGTTATATTGAATTTCTCATACATAGCGATAAGCCCTTTCGTAAGTAAGGCTTTCTGTATCTGAGTAAGTTCGGGAAGATACAGTTCAAAGAAGATTTCAAGCGTTTTAAGATGTAATGCAAGTTCGCTGATACCCTTGCTCTCGGCTTCTTCTTCCTCCTCGTCCGAAAGTGGTTTAGGACGTACCTGTAATGGATTTATCATTCCGTTTCTGCCACCGCAAGCGTCTATCCACCGTGATATGCCATCTTCACGGAACATATCGCAGATAGCCTTGTACTCTGTTTCGGGATCTATGACAATTACTTTTGTTCCTCGTATCAGCTCTGATACGATAATGTGCTTTATGAGTGTGGTTTTGCCCTTGCCGGAGCCGCCTATTATGCTTACATTGCTGTTAGTTCTTGCACCGTCACGCTTCCATAAGTCAAAAATAATAGGCGTACCGTCATTATCTACACCAAGATAATAACCTACACCGTCATTAAAACCGCTGTTCTGGAACGGGAAACCGCCATAAAATGCGTTTACAGGCATAGGACGGTTACCGACATTGCCGATAAGCTCTACAGGAGCGTATGACGGCGAAATATGTTTCCAGGCGTCCTTTTGCATACGGGACAAGCACCGAAGTTTACAGCCGACGCCACTGATTATGCTCTCAACCCTGTTGCATTTCTGTTCAAAATCAATTTCGTCGTTGCCCATAACCATCACAGTACAGCAGAATTTTGCTATCTTTTCGTTGTTTTCTTCCATTCGAGCCATAAGACGAGTTGTATCGTCCGCTGTTTTTGTTTTTCTCTGTCGCTGTAATGCATCACGGGTATTCTCTGCTTCGGCACGGGAAGCATTGATTATTTTCGATAGCTGTTCTACGATATTCGTTTCTGTGATTGGCGTACTTGTGAAGTTCACGATAGTTCCGGCAATGTTATTTATTTTCGATACCCAGCCGTATTCCTGCGTAGGCGGATACTGCATAATTGCATATATGCGGCAGATGTAGTCACCCATATAAAAACGGGTGTTCGGTCTGAAATCAATACCCATCGGGGCTATTGCGGCACGGATTACATTGTTTTCTTCAATTTCAAACTGGTACTTCTTGTTTTTCATTTTTTCCTCCTTTAAGAATTTGTCGCAATAATCTGTGACATAGATAAATATACATCATCTGTTCTTTCGTAAGCTATGTATGCGGGGTTTGTAAAAAGGTTATACATTTTTATAATATCCTTGTCTTTCACAAGCTCGCAGAACATTCCGTCCACCTCGCTGTTGAAAGCGTTTATTGTATCCTCTGTACGCTTGAGGATAGTTTTCTCGTCCTCGTCCTTCGAGAACAGCATAAAGAAAAATCTGCGGTCAATCTTGTTATCGTCAATTACCATTTTGGTGGCAAAATTTATATCGTCTTCAAGCATTTGCTTACACAGACCGCTTGCATTTTTAAGCCTGTTGCTGTCTGCCGTCACCATATGCTTGATTACATACGGCGAGGAAATAGCCATATATTTATACGGAAACTGAAAACGTGAAACGATGGAAGTTATGTTTTTGCAGTATGCCAGCTTTTCACTTTCCGAGAAAAGCTCCATACTCATACCGCCGATTTCGATAAAGGTAAATGTGTACCCGTCATTCGTGTGTAAGCAATTGTTGCGAATATCCTTTACGTTTATCATTTCGTTTGCAGTCATCATCTCGACTGCGTTTTCTTCTGTCTGTTCCTTGCTTTTCTTCTTGCTGATTGTCAGAAACAGATACACTCCGCCTGCAAGAGCAAGTGCTACAATTAAAATTATAAGCTGTTGCATTTTATCCTCCTTGTTTTATAGGTGCGTCACGATGTCGCACAGGACGCTCCTGTCGCACCGGACGCTCCGTTTTATTGTATATAAAAAAGCCGTACCCGTCGGCACAGCTTTGTATTTTCGCTATCAGAAAAAGAAAAAGCGGCTGAAACCAGTCGCTTTAAACTTAAGAATTTAGCAATTCGAAGTACATTTTTGATAATTTAAAAAGTAATGCGTAACGAAAATCGTTAATTTCTACTTTTTTGTTTTTACAATTGTTAAACAACCAGTAGCAACCATCTGTATCAACATATTTATATGCACTTTCTATATCATAAACATTTACATTTATCGTCCCTTTTTTCAAGTAATGAGAACAGGATATTGAATGATGTCCTTGAGAAACTATCGTAATATTCATATAAGGATAAAAAGTTCCACGATGATTTCTGTAATCATATTTAAAGCCATTCCTATCAATGCTACCCAATAAGTCATATACCTTTGATACAGACGGTTTTCGCCACGTCTGAGCTATTACAACTTCTGTGGCGAGGTCAATCTTTCTTTTTTCAAAACGATCCGAAAACAGCTGTATTTCATCTCCGTTTTCAAGATAAATGGTATGTGGGAACACTCTGTTTCCGACAGGAGCATTATCATTAGCGTTATATACATAATAAAGAAGTGTATCTGTTTCTATGTCACGACCTATAGAATCAATCATAAATTTCAGAAACAGAAGATTGTCTGCTTTTGTTGCTGTATCTCTTTCAAGCGTGAGATTAACATATTCCATTGCTTGATTATAATTATTCTGATTGTTCGCATAAATACCGCTGTTCATCGTTTTTCCCTTTCTGAGTTTACATATTGTCGTAACAATATCATTATCGAAATTTTTACTCTTGATTGGAACAAATAGTCATTCTGTTCCATATATGTATCTATCAGCTTTTCTACAGCCTTAATATAGTTGTTTTTTGCAAACGCCTCTCTTATCGGATTTACCCAATACATAAAGTCGTAATGAGATAGTCCGGGAACATACTCTTTATCTGATTTGCATTTATCATAAACGCAGGTGAATTCTCTCAGAAAATCAAGTGCTTCATCATACGTTTTAACTTCGTTATATAACTGTTCTTTGCACAATTTATCAAGTTTTTTTCTTGCATTCATTCGTTATCATCTCCATTCTATCATATCAGTAAAAACACGTCAATCTTTTATACAGGTGCGACACCGTGACGCACCTCAAACAATTTAATAAATAAACTCTATCAAATAATTCCCCTCTTTGAGATATTGATTTATAGCAAAGGAACAAGTTGTTCTGTCGTCCGAACACTCTTGCCTTATTTTCGTTGAATAAACCTCTCCGGTATCTAAGTTAGTAAGTCGTATCTCGTTTTGAGAATAGTAGGGTTTCGTTTTTTTCTCATTTTTGGCATTATCGCAATTTGAAAACAGCAATTTAAAATGAGAATTTGATAGCAGATTCCTTTTCATATAATTACCTCTTTTCGAAAAGCAATTTTCTGAATTTCTGTACAGTTCGCCTTTGGGATCAGTTATGACGTAGCTTCCGAACACCTGAATATTATCAGGCTTGATTTTACTTAATGATTTACCTGTGTCCTTTTTTCTCATTGCATTTGCTGACTTATTCAGTATTCTTTTCATATCTTACCTCCATAAGCCACCACAAAGGCGGCAGAGCTTTTCTGCCGCCCGGTGACAATAAAATTTTAATGCTGCTTAGCGTTTTCTCTTACGCTTCGATAACGGGAATGCAAGCACAACAGCCGCACTCATCATTACCGTTGATATGATAATAACCGCCGTCTGCATAAAGCCGTCCTCGCTTGCACCTGTCGGGGGATTGTCCGGTAACTTGCTGTTGTGCATTTCTGCAACAAGCTTTGCACCGTCACGGTCAATCGTTAACTGCTTATCTTCGGGTAAAAGATAGCCTGCCGAAGCAGAATCCTTGACTTCGTGAATGGTATACTCGCCTGCTCTCAGGTCAGTTATTCTTATAATACCATCCTTATCAGTTGTGTATGTTTTCTTGAAAGTCTGTCCGGTGTATGTTGTACCGGAAACCTCAAATTTGAAGCCTTCAACCTTATTGTTGTACGATGTCTTTACTATCTTGATTTCGCCCTTCTGAGGTGAGTTGATAAATGTACCCTTGCCAAGCTCATCGTTAGATACTTCTACGGTTTCGCCGTCATTTACGATCTGGAAATAGTAGAAATTCACATCACGGACGAAGTATTTCGGAGCCTTTGTTTCCTGCACATAGTATTCGCCGTATACAAGTCCCTCAAGGCTGTACACGCCTGTTTCGGTTTCCTTTAATGTGCCGACTACGGTTTTCTTGTCCGATTTATAAACTGTAAATATAGCACCTGTCAATTTATTTTCGGGATAGTCCTCATCAACTTTCGTTAATGTGACATTGCCGACAATAACCTTATTGACAAACTCTGCACTTGCAGTTGCGTCCTTAGTTACCGTGATTGTCTTGACCTGTGTCTTAGGCAGATAACCCTCAGCATTGTTGATTTCGGTTATCGTATATTTTCCGGTCGGCAGTTCTGTAAGTTCAAACTTGCCGTTTGTCAGCATAAAACGTGCTTCTGCTGTCTGACTGCCGTTATATACATACTTGCCGTTCTTTGATACAGCCTTTAAATATGCACCGTCAGCATTCTTTACAGTGAAGTATACATTCTTTTCAAGCTCTGCCTTCTGAGCAGTTGTCAGTCCGTTGGGGTTTGTCCATTTCTTCACGATACTTGCGTTGCCTGTGTCACGGATGTTTGTAAATGTCAGCACTGCCGCTGTATTCTTGGTGATTTTTATTTTCTGAGTCTGCTGCTTCGGGCTGTAGTCCTTTGCGTTGTTAAACTCAGTTACCGTGTATTCGCCTGTCGGCAGTTCTGCGATTGTAAATGTGCCGTTCCTCAAAACGTATCTGAATTCTGTTGTGCTTTCGCCGTTATATGTGTATATGCCGTCTGCACCTGTAGCTGTGATGTACTTGCCGTTGCTGTCCTTTACAGTGAAGTAAACATTCTTTTCAAGCTCTGCCTTCTGAGCTGTTGTCAGCCCATTGGGGTTTGTCCATTCCTTGATTACAGCACCGTGACCGTAAGGATATTCTTTGAAGTCGGATTTTCCGATTTCATTGCTAACCGATACAGTAGCGTTTGCTGTTTTAAGTGTTACTGCGTGTGCATTTGTGTCAAGGTAGTAGCCTTCGGGAGCTGTAAGCTCCTTGACATAGTATGTTGTACCTGTTGCACTGCTTATAGGGAGATAATTGCAAGTGTACTTGCCGTCCTCGGCTTCTGTGATAACCGCATTTACGAGTGTGCTGTCAGTGTCTGACTTATATGCCTTTGCTACAGTCTTGCAAGTGCTGTCGGTATAGATACCGAATGTAGCACCTGTTACCTTTTCGCCGGTCTTTGCGTCAACCTTGTTGATAACAATGTGACCGAAAGGCTTGTTTTCAAACGTTGCAGTAGTAGTTGCATTGCTCTTTACTTCAATCGTCTGATTTGCAGGTGTGATATATCCGACTGTCTTGCCGGTCTTGACCTCTATAACCTTGTAATCACCGATGCGGAGATTGCTTATAGTGATTGTACCCTTTGCGTCGGTAGTAAAAGTCTGATCATAGCTCTGTCCGGTCTTGGCTGTGCCGGTTACTCTGAACTGCCAGCCACTGAGAACACCGTCTGCACTTCTCTTGACTATCTTTATATCGCCCTTCTGCGGAGCATTGGGGAACTTATCATTGCCGTTGATTGACACATCGACAACCTTGCCTGCGTCAGAAATTGTGAACTGATAGAATGTGTTGTCGATATTGTAATACTGCGGTGCTTTTGTTTCTCTGAGGTAATATGTGCCTGCCGGGATTTCGTCAAGCTGATATGTACCCTTTGATGTTTCTGCGAGCTTGCCGTATACAGTAGCCTTGTCGGAATTGTATACAGTAAATTCAGCGCCGCTCAGAAGTACATCGGGATGATCTGCGTCAACCTTTGTCGTTCTGACCGAGCCTAAAGGCGTTTCATAGAATTTCGATGTAGCGTTGTTTGATACTGCTACGGTTGAATTTGCCGTTTTAAGCGTTACCGGGTGTACGTCTGTGTCAATAGCGTAATGTTCGGGAGCTGTAAGCTCCTTGACATAGTATGTTGTACCTGTTGCACTGCTTATAGGGAGATAATTGCAAGTATACTTGCCTGTCGCACTTTCTGTGATTTCTGCGTCTGTCAGAGTATCATCTGTAGCCGATGTATATGCCTGTGCAGGAATTTCACATTCAGCATCTGTGTAAATGCCGAATGTCGCACCGCTCAGAGCAGTGCCTTTTACGCTGTCAACCTTGTTGATAACGATATTCGCATACGGCTTGTTCTCGATATTGACTGTTGTTACAGTATCGGTCTTAACCTCAAGGTCTTTGCTGTTCTCGGTAATATAACCGACTGTCTTTCCGGTCTTGACCTCTGTAACCTTATAATCACCGATACGGATATTACTGATTGTGATTGTACCCTTTGCATCGGTAGTAAAGGTCTTGTCATAACTCTGTCCGGTCTTGGCTGTGCCTGTAACACGGAACTGCCAGCCGGAAAGTACACCGTCTGCACTGTGCTTAACAATACTTATTGTGCCGGTCATTGCCTTGTTGGTGAACACTTTCTTTACCGAGCCTGCAGGTGTGATCGTGAATGTCACAGGATCAATGCTAAAGCTGTAACCTGTTGTACCGCTTACTTCGTACACAGTGTATTCTTCTCTTGCAGGAAGCTCATTTGCAATAAAGTTATATGTGGCTTTGTTCAGCTTTAATTCAGTACCCGTATTGTTCTCGCCTTTATAAGTGTATGTGCCATCGCTACCTGTAAAGGTCAGATACTTGCCGTTGTGCATAACCTTGAAAGCAACTTCGGCAAGTTTATCATCAGGTATCTTTATGACTGAGCCGTCAGTGTCAAGGAACTGCTTGTCAATCTGTACAGATCCGGTCTTAAGCTGATTGTCAAGCTCAATGTCATCAAGGTCGATTACGGTGTTTGGATCACCATTGCCCAGGTCAATACGCTGGTCCCGGTTATCAACATCGTAATCCGTACCGCTGTACGTTTCGATTACAGCCAAGTAATACGGAGTGGTGTTAGTGCCGAACGATATAGTCATTTCGCCGTTTTCATTCAGCTTGAGATCTGTCGCTGATGTTTTGGTTGACGAAAGCCCTTTGTATGTGTAATTACCGTTTGAACCCGTAAATTCTACATAGTAGCCTGCAGGCGGATTCGAGGAAACACTTCCGCCGAAGCCAAGCACCTGCAGATTTACAGTAACTTTAGCATACTGTTCTTTGAGCTGTGCTTCTGTCAGATTGTTCTCATCGGAGAAATGCTTTCTTATCACAACAACTGGCGTTGATTTATTCGTAAAGGATATTGACTTTATTTCGCCCTTGTTGGCGATCGTGACTGTCTTTGTCTGCGTTTTCGGATTGTAACCGCTTGCGTTATTAATCTCTGTTACAGTGTATGTTCCCATAGGGAGCTTGCTTACATTAAACTTACTGCCGCTGAGTTTCATATTATTTGCGGAAGTCTGAGTGCCGGCATAAACATACGCTCCTGCCGAGCCTGTAACCTTGATATACTTACCATTAGCGTCCTTGACAGTAAAGTAAACGTTTTTCTCAAGATTTGCTTTTTCTGAAGCTGACAGTGTTGTATCGGACAGCCATACCTTCTTTATCCGAGCCGTACCGCTGTCCTCGCTATTTACGAAAGACACGGACGATGTTTTATCTCTTGAGATGGTAATTGTCTGAGATGCTCTGTTGACAGAATAACCATCCGGTGAGCCGTACTCATATACGGTATACTTGCCTGTAGGCAGGTCAGAAACTGTGAAAGTACCTGTACCGGGATTAACATACAGCGATGTAGCTTTAGTCGATGTTCCTGTAAACGTATATGAGCCGCTGTACTTCGTACCGTTGACAGTTATATATTTTCCGTCAGCGTTTTTGATGCGGAAATATATCTGCTTATTTCTTTCAACGTTGTTGCTTGCGGCTATGGCGTTACCGTTGGTATCAATCCAGGTCTTTATAACCTTGCCCGTACCGGTATTTCTCGTGTTTTTGAAAGTAACTGTTCCTGTGCTGCCTGCTGTTACTGTTACCGTCTTGCTGACACCGCCTGTACGGGTGTAATAGGGTATCGAGCCGTCTGAATTCTTTCCGTGTTCTGTAACGGTATACGTTCCTGCAGGTAACGATTTTACTAAAAAAGTGTTACTTGAGTTTAATTTGAACTGGCTCACGGAACCGCTTGTAGAGTAGGTATACGAGCCTGCCTTGCCAGTAGCCTTCACGGCCGAACCCGAACTATTCTTTATCGTGAAATAGATGTCGCTGTTATCGGCTTTCGTGCTTGAAGCATCGTGATTGTGTTCCCAAACTTTCTTTATCTGAGCTGTGCCTGTGCTTTCGGTCTTAAAGTTTGCGTAGAACTGCACAGGGTCATCAATACCCGCCGCCATAGTCTGAGAGCCATTGCCCGATTTCCATATAACGAGCTGATCTCCGCTTGTGCGGTTAGCTTTATATGTACAAGCCTTTGTACCGCTAATTTTGGTTGTTGTACTGAAGGTGTACTTATTACCACTCTTTGTAACAGTAACTCCCGAAATATTGAAAGCACTTGCAGGCATACCGCTGTTGTTTGTATCAACGATGGTGCGTGAGTATTTTTTAGTTGACGAATCATATTTCAACACGTGTGTAGGTGCTTTTGACTTACTAACGTCAGTGAAACTCGGAATAAGTGAATAGCTTTTCATCTTACCGAGAATGTACTCATAGCACTTTTCGGCAGGTCTGCCTTTTAACTGGTCGTAATAAGCTGTTTTAGGTGTATTAGGAATAATTGAATTAACAGCCAGGTCACTTTTACCGTATTCTGTACGCAGACCTTGCTGAATTTCCCACGATACTGCCTGTGTAGCGAACCAAAAGTCATCAAGATTTGTATTTGCTACAGGTGATGATTTTGTATCGCTGTTAAAACCGCATAAAAGAGCGATTTTTAAATCTCTGCGGATTGCATAGGGAAGATTCATTAAATAGGTATTATTGTTACCTTCACCTACATAAGAACTTCCTGTGTTATATGCAACACCGGCTTCAATACATATAGCGGGCTGAATAATGCCGTTCTTACTTACGCCTAACTTTGCGTGAGTAGAAGCATAACGAGTTGCTTTTCCTATGCTACCGTCCGACTTATAGTAGATGTAGTCGTAATTGTACTTATCGGCGTAAGGCTTACCGTCAGAACCGACAAAATCACCTATCATTGCCGCATACACGGTATCGCCCTTACCCCACTCAGCCGCTAATGTCTGAATAGGAAGTGCTACCAACATCATAATGCTTGCCAAAAGCAAGCTTGTCAGCTTTTTGAATTTGTTTTTCATACTGATTTCCTTTCTTGGTTGATTTTTTTGAAAATATATATAAAAAAGCAGTCCTACGGGTTGCGGACTGCTTTGGATTTTTACTTTCAGAAAAAGAAAAAGAGCCTTGATTTTTCAAAGCTCTTAAAGTATATTAAATTGTCATATGTTCAAAAGGAAACAACTAATCATCATAAACCGAGTCTGCTGTTTGTCCTCTTAAGAAGTATATAGCGTATGCTTTTGTCAGCTTTCCGTTTTCATCTCGTACATCCAAATCTTCAGATATGTCCTGAATGTACACTTTGAAATAGTCGCCTTTTTTCATAAACCCTTTTATGTTGTCCTTTGCAAAGCTCTCAATATCTCTTTTAATTACATTGGGGTGCAAATCGTAAGAGATAACAAGAGGTGTAAACCACGTGCTACCTTCGGGAGTCCAGGTTGGATCTTCAAGGTTTTTTAATCCGTAATTGTTTACAGCGTCATTAACTATAACCTGTTTAATTGCTTCAAGATCGAACGGATACTCATATATGGACTTCGGCTTGCTTTCCTGTTTCTTCGTTGTTGTCTGTGAAGGCTTAGGTGCTTCAGCTTTCTTTGTGGTTGTTGTAGTCTGTATAACAATCTTGCTGTCGCTCAGATAGTCACCGTGTATAAAGCTACCGTCAGAGAGCTTATAATAGCCCGTGTTGGTCTTGGCTGTTACTGTCACCTTGTCGTTCACGCTGTACAGCTTAACTGTGTCAGCGCCGAGTACAGCTTTCTTACGGCTGTAGCAGTCGGTGTTGACGTACTTTGTGCCGCTTGCCTTTGTTTCTGTCCATTCGGGTGCAGGCTTTGTTGTGGCGGCGGTTGTTGTCGTTGCCGGCTTTGGCTTTGCCGTGGTGACTGCTGTAGCTGCTGTCGTTTCAGCCTTTTTTGTTTCCTGCGGCTTTGCGGTGGTCACTGCTGTGGTAGTCGCAGTCTGAGCTGTAGTCGCTTCGGCTTTCGGCTCGTCAATCCTATCCATCACTGTTCCCGTCACTGCCGGAGCGGTAGTTGTGGTAACTGCCGTTTCGGGTGCAGAGGACGTTGTGCTGCTTGCATTGCCTGCCGTGCAAGCACTGGTCAGTATTACGCTGATAAGGGTTATTGTTGCGAGTATGGTGTGGGTACGTTTACGTTTCATTTTGGGGTCCTCCATTTCTGTTTTGCCGTAAAGGCATTTATTTTTTGTAAATTATATTATATAGGTCAATCATATGATTGGTTTCATCGACACCTCTGAAATAATTGAAACCATCAACTTTCAGTTCTGCTGTTTTTGCGAAGATTGACAATCTTTCATCAGAAACTTTCTTGTAAGTGAGGTATCCTTTGCAAAAGCCAGTTTCAATATACTTGTCAACTTCTTCGGCATAAAGATCACACCATGTGATTTTAGCAAGTATTTCTGAATCAAGTTCAGAAGAAATTCTTTCCATAAATATATTAGGGATATAGACAGCCTTGATCTGATTAATAGGAACAGACTCGGCGACATATTCTGTGTATTTCCCGTGATTATAATCGTTCTCATCAAGTGTTTTTTCCGTTGCATCGGTATCTACTTCTATGAGGCAGATGCCATACTGAAAAAAACTATTTTGCTTGCCGATAGGGTTAAAAAGGTAAACGACATTTTGCGAATTATCGGCTCTCTTTTTGTTATTCCATCGGTTATTACCTGTTTCACTCATCGGGAGAATACCGTTTTTAAGTATAGAAGGCAAATCCTTGTAGTCCGCATTGTGGTAAAGTATCATTTTGTCCTCCTTTGTGAGATTGTGTACTATTCCCTCAAGTATATTGTAACACACTTACGGCAAAAAGTCCAGCCGACAGCGACAAAAACATTGACAAAGTATAGTATTACTTTTTGTTGCTTTCTGCCAAAAGTTACACGATTACAGCCTTTTGGGCGGGATTTCTTTTTTCTGCGGCTTATTCGAGGTGCGACACGGTGTCGCACCTATAACAACCTTGTCATTATGTTTTATTTTCCCCAAATCACTATTATCATTGCACAGCAAAATAAACACGTTGAAAAAGCCAACAATATTTTATCAAATTTACTGTCATCTTTATATTTATCTGTTTTTCTGCAAAAAGAAAAAAGCAAAATATTATTTACTATTGCTAATGCCAATAGAGTTATAGAAATCGTTCGGCTTGTTGCAGGCATAAAGAAGATGATTATAACTATTATAATCGTCCATTCTATACTATCAACATAATCAAATCCATAATAAAAATTATGAGCGTAAATTTTGTTATAAATATTCATTAGTATTTTGCACAATAAGCCGAAAATTGCAATCATTGCAACCAGTGGCATTAATATTTCTAATAACGACATTAGATTTCGTAACATCATTTTTACATTCCATCCTTAATAATGTATTTATCAGCAGAGCTACGGGAGTTGCACCCGCATACGCTTACTCTCCGATATAAAAAAGCAGTCCTACGGGTGAGGGCTGCTTTGAATCTTCATATTCGGTTGGTTTTCAGAAAAAGAAAAAGCGGCTGATTTCAAGTGCAACACGGTGTCGCACCTGATATGTTTTCTAAATTTGCAGTATTCGCAGATATTCGCTTATTGGATAGCTTTTCGCTGCTTCAAATAAACGTTTCTGTTTATCGGAATTTAAATCACCGTCAGTTGTCAATTTTGAAATCCAGTAAATTAAAGGTTTAGGCGTTGTCATAATTCCATTGTCAAAGCTGAAAGTATTATGGGCAATATTGATACTGCTTGAAGTCAGCAGAGTATCATAGATATGTTGATTGTTTTTGATTTGTTCACAAACATTATCATCTGTTTTAACAACACCGTATAATCTGCAAACAAGCGGACGCAGTTCGTAAATACGGCAAGCTCCGGTATAATCATCGACAAAAATACATTTATCCGGCATTTCGTACTTGTTATTTACGATTTCATCGGCTTTTGCTTTATATATAGCTATTTCATCAGTTATTTTCAATGAATTGAGTATCATAAAAAATTCGGATTGTGAAACCGAAAATGTACTTTCACAACATTCGTTACAGCCTTTTTTGCATAAAGGATTTTGTACAGTTTTACTTTCATCTTCAAGTTCCTTATAATAATGAAGCAGTGTGGCGAAAAGGCTTTTTTCGTGAATATCGGGATGACACTTCTTTTTCTTTATACCACTGCCACAAAAACATAAATTGTTATTTCCCATATCTTCTCCATCATATAAAAGACGTATCTGATAAACAGATTTCTCGTCAGTAATTGGATTTATTATAGTTATTTTACGAATTCTGTTCATAAAATCTATCTCCTATTTTACAATATTTGTTTTTATATGTCAAATGTCAGAGCTACGGGAGTTGCACCCGTATACACTAACGCTCCGATATAAAAAAATTGCCGCCGTAAGCGACAATTTAACTTTTATTTCAAATCTTTACCGTCATTTCAAGTAATTTTTGTGTTGCGTATGCTATGTGTGGCTGAAAAACAGGCTCAAGCTCGAACAAATCCGATAATTCGTGACAGCAATTCCAATAATCGTTTTTCAAAAGATATTTAAATGCTCTCATCAGAATTTCTATGTAACGCTTTTCGTCGATTACTTCCACTTTCTTCTTATCATACGGTGTAACAGCCATAATTGCAGAGAGGTTATTCAATACTTTTATTGCGGTATTCTGCTTGTCCTGTGATAATTCATTGCAGTCACACCAGTCAAATTGCTTTAATAAAGACACTGCCTGCTCAAGATTTTTACGTTTTTTGCCTTTGTACCACGCTCGGCAATAGTAGTTGTTTTTCATTTCTACTCCTATTCTATCACGTTGCATTAACTAGTGAACGTGCTTATCGGGATTGAGTTTAGCGTTTAGCTCTTCTATCTGTTTGGCTTGCGTTTTAATTACTTCATCAAGTTCTTTATTTGCTTCCTCTAATTCAGATTTTTCTCGATACAAGTCGGCAATTAGTTGATTTTTCTCTCCTAATATGTTTTTAAACAAAGTTAAATCATCAATGGCTTGTGCCCATCTGTATTCATTGCTTTGGAGTAACTGTTCTTTTTGTTTTCTCATTTCGCTCTCATTCACAATAAATGTGTATGTATTCTTTGCGTTGTCTGCAACGATATTAATGCTCTTCTTGATTTCTTCATTTAGGATTATTTTAATATTCTTGTGATCTTCCCTGAGAATTTTATTTTGTGCCGTAAGATTTGTTTCTTCGCCGTTTGTTACTCCGAGTCGGTTTGCAATTGAAAGTTCACCGTCTTTTACGCCGATTTGGCAATCCTGCAATTTAACAAGATTGTCGTTTAATTTTTTGCTTTTCCTTCCGTTGCTTATACAAACGCCTATCAAACCTAATATACCCACGAATATTGTAGCAGCCGAACCGACAATTGCACCCACTAAGGAGTCCATTTTAAACACCTCGCATATCACAAAATACGTAATCCAATAAACCATATTCGGTACTAAAATTGAATAAATTACGAATTTCATATTTATACTCCTAATTATATCTTAAAATTAAAATCGTGTCAAATTATTTTAAAACATTCATTTCATTACCGTTCCTCATCGAAATAACCGAATTGCTGTGAAATAGAGATCCACCATTCTTCAGGTAATTTAGGAACTATTCCCTCATCCTCGGCAAATTTAATACATTTAAGAATGTCGAGTAATCCTATATTGAAAGTATGGACGGAATCTTTCAATTCAAATATGCACGGCTCATAACAAGCTTCGCAATTGATTTTTTCGGCATTATCGGTTAATTTTGATTTTTCTGTGTTTTTTTCTTTAGTATACATTTCTAATCTCCGTTCTAAAATAAGCGACAATAAATGTCAATTTCCAAGTGCGACACGGTGACGCACCGGACGCTCCGGTCACACTTTTACTTTCAGAGCTACAGGATTTGCACCCGTATATGCTAACGCTCCGATATAAAAAAGCAGTCCTACGGGTGCAGACTGCTCTTTGAATCTTCATTGATACTTTCTAAAATGCTGTTGCACTCTGATATTCTAGTGCTTAATCTGCTTAACGATTTTTTGATTTCTCTAATCTTCCGATTCGTGATCAAAATAATAATCAGTTCTAAAATAACGAACGATAAAAATACGCTTACAACTAAGGCTGTTAATATTGCTAATATTTCCATGTACTTGCTCACTTTCCTAAGTATTCGTTTGCACGGAGTTGTGGGAATTGCACCCGCATACGCTTACGCTCCGATATAAAAAAATTGCCGCCGTAAGCGACAATTTAACTTTTATTTCAAATCTTTACCGTCATTGTATTGCTTTATCCAATGTTCTTTTAATACGCAAAGAATCATTGCAATAGCATTTATCACCAATTTTACCCCGATTTCAACCAACACATTAAGCTATAACTAATCGCCATTACTATAAGCATTATTATTTTATCACAGAGATTTTTGTTATAACGACTAAATGGCTCTTTAACTCCTCTTTTTTTGGCATAAACGGCTACGAGTGAGAAGATATATGCAGATATTTCCGATACAGCTATTATGATTTTCCATAAATTCACGCAATCGAATACCATAAATAACATTATAAAAAGCGGAAAGAAGTAAAAGTGCCGGGTTATTTCATCTGTGTTATCAAAAATATTTTTGTTTTTTAATAAACGATAAATGGTTTTGATAACCCTAATTAAAATTATCACCGTAAGTACAATGAGCGGTATAGTCGATAACAATTTACATAACATATAATTTTCTCCATTCTATCATATTCAATCACTTATGTCAATTTCAAGTGCGACACGGTGACGCACCGGACGCTCCGGTCGCACTTTTATTTTAAGAGCTACGGGAGTTGCACCCGTATGATTACTGTTGCTCTTATATTCAAGGTGCGTCACTGTGACGCACCTGTTGTGTATCTTTGTCACATAATCCCATAATCATCTTTATACTTGTAAAGAAAATTCTGCTGCTCCTTGTTTTTCCGGATCATCAGCCCGATGTATTCGATTATCGAAAGATTTATCTTGTCCTGCTTTGTAATCAGTGTTACTGTAGCCAAAATACCGAATATCCCTACTGCAAGTCCGATTATGATATGTATCAGCAGAGAAATAAAAAACGCAAGTCCGAGTGATATAAGCCCGCCGATTATCAGATGTGGCTTCTGCTTCGGTCCGCAACCTTCCCACCATTGCTTTTCTATTATCAAGCCATACGGGATATATAAATGTTCATCTTTCATTTGTCTGTCCTCCTTATGAATAGTACCGGACGATAAGGTCTTTTATCTGAAAAATTATGATACCAAAAACCATAAATACAAGTGCATTTCTTATTTTCGGTATCAGTTGTGGCTTATCATCGGGATTGAGAACAATCTTTATCAGCAGGATAATTACTCTGAGTGCTACTCCTGCTACGAGTAAGCCCTGTATTATCAGACTGAGCTGGTCAATTGTAGTCATTTATCCCTCCTATTTTGTAACACCCTTTATCGCTGTCTTAATCGTGTTTACCGCATATATTTTGCTCATAGCACCACCGCCCGGACCGGAAGGCACAAGAAACTCTGCAAGCAGTTTAGGCGTACTGAGTGCTGTAGTAAGACAAGCCAAGCCCAGGAACATTTTTACCAAATCAAAATTGCCCGATACAATGTTTCCTATACCTGCAGATGTGACTATGATATAAAGTCCGAGCTTACTAAGAACTACTTGTATAAGTACGGTCAGAAATGTCTTTACATAGGTCATAAAGTAGTTTTTGAACATTCCTTTGTCATTATCGAGTAGTCCGGTACAGGCAAGCGGCATTCCGATATTCAATATCATCATATTGATACCAAGCCCGAAAGCCTTACAGAACAGTATCATAAATATTACAAGTGCTATGAGGAAGAATACGCCGTTGATTATTCCTATGCCGGTAAAATCGGTTACTTCCTTGTAGATGTTCATACTTGTCGTTATTGCGTTTACTGTTTCTTTAAGTATCCGCACGAAAATATCATAAATAGGTCTGAAACCTATAGCGACAGCCATTGCTTTTATGAAATTCGTCACAAGCTGTAACGGGTCCATATCCGGATCTCCGTCTGTTCCCATAACGTATATTTCAAAGCCCTTTTTAAGAAATTTCAGTATCATCAGTGAAATGCCTATATTATATATCGTTGATGACGCTGTTGAGAGATACTGTCCGAGCGTCTTGTCAACTTCAAAGACTATCGGTATCAGTTGGTCGCTCGCTTCAAAAACAAGCGGTGTCATACTGCTCAGTATGACGGAAAACAGAATAACTAATATAGCCGCCATTAATTTATCACCTCACATTTACGGGAACATATACATATCGTCCGCTTTTGCTATTGCCGATTGCTGTGGCACATCGTGCCGCATATATAGTTGAGTTGTTGCTGTCCGTATTTTTTCAAGCAGCGTATCATCTTTTATCGCCACCCGATCACATCGTGTGCCGTCCGGCAATGATTTCTGCGGCATTACCGGCTTTATTTTTCCGTCCTTTTCGGCAACAAGCCGTATATTTCTGACAACAAGCCAGTTGTCAATTGTTATATCGGCTATCGCTTTAAGTGCAGGACAATCCGGCAAGTTTATCCGCCGTATTTCTGCCTTAACGCCCTGCCTTTGCAGTTCAAACTGCTCTTTTTCCATTTCAAAAGTTTTTTCTTTTGATACAGGCGGATTCCCTTTGAGAGCATTTGTATACGCTTCGAAAATGCTTGCTTTCAGCGATTTCATCAGTACAGACTGATAATTAATCAGCTGTACTGTCTGTGTGTATGTTCCGTCTTTGTTTTTGATTTGCGGTAACTGTGCTTCGATGTTGCCGTCCGCACTTTTTAAAAGCCGGCAGTCACGGATTGTTACCGCATCATCAATATTTACATCAGCAACAGCTAATACACTGTCGTTGCCTGTAAGATATGCCCTTGAACGTATTTTATGTAACATAAGATTATTTGAAATAGCCGGCAATTACACCTATCAGTGATGTTATTGTTATCGCTAATATTCCAGAAACAATTGTTGTCTTAATTCTCTTGTCCCACATTTTCTTATCCTGTTCATCAGATAAGCCACGTGCTATAAACAGAGCTACACATACAACAGCGGTAACAGTTATCGCTATACCTGTAAGCCAGGAGCTGACATCTGCTATCAGATTCTTTGTGCCTGTCACAATTACGCTGTTTGCAAAATTGCCCTGTGCAAATCCCGACATTGTAAGAAATGTCACCGTCACAAACGATGATATGACGGTATAAATGCGGTTTCTGATTTTCTTTAACTTGTTCATTATTCTTTCCTCCGGAATAAGTCCTCTCCCTTGTCAATTACCTCATCTTCCGCAATATAGAATGCGTTTTTAGTAATATCATAGGTTTCGGATTTTTCATTGTTTTCTTTTGCTTCTTTTCGCCTTAACAAGTAATTGTACTCGATTTCCTGCGGTGCTTGCGGTGTCTGCTCTTTCCAGACCTCCCATAACGGGATTTTAGCGTTTGTATTACGCTTATCCTGTCTGCTGTCAGTGACAATCTGAATGTACTGCTTGTTATGGCTCTCGTTTCCGAGTCCCATAAAGCGGTTAAACTGCCACTTGTGCAGGTCGTATGACACCATTACAGCCGGATATTCACCAAGTACCATTACAAGCTGATATGGACGTGCAAATCTTGCAAGTTCATCTGCCGTAAGAAGTTCTCGTCCCTCAAGCTGTGAAGAAAATCCCGATGAGGGATTTGAGTATCTTGCTTTATTTCCCGATGAGCTGTATTTTAGTGTTGTGTACTTACCGAGCTTACTGCTTATAAGTTCGTTTGTTTCCTTGCCCGCCGCTGCAAGATATACCCATACGGTACAGTTACCCATTATGATATTTGCAACATTCTTGTCATACTTATCTTCAAGCTGTGCCATATCCTGTATGAACAGATTGAAACGTATTCCGTAACCTCTTGCGACAGTGAGTTTTGCCTGTATATCGCTTATCGGCGTGAAGTTACCAAACTCGTCCAGGAAGAAGTTTACCCTTATCGGCAATCTGTTACCGTGGTCCTTTGCATAGTCTACAAGCAGTTCATACTGCTGATTGACAAGCAAGGTAACTATAGGATAATAGCTTGTCTTTTGGTCGGGCAGGATGTAGAATATTGCCTGTTTCTTCTGAGCAATCGTAGTAAAATCAAAATCTGACGTGCCGGTTACACTGGCAATATCGTTTGTCGCAAACAATCTTAATGTTGTCAGTGCCGATGTGTAGAAGCTCGACCTTGTTCGGCTCGGTGCAACATCTGTAATGCCGAGCAGTGACTTTGCCGGGTGTGTATCGTCCAGTTTTGCGATATAGCCTTCAAGCGGTGTCTTATTATCTGCACCGGGTTTAACCATATTTGCAAGGAAGTAATACACATTCGTGAGATTCTGATATTTCGGCTTATCCGTGTTGTCACATACTACAGCAAGCACACAGGCACCGATGATAGCCTTTTCACCGTTTGTCCAAATCGGCTCGCCTTTGTCCGACTTCGGTACAAGCATTTCAATCAAGTCCCACGTTGCTCTCTGTGCCTTATCGGTCTTTTTCTCGTTTACAGCGTCGATTATCGGTTGCAGTAAGTTCTTGCCGCACGATTTTTCTGGATTCTGTAGGTCCATTACTATCACTTCATAACCAAGCGATTGCAAAACACGATGAGTATAGTAGTAAATTTCGCCTTTCGGATCATTTACTACAATGCCTTCACCAGCCAGTGCAGTGAAGATAATTGACTGTAAAACAAGTGTTCTTGTCTTACCGGAGCCTGTTGCCCCGAATATCAACGAGTGATAGTCTTTCGCTATGTATGAGATTTCCTCGTAAGTGCCGTGCTTTTTCATTCCAACAACAAGTCCGCCTTTGGCAGGAAACTCATTTTTGTTAATCTTATCAAGCGGTATCGGAATAAAGGGCAGATATTTACCTTTTTTTGAAACAGCATTGTAATAATCTTCGCCGTTTCTGTTCAGTACACGGCATAAATCACTTGACTGTTTCAGCTTGTATGTAGCGAAAACGCTATGCTTTTCGCTGTCGTTCATAAACCGTGCCGAGCCGTTCTGACCTTCGCCTGCAGGAACGGGTATCTTGATTTTAGGTGTGACCGTTATTGTATCAGCCTTATACTTGTTGTTCATCACAACAAACACAACAAAGATAATCAGACCTATAAGCAGTGCTGTAAATATCATAAAGAGCTGCTGTTGTTTCTGATTGACTTTCAGACCTTCAAGACAGGTGTTGAAGTCAAACAGTTTCAGCTCCTGTGTTGTCAGCATAACATCAAGACTGTATGATAAAAATACAGATACAACAGGTGCAATCACACATCCGACAAGAGTTGCAATGATTTTAAATAATTTTTTCATTTTGCCTCCTGTAATGTAAAAGCCGGGACTGCTTTCACAATCCCGGTAAATTACATATTATTTGTTTCAGAAAGGCTCAGGTGCATTCATATCAAAAAATGCACTTTCGTCAACCTTTCCCGCTGTCTGTGCCTGCTCTGCTGTCTGAGCCTTGTTACGCTCACGCATTTCAGTTATTATCTTCGAATAGGAATCGTTCTCGTCTGCGGATATTGTGATGACCATACCGGTCTTTTCGACCTTACCGCTCCACATAATACCTGCCTTTGACAATTCTTCTCCGACAGCCTTGCCGTAATTCACGTTCTGATGACGGTAAAAAGAAAGCTCCGGTGCTTTTTCCTTCAAATCTTTATACTTGATATTGCCGACGGTTTCAACGGCAATTTTGCCGATTGCGGATATGCCATAATGATTTATAGCTTCCTTAACCGTATCGTTTGATGGTCTTACAACGCTCCACCACTGACCGTTGTCAGCCTGCTTTGACGGCAGAGAAATAAACTTCACGACCTTGCCGGTTTCTGCATCCAGCCTGTCCTTAACACTTATGTTATGTACAAGCAGATCATCGTTGACACGCATATTTCCGTATACGCTACCGTTTGCACCGTTTTTCATGCTGAAAGTAAATCTGAGCGGCTCACTTTCCTCGCTTGTGGGCGTGTAATTCTTACCCTCGATATTGGCTTTTTCAATCTCAGCCTTTATTCTTGCCGCAAATTCCTTAGAAAGCGGCTCGACGGTTGAATGATAATCGCCGTCACGACCCATATGCTGTGGCATCTGTACATAGAATTCGTTATCCTTGTTCAGCTTATACAGCAGTCCATAGATCATAAGTCCGTTGCCGATTTCGATGTCGGCTATGGCTCTGAGCTTGTTTGCATTCTGTGATACCACAGGTTGCAGTCTTGTTACTTTTACGTTTAACATTGTTTTCATTCCTTTCTGCATTTACAGGTGCGACACCGTGTCGCACCGGACGCTCCGGTCGCACAGAACGCTTCTGTCGCACCTGTATGATATATGTTTAACGCCCTTTGCGTTAAATCTCCGGTTCAAAACCTTCCTCTTCTTCGGGTTCACTCTGTTCCTGCTCGTTTTCTCTGTATCTGATGTTGACACCTTCCGGGAAAGTGTCCTTATCAAATATCGTACCCTTTGAAAGTGTAACTTCTTTCAGATTTCTGCAACCGTTGAAAGCAAGATAACCGATAGCCTTTACGCTTGCAGGGATTTCTATCGAGGTTATGTCGGTCATAGCAAATGCCTGTTCACCGATATGCTTAACCGTATCGGGAATTGATATACTCTCAAGGTCAGTAGCCGCAAAAGCACAGGAGCTGATGCTTTCAACGCCCGGCTCGATTACAGCGGTTTTCACCGATGAGCTTGCGAAAGCCATATATGGTATTTCTCGGATACTTCCGGGAATTACTACATCGGATATATTCTTACGGTCCGAGAAACATCTTTCTTCAAGTTTTTCTGTACCTTCCGGGATAAGTTCATTGCTCTTTGCAACAGTATGCGTTCTTTCGTTTTCGTTGACACGTTCAAACTCTCTCATTATGCTGTCAACCTTTTCGTCGAAGCTCATCTCCTCGAAGTCCTCATAGTTATCGTTCATCTTGTCATACGCACGTTTCATAAGTGTAAAGAGCTGTGCATCCTTTACATCTTCGGGAGACATATCTTCTTCCGGCTCGACAGGGAGCTTTGTCATATACAGATTTGCGTATGCCTTCATCGACTGATACAGCTGAGTAAACTTTTCCTTGATGAAGTCAATTATCTTTGCAATCAGCATCTCAAGTCTGATTTTCTGCATCTGTTCCGCCGTAAAATTCCCGTTTGCATAGACCTCATAATCAATGTCATTCTTGACACCGAGCCTTATCTGCTTCATCTGCTCGGCAGAATAATCGGGATTTGCAAACAGCTTTACGTCAAGTTTATCCTTCATTCCCATACGGATCTGCTTTATCTGTTCAGCGTCATAGGAACGTCCGTCCTGTGCAAGATAGTCGATGATGTCTTTATCACCAACACCTTTCTCAAGCATCTTGCGCCACTGTTTCATAGCTGACGGAGAGATGTACGGTGCGGCATAGAGCTGGTATGATATACCGCTTTTCATCCCGAGCCTTATCTGCTTCATCTGTTCGGGCGAAAACTTCTTGTTTGCGTATTCCTTCACAGGTAATCTCTGACGGATACCTTTGAGTATCTCTGCCATTGCTTTCTCGCTGATATATTCAGCTTTCTTTGTCTGCTCCTCAGCAGGCTTCTTTGTTTCTTCTGACATTTTTCTGTCCTCCTTTGGTATTTTTATTTATAGGTGCGTCACGATGTCGCACCGTATATGCTTATATTTCCATTTCTTCTTCTTTTTCTTTTTCGAGAATATCATTGATATATCCCCATAACGTTTCAGCATATTTTTTAGGAGTGTTTTCTGAGTAACGCCTACCGTTATCAGACATTTCACTTATCTCTTTTTCCCCGATACTATTTGCTTCTTTCAGCACGTCATCGAATGTAGGATCAGCATCGGTAGCCTTTCTCCATTCAGAAATAAACGTGTCTGCTTCTTCTTCCCAATCTCTTCTTGTTTTTGATTCATTCATATATGTTATTCCTTTCTACAGGTGCGTCACGATGTCGCACTTATATTTCCATATCATCGTTTTCACAATCAACTTCAAACTGCTCATCGGCTTTTGCAAGTGTAGGAACGATTTCGGTTTCAATAAGCATTTTGACTTCCTGCTTATTTAAAAGTTTGCCGAAACATTCTTTTATCTGCTTGGCACTGCCTCTGATTACTGTTCTGCCTTCTTCGGGATCATATACTCTGTAATCGTCTGTATGGTATTTACTGAATTTATAACAGTGTTCTACGAGCTTGTTGTATATTTTTTCCTGCTGAATTCGGGCGATAACCGCATTTGTAATATCATTCCATTCAAATGTTTTGTCGAATGAAAATACCGGTTTGCTTTCATTTTCACGTTTTACAGCTATGTTTATTACCGGCTTTCCGTCACGTTCCTCAAGGTTCCAAATGCAATCGGTGTATTCGCCCTCGTATGAATACATAGTACCTTTTTCTTTCAAGAAGAAGTCACGGACAACTTTTACTGGTGTTTCTTCGTACTGAATTTCATCATCTATACTGCCATATCCTATAAGCTCATCCCACGCAAACGCAGATTTGATAAAAGAGGGAAGATCATTGTGTAATTCGTTTTCCCATTCATCTATCAGTGCGATTTTTGTAAGAGCCTGCATTGTTGTATGTGTTGCATTGACGAAATCGGGGTTATCGTAAAACATTCGTTCAGCCGCCTTATAAGCATCCGTACCAACATCTGAAAGATACTGTGTACACAGTGAGCTTATCTGCGTGTTAAAATAATCATCGGCATTACGGCTTATAGAAGAAATTTTCGCCAGCTTATCAAAGCTGATGATGTTAGTAACGTATTGTCCTCCGGCGTTACTGTCGGGATTGTAATAAATCCACACAATACGCTTTAGTCCGTTATCAATAAAAAAAGCGTCGCTGTATTCTTCGTGACGCTTTTCCTTGGTATTTTCATTGTGGTGCAGTTCTACATTTGCTTCTTCCGCAAGGCAGTTTGCAAGCTCGTCCGATAACGATGTTTCATCGTGCTTCAGATACTTGCTGTACACATCATTCAGTGGCGATGGGTGTTTTAGCAGTGCTTTAATCTGATAATTATTAAGCTTAGCATCGTGTGCTGCATAGATTATTTCCGTTTTCATCGCATATTCATATGCTCTGCTGAGTATTTCCTGTGACGAGATATTCAGCAAGTCTTCTTTCAGCTTGTCAAGCTCTGCCTGCATATTCTTGATAAGCTGTGCCTTTAATTTGTTCATTTGTAATTTGTACCTCCTTTATTTTAAGTGCGACAGGAGCGTCCTGTGCGACAGGAGCGTCCTGTGCGACCGGAACGTCCGGTGCGACATCGTGTCGCACTTATGTTACTAAGTATTCAGATTTCCATATCTTCATCTGTTTCACAACAGGTTTTGCTTATCTCTGACTTTAGTCTATTGCCCATTTCGGATAACCGCTCAAAATAGTCTGTTTTAGCAGAAATTTCATTGCTGAAATAGTGACCTAAGTTAAGCCCGGTGAAGTATTCACTCTTGGGGTAAAATGAATATCTCCAGGTAGCATACTGAGTTTTACTTTTTGCTAACACCACGCCTATTAACGTGCCGTCAACATCGGTAAACTCATTATGCTCAAGTAATTTATATCCGGCATTTACTCCTTTAAGCGACAGCTTATTGTTTTTGAAATCAAAATATATCTGAGTTTCCATAGATTACACCTCGTGTCCTTTATCCTGTTTTTGCCTTGCAATGTCTTTCTTAGCCTGCTTTGACAGCTCACCGATCAGAGCGTGAGCAGTGTTTACCGTTCCGGCAGAGCCTTGTGTTCTAAACAATCTGCTCACTGCGTTCAAAGCATATACCATACTGTCAACAGTTATCTTTGTGTTTATCTCGGCATTATCCTTTTTTCTCTGCTCATTGTTCTCTTTCAGAGTTCTGAGCATTGATTTCAGTATAATGTTGCCGAGCCTGTTATACAAATCGCCTGCGGCTTTCCGCATTTTCCTGTCAATTTCGGATTTACCATTATCGGTTTCTTTACTGTCGAACATTTCTGCCGCCGATCTTGCACCCGAATAATAGTCATTAATGATAGATTTCATCTTTGGCAACATAATCATTTCTTTTATCATACCGATAACCATATCCTTCGTTTCTTTCGGAAGATATGCATAGGCTATTCTTCCTCGCCCCGGCAAGTTGTTCAATACATCGGTGTACTTCTGTATCAATTCTTCGGGTATATCAACTCCGGAGAAACGATTGGAATAGATACCGGAAATGTCACGTTCAAAATCAATCATCAGCTTTCCGACAAGCTCTTTTGCATCCGACATTGCTTCGTTGCTTATGCCGTAATAATACGACAGCTCATTTGCGAATGTATCGTGTATCAGTTTTTTTCTTACATTATCCGATACCTCCTTTTTTACAAATTGTACTGTGACAGGTGGGTCCTTATCCCAAAACGAGATATGAATATGCGGCTGTCCCTTCTTGTCGTGAACAGCCGCAATATATTCAAATCTGTCTTTAGGTATATCGTACCCTCTCATCAGTGTTTCAATGTGAAACTTAATGTAGTTCTGCCACTTCTCAAGGCTGTCAAGTTCAAGCCTTTTAGCGATCTCCGGTCGGAATGATATGTATGCGTTGTACACTGTAACTCCTGCTTTTGAGATACCGTAAACATAGTTTTGTGTATCGGTGACGTCCAGCTCATCATTATTTGTACCGTCTATCCTGCCGAACAGTCCGCTTTCACTTTCCGGCGAAAGTTTCATAACGTGTTCACGCTCCGCAATATACTTGACGTAATTGGAATTGTGGCTTGCCGTACCGGGCTTATTCGGAGCTGTCAGCCTCATTTTATATATGAGTGCCGATGACATTATTCTTCACCCGCTCTGACTACCTTCTTCATTCCGTTTAAGATCTCATTAGTATCCTGCATATACTCATCATCGGTTTTCTCCTTCAGTTTCATATACGCCGCCGCTTGTTTGCTTGCAGATGCTACAACACGTGCAAAGCTGACATCGTCCGCAAAAGACTCCGACATAATCTGTAATCCTGTATACATCGTGATTGCACTTGCCTTTGTTGATTTCACCTGTAGCTTTATAAGCCTTTCTACTTCCTGCTTGAAAACTTCTGTCATTTCATCGTGTATCATACGACGGAATTCTTCTTCATTTTCATCGTGATTTTCTACATTAAGTCCTTTTATAATAAAAGAACGAATTATGTTGCCCATTGAAGTACGCTTTTTTATTGCTAACTTTTTAACATCGTCATAAACTCTTTCGTTAAGGACAACCGAAAGCTGCACATTTTTTTTGTTTATCACTATTTTTTACCCCTTTCTTCATAATTTTTATAGCCGTTTTTCTACCGTTAAGCAAACTGAAAAAAACTTGATTTTCGTGATTGCAATGCGTGTTCACAAACTTAGTTTCACAGTGAAACTAAGTTAACCACATTTTCAACCATAGAAACCACGTTGTAACCATTGTTTTTTGCGATAGCAAAGCGGTATTACAGTGAACGGTCAACCGTTCTATTCCTGCCATTGCTTTGCAATGGGTGTTTCGTAAACCAGTTGTTTTCATACGCCTTGCATTTGGCTATGTTCAAGCAACAAAAGCCTTCAGAAAAGAAAAATCCGCCGTTATTGTCATAGGTGCGTCACGATGTCGCACCCTTGAAAGCCCACTTGATTAATAGGTGCGTCACGATGTCGCACCCTTGAAAGCCCACTTGATTAATAGGTGCGTCACGATGTCGCACCTATCATTCAATTTCCTGCTCATTCTCGAAATAGTTTTGCAACGCTTTTTCGAGTATATCCGAAATTTCATTTGCGGTTTTTCCTTTAAGTCCGTATTTTTCAAATGTACTTGTATTCAGTTTTACTGTAGTTGTTTCAATTGTTTTTCTCTGTCGTACTGATGAAAGAATAGCGTCGATTGTCCGCTTATCAAGATTCTTATCCTTATCCTTTTTGTCTTTCAAGCGTTCCGCTTTATCGGCTGTCAGCACATAATTCGAATTGCTGTTAAGATATTCCTCGACGATGTGCTGTTCATACTCTGATAAAAAGGCTAAACAGTATGCAACCTTATCGGGTAATGTATTATCGTCAACCATCTTAGCAAAGTAATTAATCAGCTGAGTAAAGCTGATTAGCATATATAACTTCTTAACCGATATTCCAAATTCTTCTGCGAGTTCTGTTTTGGTTGACGTTCCGGAGCTGTTCATAATATCTGTTCTGTATCCTTGTTTCTTCCGGCTGTCGTTAAGAAGTTTGAGTGACCGTGCAAGTTCCATCTTCGTAAACGTGTTGCGTCTTTGAAGATTTGTTATAACCATAATCTCATCAAGAATTTCACGGGGAGTATCTTCTCTTGCGATTCTGCAGGGAAGTTTTTCAAGACCGACCGCTTTTGCGGCTTCAAGCCTTCTGTGTCCGGATATAACCTCATACTTACCATAATTTGTGGACTGTGCTATAAGTAACGGCTCAATCACTCCGATTTTGCGGATACTCTCCTTAAAATCATCGGTTACACTTACGGTAAATGTATGTGTGTGATATGGTTCAAGCAGTGATACCGCTATATTTTTAATCTCGTTGAGAAAATATGACAGCAGCTCTTTTGATAACTTGACGCTTTTTACCGTATCTTCGTTTTCATTCTCAATCATATAGCTGTAATCATCTTCAATTTCCACGCCTATATCGTTGCCGTAATATGATCCGCCACCGTCATCTGTATCAGTGATTTTTTTGTTAGGCGGCATTGCAAACGCATTGTCATTTACATTTGTTTCACGTTTTATATTTATCATTTTATTGTAATCCATTATAACCTCCGTTTTGTTATTCGTTTTGTTATTCGGTGAGAGTCGGCAGAGTTGCACTGTCATAAGATACTCTTACTCTCATATAGGTGCGACATCGTGTCGCACCTGTGCAATCAAAGCTCAATTTCATCTTCGCTGTGTTCTAAGTTTTTCATTTGCTGTAATTTGTTCTGTGCCCAAAGCGGTAGATTATCAAAGCTGATGATACCCATTATATCTTGTCTTGTCCATACCTCGTTCTCTCCGCTTGCAATATTCTTAGCATAAACCTTTTGTCCTCTTGAATTGCTCGACGCACCAAATCCACCTGTAATCAAAATAATCTGATTTGCAGAATTTATACAGCCACGTTTTAGTTTTTCCGCTGAGATAACAGCAATTTTGTTGAGTATATTATCCTCATACGATACCGGCTGACAAAGCGATTTTTGTATCGGTAATATATTGCCGAATTTCTTTTCAAGGGTTTCTCTGTTGCGGCAAAATTCCTTTGCAGCATCTGTAATTCTTTCACCGTAAAGCTGTAATATTTCATCATATTTATCACTATACATTATATTTTCGTAATTGCCAAACAACTCATTTGAATGATAGTCTGCAACCATATATTCAAATCCGGGTTTTGCATTTATGTTTTCCCCTATAACGCATTCGCCAGTCAACGTAGTAGTCGATAGAATTATGGTATAATCTCCTGCCATACGCTTACTTTCCATTTCATCAACCTCTTTTCTTTATTTGTAAAGGTGCGACACGATGTCGCACCCTCTCTGTTTTACATTTCCTGTTCTTCCTCGCTGTCAACGTTCTGCTCATCCTGCTGACCGTTCTTTTCGGCTTCAGCTATAAGTCTGTCAACCTCTCTGAGCCTTGCGGATTTTTCGGAAAGTTCCTTTTCTCTTGTCCACGGAGTATGCACAAATTCATTCGCAGTTGCAATGTCACGGTTAATTACTTCAAGGTCGTGCATTGCTTTTTTGTGAACATTGCCGATAGATTTCAGCGTGTTCTCCATTCGGGTAAGGTTTCCAAGCGGGTCCTGTCCGACCTGCCAGGTATAACGTGCTTTTCCTACCATAGTTACATAATAAACGCCATAAGCACCGTCGAAAGATACCTTCAAATCATAACCTTTATATGTGCCTATCTTCGGCAAGTCTGTAGAGCCGACGGTCCGTATTGTGTGTAACAATGCGTTTGCGGCATCCTTCTTATCGGTAAAGGTCACTCCGTTTATTGTTATCTCCGTGAATTCCTCGCTGTATTGCTTATAGCTTTCTGCGTCAATAGCAGTGTTAGCAATATACTTTTCTGCGTCGGCTTTACGCTGTGGATATATCTTCAGCAGTTTATCCTCAAGGCTGTATTTTTCTGATAAATAAGCCGACTGCAAGCGTTTCAATTTTGATATGTCAATATCAAGCTCCATACGCTCTTTAATAAGCGGATTGCCTGTGCAAAGTGCCTTGACCTCGCTGTAGTTCAGTACCGCTTCGTCAACATCTTCACAGTTTCTGACCGGTGTCTTGCTGGTCATAATCTGCGATATACCCTTCTGCTTGTTCTCTATAATCTGATAGAGATAAGCGTCAAACGTATCTTTCGTGACGTAACGGTAAATATATACCTTGTCATTCTGATTGCCTTGTCTTATTATTCGTCCTTCTCGCTGTTCAAGGTCGGCAGGACGCCACGGGCAATCAAGATGATGTAATGCTATCAGTTTATCCTGTACATTAGTACCTGCACCGCATTTTGCAGTTGATCCAAGCAACACACGCACATCGCCTTTGCGTATCTTTGCAAAAAGCGTCTGTTTTTTCACATCGGTATTGTAATCGTGTATGTAGGCGATTTCGTTTTCGGGAACACCCTTTGCTATCAGCTTGTCACGGACATCATCGTAAAGGTTGAAACTGCCGTCATTCTTCGGAGTTGAGAAGTCGCAGAAAATCAATTGCGTCAGTCTGTCCTCTGCGGTGTTCTGCCATATATCATAAACTTTGTCAACACAGAGATTTACTTTTGAATTATCCTCGTCCGGCAATAAAGGATTCATAAGTCGCTGATCAAGACCTATCTTTCTGCCGTCCGAAGTTACTTTAAGCATATTGTCCTCTGTAGCGTCTACCATTTTATTATGAATCCTGGTCGCTCTTTCGGACAAACCTTTCATAAGCTCTTTCTGCATATCGGAAGGCTCTGCGGCGATATTTTCAAACACAGCTTCCGGAACGTTGAGTTCAAGGTCATCGGCGGTCTTTATATCCGCACATTCCTTGAATATCGTCATCAGCTCCGGGAGATTATGAAATCTCGCAAACCTTGTACGCATTCTGTATGTGTTTCCTTCGGGGGCGAGTTCCATTGTATTAGTAATATCAGCGTAATTTGCCGCCCAAGCATCAAAATGCTGTAAGCCGAGCCGCTGAAGTGTACCTGCCTGCAAGTACCTCATCATCGTGTATAACTCTGTCATACTGTTCGATACCGGAGTGCCTGTTGCAAAAACCACACCTTTGCCGCCTGTTATCTCATCAAGATATTTACTCTTGTAGTAAAGGTCTGATGATTTTTTTGCTTCCGTCATCTGTATTCCGGCAACATTGCTCATCTTTGTCGGCATATACAGATTTTTGAACATATGGGCTTCATCGATGTATATTCGATCTACACCGAGTTCTTCAAACGTGACTACATCGTCAACTTCGTTATCAGTCAGCTTTTCAAGACGGGTTTCATAATTTTTCTTTGTCTTTTCAAGTTGTTTTACGCTGTATTTCTGCCCATCGTCAAGATAACCTCCTTTCATATCCTGCAGAGCATTTTCAAGCTGACGTATATCTTCTCTGATATATTCTTTCTGACGTTCATACGACAGCGGAATTTTAAGCAACTGTGAGTGTCCTATGATAACCGCATCGTAATCGCCTGTGGCGATTTTAGAGCATAACAGCTTGCGGTTTTTCATCTCAAAATCCTTTTCGGTTGCTACAAGGATATTCGCACCGGGATAAAGCTCCATAAAGTCGCTTGCTATTTGCCCAACTATGTGATTTGGTACACATATAAGGGACTTGTGGCATACGCCGATATATTTGCTTTCCATTGCGGACGCTACCATTTCAAAGGTCTTGCCAGCTCCGACAACGTGTGCAAGCAGTGTGTTTCCGCCGTATAGTGTTCTTGCAAGAGCATTACGCTGATGGTCAAACAGCTTATACTTTTCACTTGCTCCATGAAGTACAAGGTGACTGCCGTCAAATGTTCGAGGTCTTATCGAATTGAAAAGCTCGTTATACTTGTCAACTATATTCTGCCTTCTTTCCGGATCTCTGTATATCCAGTTGGAAAATGCTTCTTTTATAAGTTCCTGCTTTTCCTGTGCCTTTTCGGTCTCCTTTGAATTAAGCACAGATTTCACTTTGCCGTCAACATCAACAACTCTGTCATAAACCTTGACAGTACGCTGATTTAACGTATGCTCGAATATCTGCAATGCGTTCATTCGGCTTGTGCCGAATTCGTTGTTAACCTTGACATTGGACGGCTCAGAGCTTTTATTTGATACGTTGAATTCGCCGGTTACCGGAGAATAGTATGTCTTGATTTTCATTCTCCAGCTTCCGTAAGCGTCAAACGTATCACGGATAAAATCATCGTAATATTTTGTGTCAAGCCAAGTAACACCGATTCGTATATCTATTTCCGACGCTGTAAGCGGTTTAGGCATTACCTTTTCAAGTGCTTCAACATTATGCTGATATTCTTCACTTGTGAGTGCGGCAGTCCTTGCAAATGACAGCTTGTCACGGATATTACCACTGAGGTATTCATCGGCAGTAACGTATATATCAATCTTATCCGGACGAGGTGGGAACGGCGGTACTTTATATATAGCACCTGCGTCTATACAATCCTTTATCGTCTGTTCTTCCGAAAGTCCGCAAAGGCTTGCCATATACGGAATATCAATACAGCCTTTCTCACAAAGAGAAACGCCGATACTTTCAACGGCTGTTGACACACTGACTACCGTCTTTACAGGTCTTACGGTATTCTTTATAAATATATCAGCCTTACCGTTGTATGTGTTATCTGTCTTGTCAAACTTTTCAAGCGAGCGTAACAGATAGTATGAGCTGTCTGCACTGAATGCCGTTTCGTTTGCCTTGCTGTTTATATAGCCGTATTTTTTTACAAAAGCGTCATAATGCTCGTTCAGTTCCTTGCGTGTATTATCAATATCCGACTGTTCATAGCCGAGTAACTGTTGCTGAAGCAGACTTCTTGTAATTGTTTTAAGGTCAATCATTGCAGCTATTCTGTCTGCGCCTTTATCGACCTTTGTCATTATGCTGTTTTCACGATAATACACGTTACCGTTATACAGCGTATACGTGTAGTTATCCACACTTTCATCAGCCGGAATTGTTTCTTTTTTCAGCTCTCCGTACTTGATTTCATCCTGTTGAGGAGTATACGGGTGATATTCTCCGTCTATTCTTGTAACTGCGTTATGCAGGTGCGACACGATGTCGTACCCTTCGGGAGCAACACAGGCTGTTGCTGTTGCGTCACCGTACATACTGTACTCTATGCCTTGTTTCATTTCACCGATTATCATATCGGGATGATTTACAAAGTAGCTGTTCATCGGTATGCCGTTTTCATCTGTGCTTAAGTCAAGCCATTCGCAGTTTTCACTGTTTACCGACTGTATCTTATCCCTTTTCTGCAGAAAGATAATATCCGATGTAACTTCTGTGCCGGCTACGGATTTGAATGCTGTGTTTGGCAGTCTGACAGCACCGAGAAGCTCGGCACGTTCCGCCATATACTTTCTGAACTTGCTGTTTGACTTATCAAGCGTACCGCTTGTTGTGATAAAAGCGATAACTCCGCCCGGTCTTACTTTGTCAAGCGATTTTGCGAAGAAATAGTCGTGTATGTTCAAATTAAGGCTGTCGTATCGCTTATCGTGTACCTTAAACTGTCCGAAAGGCACATTTGAAATAGCGGCATCATAGAAGTTATCGTTCAACACACGCTTTTCATATGCTCCTTCGGTAATATTTGCCGACTGATACAGCTGTTTTGCTATTTTTGCAGATACGCTGTCAAGCTCTACACCGTACAGCTTTGACTTTTCTCGCATTTCTGACGGCATAGCTCCGAAAAAGTTACCTGTGCCTGCTGAAGGGTCCAGTATATTTCCGCCGTCAAAACCGATACTTTTAAGTCCGTCATAGACCGCACCGATTATTTCGGGGGAAGTATAAAACGCTGTCATTGTGTTTTCTCTTGCCATTGCATACTCATCGGGAGTAAGCAGGTCTGAGATTTCCTTATGCTCATCAGCCCAGGCGTTATTACTTTCGTTAAATGCCGATGAAAGCCCGCCCCAACCGACATACTTCGCAAGCACTTTCTGCTCATCGGGAGTAGCATTTCTGTTTTCGCTTTCGATGGCTTTAAGCGTCTTGATTGCTTCAACGTTATGTCTGAAGCGTGATTTTTCACCGCCGAGATCCGAATAATCGTCCGATGATAAGGTATAATCTGAAAGCGTCTTTTCTTTTTCTGACGGCTGTTCTCTGATTATTCCGAGAACCGTTTCAGTATCAAGCACTCTGAATATCGGATAGCGGGATGTTTCAAGCATCGTCATATCCTGTGCCGATACAGTGCCTTCATTTATACTGTCAATCTTGTATTTTCTGTTTTCATATTCAAATTCTTTGCCGATGTATTCTGTGTAATCGGTATGCGGTTCTTTGCTTTCTTTTGGAGTAAGGTCGATTACAATTGATTTTAACTTGACCGGTTCCTCCTGCTCTACCTTATTTTCCGCATCCGTCTTTTCGGCTACAAACGACGGCTTTGTATATCTGTCGTTCTTTATTGACTTAAATACCGTTTTTGCACATTCTTCCCACGAAACGTGCTTCTCGTCAGATTTTATGCCGTCAACAGATATTCGGAACACTGCGCCTTTGGCGGATATTGCGTTGAAGTCAAACTCTCCGGACATACAACCGCTGTTTTCGTATATGCTTTTTAGATATGCGGTCTGAGCCTTTGTGTCAATGTGAGATGTAAAATATTCTCTGATTTTGCCTTTTGCACCTTCAATATGTCCGTACTTTCTGAAATACATCTCGATATGGTCTGCATTTACATACGGTGTTGCCGGGAACGGAACATATTCCTGTGCTGTGTAGTTGATTTCTTCTTTCAGCAGGTCAGATAGCTCTGCAGATACGGTAACCGGGTTGTACATATAACCGTTAAATCTCTGTACTGAGCGGTCAGCTTGCCATTCATAGGCATAACGCATAAAAGCGTTGGCTGTTTTTTCAAGCCATTCACGGTCATGAAGCAGTTTTTCCGCTATACATCCTATTGTTTCTGATGTATGCGTAAAATCGCTGTCATCAATATCAAGTCTGATATTACTGTCCTTGTTCTGGCCCCGCCATAACTCCCACATACTGTTTGCTGTCTGTTTTGCTTCAATTTCTGTTGATGCGTCAATCACAGTCTGCGGTGCGTAAGTGCCTTCATCAAGCATTTTCTGTATTCTGTCTGTAGCTTCCGTCCAGGATATGCTTTCCGACTTTCCGCCAACTGAAAATACACTTTCTCCCGCTTTTAATGTAACACCGCTTTCGGAAAAGTACGCCGATAACTTATTATCGAGGCTCTTTATACCGAAAGCGGTATCGTTAATTTCTTCTCGATAATGTGTAAGATACTGCGATTTAAGAAAATCCGCACGTTCCTGTGCAGTATGACCGGGCTTTTTGAAGTATGCAATTATTGTCTGTCTGCTGTTACGGTTTTTGATACTTCCGAGCCTTAACAGATTATCAAAATGTTCAGACTTGATATTTTCTACCGGAAGTACAGAGCTTTCTGTGACAGCCGGTAAGTTCATTTCAAAGAAAGTGAGCTGCTCCCCATTTTCTTCTTTCTGCGGCTCTATATCCACATAGTCAGCCTGCTTGTCAAGCTCGTCGGCTGACAAGTATTCGTGCGAATTTATCATATCATTGACTATGTCTGCAGCACAATCCCAACTTATGTGCATATTTGCCGTCATACTGAGATAACTCGGACCTTTCCATAGCTCGAGTCCGTGTATATCGTTATGATAACCGTACCGCTGATCGCCTACCATAATCTCGGTATAGGCTTCATCGTAAGCAGATTTCAGATACTCGGCACGATTAATTTCATTGCTGTCAGAAAGAAAAAATCCTGCTATTTCCGACTTGCTGTGTTTCAGAAAGCGGTCATAACGCAGGATAATCTGAATTTCTTCTCCTGTAAGAGTTTCGGTAATCTCATTTTCTTCGGATAAAGAAACAACAGTATCATTTTCGCTTGATACTGCTGTTTCTTGTTCGGTTATGCGTAAACTATCTCGCTGAGTACCTGTTCCTCTGCCATCATTCTCAGCGAATTGCAGATTCTCGTCCATTCGAGCGGATTGCTGTTCTGCAATGCGTCCGTCGCTCCGTACTTCTCCCTGTTCTTCTCCACGAATTCCGACACTCTGCTGATACACTGCTCGTTCACTGTCAGCAGATGCTGTTCCAGCTCTCCGTTTATCATCAGCTGATTGAACGTCATCGGTATCGGTTTCTGCTCTCTGAGAAATTTCAGCCTCATCCTGCCGTACTTGCCGATGTCGATCTTCTCCTCCTTCATATCCGAGAACGGAAGATATGTTTCCGTTTCCCTGTCGAATTTGTATGTTATCTCCACGCCGTCTATCACTTTCGTTATCGTTTCGGGCTGTTTCTCGTATGCGTTCATAGTATTCCTCCTTCAGAATAGCTTTCATTGTTTTTTCGATACTGCGTAATACTTCTTCGCTTGTCTGATTGATAATATCTCCGACAGCGGTTATAGCGTTTACAGTGTCAAAATTGTATATGTCGCTGAAATCTGCGTCATATTCGATACCGCAACGGTGAAGTATTGCGTATGTGGCACTCTCACCGGCGAAGCGTTCGCAAACCGCCGATAAAGCGAATTCGTCAAGTTCTTCCGCCGCCGAGCCTTCCACTGATTTTATTATATTACTTTGTACATCTTTTGTCAAGTATGCTATGCGTTCACGGACAATTTTCTTGATTGCTTCTTCAAGGTTGATTGCGTCCGTAACGCCGTATGCCTGCTTAAGTTCGTTGTACACACGTTCTTCACTGGTATTGTCTATTTGCCAAAAATACGGAGTTTTCGACTGCTCATTCATCTTGACTGTATTTGCTATGTCAAACACATAGCGTATACTTGTAACATTGACGTTATCGGTCGAATATACAAGACCGATTGCTTCGCTTGTACGGATAACACGGCGGTTCGTTGCCTTTTTCCACGTTTTTATCTCGGCACAGGCTGTAGCATTCGGCTTTTGTGCAAAGATAGATACGCTTTCCTTAAAACCGTATTTGTACATTCTTGACGAGGTTTCAAGGAACCTTTTCCATTCTTCCTGCGACCTGCTGAAGCGTCTGAGCTTGGCTTTCAGTAAGTCGTGATACTGCTTTGAGGTAAGCATAGTATATTCTCCTTTAAACGATGATTGAGTTTGTGTTTCAGCCTACAGAATACTTTTCTTTTTTCTGCAGGCTTTAAATGCCTGTGGCGTATTGCTCCAATGCCCATTCGTCGAGCTTGTACACGTCAAAACTACTGTTACTGTTTTCTTCAATCTGAGAACGTATCGTTGTTTGACAGCTGTTTGCCATTGTAAAAATAAGCGATGTTATGTACGCTTTCAGATTTCTTATTTTGGTGCTGTATTTTTCACAGCAATCTAATATGTATTGCATACCGTTCGTGTCAATGCTGCTGACAGCTTCGGATACTTCTCCCGGTGTCTTATATTCGCCGTGATAGTAAGTACCTTTGTCTATAGCTGTCTGCATAACATCAGCAACCGTCTTTTGCTGATGTTTATATAACTTCTGATTATTTTCTTTTGTTTTATAAGTATGTTCTGCCGAAACGGCGTAACTTGTTGCTGACTTTCGGCTGTTCTTGTTCTGCCGTTTTGGCTGAACAGCAGAATCACCTTCTATTGCCTTTGATTTTGCGGTTTCCGCAGTAGTTTCACCAAGAATTTCTTTACCTTTTTCGATAAGTGCAACTATTTTTTCGTAAGCGTTGCAAATAAAAAAGGAACGCTTTGCAGGCATTCCTTTACGTTTGCATTCGATAAGCCCCTCTTTTACAAGAATGGCTATGGCTCTTTTCTGTGTCTTTTCGGACAATGCAGTGCTTCGCCATAAGTCATCAATGGTCGAATAAAACCAGTCATCCGGTATCATATCGTGCTTGCTGTAGTATGCATACTTTGCAAGCAGAGCATTGTATATAATAGCTACCTCCGCACCAAGAGCGTGTGACAGGTAGCGATTCGCACTGACGGTATTTGTGGCATTGATAATATCAAATACCGTGTTCAGCTTTTCGTTCATTTGTCCGTCCTCCGTTTTTAACCGAGTATTTCATCGAGCTGTCCCGCAAGTCTTTTAAGCTCTCTCTTAGCCCTCTTTGTTTTAGCCTGCTCACTAACGTGATTTATGAGAAAATCCGAGAATTCCGATACCGTCATATTGCAATGGTCGGTCATAGCCACCGCAAAAAGCAGTTTTGTATCATCGGCTAAATCACGTCTTGCCATAAGTTTTTTGGGAAAATAAATGTCGCTACCATTCGTGATAGCGACAATATGGTTTATTTTGTTTTCTGCTACAGTCATATTTTTCTCCTTTTTCTTTGACAATGGTTATTCAATCAATTTCTAATTCTTCATCATCTTCATTGTAGTGGTTTTCTTCAATGCCTTTTTCCCGGCTCACGATAATCTCGGTCAGACGTTCCACTATACTATCAGCGGTATCTGTTACATCTATCAATTCACCATTCCACAAGGCACCATACAAACCTCTGTGATTAATATTGTTTTTGGCTTTAATTGCCGTACCGCCATCTCTTTCCCATCCTTCAAGGTTTTTGTTATAATCGTCTATCAAAATATCATTTTCAGATATTTTGATATGATATTTGCCGTTATCGTCTTTGTACATATAATTGCCCGGCACACAAAGTGACTTAAAGCCGGCGGAGCTTTCCATGAGTATTCTGTGTTCTTTGTCTACGTTAGGCAGATACTTATCAAGCCATGCGTTTTTTTCCGTGATGCAATAAGGTGTTGTGATAGCCGTCGACAGCACATACACATCGACATTTGGATGATTATCTATGATGTGCTTTATTGCCTCGACAGCATTGTCAAACGGTTTCAGTCCTATAAAGAAGCCTTTTTCAAACATCCTTTCAAGATACAGCTGTTCATCGTGAAACCTTGCAAGAGTACCATCCATATCGACAAATATTCTTATCTTATCGGTCATATTTTTCTCCTTTTACAGTTCCGGTTCCTCATCGTTCTCGTCATTCTGAAATTCGTTCCAAGTCAAGCTGTCAGCTTTATCACTTCTGCAGTTCAAATCAAACTTATAATTTTCGGCTCCTTGAAGTTTAATCAAGCAGCCAAAGTTACCCGCCGTGTACACGGATATTTGTTTTGCTTTTGCTGACCATTCGAGTTCACCGAAGTTGTTGTATATTTCAAGGCTGTCGGTAAACTCAAATTCCTTGTGATAGTGTTTTGGGATAAGGGTATCCTCATCAACTACATAGGCACTATAACTGCCGTCTTCTCCAAAGCAAAGTTTTTCTGTTGTGCCGGTGATTGTTTTGAGCGTTAAATACGCACTGTCACTGCTTCCTATATAGGTCTTATTGTAGTCTTTATAGTTTTTCATTTATATATCTGCTCCTTTTTCATATTTTGAATTCATCCTCATCATCCATCAGAATGCCGTCAATACTCTCTGCATCGCTATCAGCTGTTGTTTCGGCAATGGAAACAAAACCTTTATCATTGCAGTAATCGGCAATCTGAGATTGATTATTTGTCAAGAGCCAACGCACAAGCGGCTCGATTTCTTCTTTCGGAAGTCCCATAACACTATCTGCAATGTCAGCGTAATGGATTTTGATTATATCGCTTTGCTTTTTTTCTTTCTGTGGCTTCTTTTCGAGGATCTCTGCAATGTCATCAACCGATAGTGGCTTAACTGTGGCTTCGAGCTGGATTTCTTTAGCCTGTTTTTCGTCTACGGTTGCCTTTTCGCCCTCGCTGATGAGATACTCCGATAGGCTGTTCTGCGTTTCAGAATCGACGGAAGATACAGCGACACCGACAGATAACTTAATTCGGTCCGTATCCACCATATCGAGTAGTTCCGGTGTTAATCGGCTGATTGCAATGTATCTCTGTACTGATTTACGGCTTTCGCCGTTCTCCTTTGCAATTACTGCTGTAGGGTTTGTTGCTCCGAGTTCTTTCAAGCAATCCTGCTTTATTTTATACGCTAACGCACGTTCTTTGGCGGTCAGCTTATGCCTTTGTTCAAGGTTTGTATCAACCATCATCAACTTTCGCTGTGTAGCCGTAAGTTCATTTCTGACAACTGCGTCTATAGTGTCCATATTGTTTTTCTGACACGCACGGAAACGGTTGTGTCCGGCTATAATCATATAGCGTCCGTCAGATTTACGACTAACGATAATCGGCTGTAATAAACCGTTGACCTTTATGCTTTCTGCAAGCTCGTCAATTTTATCGACTGTGTACGACTTAAACGGGTGCAGACTTTCCGTATAAGGATCAATCATATCTATCGGGATAGGTGTTATTTTAATTGTATCATCCTCAGCCGGCAGAGAAGAAAAAGAGGAAAGCCCATTGAGCTTTCCCTTTGCCTTTATATTTGTAAAATCAAATGCCATTGTTTTATCCTCCGTAATTTCTTGATTATGCCTTTTGTAACAGTATTTCGGAGATAGCCCTGTCCATGTAGCTGCACCGCCTATTTTTCTTGCTGTACCATTAGCCGTGCAGTATACACAATATATATCGAGTGCTTTGTTATTGTATTCGTTTTTTTCTTGTGTAGCATACATAAGATGTTCACAGTGCTCACCATATATACTGCCGCAAAGATGTGTTCTATCCCATTTTTCTTTCAAATTTGTTGAAGCCATATTATTTGCATCTCTCAATAAGCTCTCTCGTCAACTCAGCATACTGTCCGCCGAGTTTTGTCCCTATCGTCATAGCTCTTTGCTCAGCAGTACTGTTGCTTGCCATAACACTTTTTGATATACGGCTGTCAAAGACAAGACTGCCGTATCTGCTCTTGAGTGCTTCATCAACACCCTTTGTCATGTTCGTGTTATCACACATTGTTTCTATAACGCCGTAAACCGTTAATGCCGGGTTGAGTTCCTTTGCCATTGCGATTATTTCTTCAAACTGGATTATTCCGTTCAGTGCAAATTTCTGCGTCTGCACCGGTATAAGTACACCGTTAGCGGCTACAAGTGCATTGACAACAAGGATTCCAAGCGATGGTAAACAGTCGATTATTATGTAGTCATACTTATCAAAAATTGCTTTCGACAGCAATTTGCGAAGTATCATTTCTCTGCCGATTGCAGACGCCATAAACATATCTGCCATAGACAGTGATATGTCGGACGGAATGTAGTCTATTCCGTCAGCGGTGCTTGTCAGAATAGCGGCATTTATCATATCATCTGTGATATTCTTAGACATTTCAGCCTTGATCAAGTCGGTAATAACCGGCGTTCCTTCGTCACCTGTATATCCGAGATAGTCAGACAGATTACCCTGTCCGTCAAGGTCGATGCAAAGGACATTGTATCCTTCACGCTTGAGATTAGCCGCAAGATTAACAACGGTTGTAGTTTTACCTACTCCGCCTTTCTGATTAGCTACAGTAATGATTTTTTTCATAAGTAAACCTCTTCTTTCTGTTGCTATCGCAACACATAAAAATCAAGCCTCTTTTAAAAATAACACCGGGAAAGGACGGCAGGCTTACTTTTCCGTCCTCGATGTAGCTATCATCGCCCGATGTTACGGAACACTTTCATTCCCATCATAAAAAACTACCTCTTAATACTGTGTTCCGATGGCGAGAGCCGGCAGAGTTGCACTGCCATAGGATGCTGTTGCTCTCATATAGGTGCGACACAGTGTCGCACCTGTTAAATGATTACTGTTGTGTGTATTCCTTCTTCTTTTCTTCTTCAATCATAGCTACATATTTTCCGTAGCTCATCTTCTTATCAAGAGCCATCTTCTCAACTTTTGATATTTCAATTTCGCTTTCTGTTTTACGTTTGTGTGGTGCTGTAAAATCAATTATCTTTGCCGGCATTAGTTCACCTCCTTTAAAAAAATAAAAAGCACAGACGAACTGTGCTTTGGAATATTGGACTTACATTCCCAAATGTGTTATAATAATCGAATTAATTGGAAATGGAGATAAAATATGACGAAAAAACAATTACTTGACAAACTTGTGCTTATCCTCGAAAGCGAAGATGCTAACAATACCTTGACTTTCGAAACCGCTTTAGAACAATACATAAGGAGTAAAGAAAACATTCTGTCGCCATCAACTATTAGAGGATACCGTATACTTCAGCGAAACGCTTACGATTATATTAACAATCTTACATTGTCAGAAATCAATGAATTAGTGTTGCAAAAGTGGGCTAATCACAATGCAATCAAATACGCATCCAAAACGATAAACAATCAATTCGGTTTAATTACAGCTGTTTTCAAGCAAAATCGAATCGAAATAGACACATCATCAATACGTCTTAAACCGAAAGAACCGGTTAATTATATAGTACCTACACCTGATGAAATGCACACGATTATATCATCTGTTTATGGCGAAGATATTGAAATACCTGTACTGTTTGCATTATTACTCGGCTTGCGACAATCGGAAATTCAAGCTCTGAAGTGGAGCAATTATCGTAATTGCCGTATTTACGTTAAGGGTGCAATTGTGCCAAACGAAAATAACAAATTAATCGAAAAAAGTACAAATAAAAGTTTTACAAGCACGAGAGAGCTTGCTGTACCCGACTATTTGATAAAAAGACTTGATTCTATCGAACATAAGGGCGATTATATCGTAAACAATCTTACGCCTAATATGATTTTAGATAGATTTTTCAAGTTGCAGGAAAAGTACGGTATGCGACGCTTTACAATGCATTCCCTCAGACACGCAAACGCAAGTCTTATGTTGCAGTTAGGCATTTCAGATAAATATGCAATGGAAAGACTTGGTCACAGCACACCGTATATGCTTAAAACGATTTATCAACATACTTTCAACGAAGAACACCGCCGTGTAGCTGACAAAGTTAATAAAGCTATCAACGATTTGCTATGAGTTTTTAAATTTCAAATCCCTCTTTCTGCGCCAAAAGAAGTCACTTTTTGTGGCTTCTTTTTTTATGCAAAAATGCGGCTGATGCCCAGAAAGTATCAGCCGCTGATTTGCCCGGACGTGATGTCAGCGTATTTGTATTTGTTTTATTTCGTCAGTGAGTGCGTTCGCCTTGTTTACGGTCTTTCCGAAGTAACAGTATACGGGTAATTATATAAGGAAGAAGCTGATAAAAGAACGAAAATACAGCTTGACAGATAGCAGAATACATTATAGTACCATAACCTAAATGTTCTGCAATCAATGGCAAATTCACTATGCTGTTTTTTCCGACTCTTGGAAGAATATCGGGATAATAAATCGCAAAGCCAACAAATATCAACAGAAAAGATGGTATCCAGAAATAAACCTTTGATCGAATAATGCCTGCCAAAATTGCCGCCCTTATTAAAATTACTCTGATAACAAAGACCCTTACCACTTCCGTTGGTGCCATTATCCCTTCACTTCTGACTCCCAATGCTTGAAGGATAGGTTCAATTATTTGCAGTTCAAATATTATAATCAGATACACACCTATCTGAATCGCCATCGTTAAAATTAGATTAGAAAGCAACGGGTGTTTTTTCATATTGTTATCTTTTCCTTTCTGTCAATCTATGCTGACAAATAATAAGATAATTGCTAATTTGCCCGGACGTGATGTCAGCGTATTTGTATTTGTTTCTTTCGTCAGTGAGTGCGTTCGCCTTGTTTGCGGTCTTTCCGAAGTAACAGTATACGGATAATTGAATAAGGCAGAAGCTGAAAAAGGAACGAAGATACAGCTGAACAGATAGCAGAATATATTATGCTACCATAACCTAAATGTTCTGCAATCAATGGCAAATTCACCATGTTAGTTTTTTCGACTCTTGGAAGAATATCGGGATAATAAATTGCAAAGCCAACAAATATCAACAGAAAAGATGGTATCCAGAAATAAACCTTTGAGCGAATGATGCCTGCCGAAATTGCCGCCGCTATTAAAACTACTCTCATAACAAAGAACCTTACTACTTCCGTTGGCGCCATTATCCCTTCACTTCTGACTCCCAATGCTTGAAGCAAAGGCTCAATTATTTGCACTTCAAATATTTCAATCAGATATACGCCTATCTGAATCGCCATCGTTAAAATGAAATTAAAAAGCAACGGGTGTTTTTTCATATTGTTATCTTTTCCTTTCTGTAATCTTTGCCGAAAACTATATCGTCATAACGGCGAATATTGAAAATAAATTTTCATTTTTGATCACTTGCACACTTCTTTCTGCAAGCAATCAGCGTTGTTATCAGCATAACGATACCGTATTGCACAGTTATGAAAATAGACGATTCCCAAGATGGCATTGCAGGCTGACCTGAAGCAAAGCCTATTTGCACTCCTCCCGTAAACACAAACATATAAATTGACGGTGGGGACAAGATTGCAAAAAGCACATACATTAACACAACTGAAATAATCGAATACTTTAATTTATAACCGAGCTTCTTTACTGCCGTCACTGTCAGCGAGCTTATTATGAGCAATTGGACAATAGTATGAAGAACAAAGCTCAATACAAACGGCGCTGATATATTCATCATTAAATCTGAGAACGGTTTTAAAATTATTCCATGATAAAAAATCATAGTCACCCAGATAGCTAAAGGCAACACAACAAAGATAATTTTTTTCAGATGCTTCATATTAATTCACCTCCTGCATAAGATAACGGCGTATCTGTTGATATGGGTTAAATATAACCGGAGCATTATACGAGCATAGAGAACTAAGACGAAATTTGACACAATTACAGTAAATGTATATTCATATTATACCGTGAATTGAAATATATGTCAAGAGAGATTAAATAATGTAAAAAAATTGTTTTTATTAGCAACTGAAATTATATAAAAAAGCCGTGAGTATCTTCTTGTAACTCACGGCTTTCTGCTTGTAGAAAAAGTCTGTTTTTGAAATAAACTTCTAACTTACTATCCCTATCCCCCCTGCCCCCCCTTTCCCCGGAAAGGGGGAAAATACGGGGACTGGCGTCCCTGCGACCTGCCTTGGGGCTACGCCCCTGCGACCCCTTTTTTAATAGCCAAGAGCTTTTTCGACAAACTGAAAGCCGTGAGTATCTTCTTATAACTCACGGCTTAATCGTTTTTAACTTTTACGGCAGTTATATAAGCCCGTAACGGACTACTTCCTTTATTCTGCCGTTTTCGATGATAACTCTCGGAATACGCAGAGCAACCGCACAGGTAAGCTCATATCCTATGGTATCAATAAGCGACGCATTGTAATCTACGCTTGTTTCCCTGCATTTATCGGAATAAACATAAACTATATCGCCTGTTTTAATATCCGGCACATTGCTTACATCAACTATAGTCTGATCCATGCAGACCCTGCCGACTACGTTGCACAGCACGCCGTTTATCAGCATTTTTCCCTTGGAGCTGAAATCACGGAAATATCCGTCAGCGTATCCTATCGGTATAACGGCGACCGTCATTTCCTTTTCGGCAGTATATGTTCTGCCGTAGCTTATCTGCGTACCTGCGGGAATTGTTTTAAGCTGAGAAACGACCGATTTTACCGTCATCACACTTTTCATATCAAACGGCACTTCAAGCGGATAGTTAGGGTAATGACCGTACAGTATAACACCGGCACGGACTATATCTCCGCCGAAATCGCCGTGATAGATTATTCCGCCGCTGTTTTGCGAATGGATAAGAAGCCCCTTGTCTTTTGCTATCTTCATCAGCTTTTCCTGCTGTCTGTCGGTATACTCCACATCTGACGGGTCAAGGCTGTCAGCCGCCGCAAAGTGAGTATATGCGGCCTTGCAGTCAAGTCCGGGCATAGCAATAATATCAAGCATTTCCTGCTGTGAGTCAATTCCTACACGGGTCATACCGGTATTCACTTTGATATGCACAGGGAGCTTTACTCCCTTGCTTACAGCATAATCGCTGAGCTGCTTTGCATACTGAACGCTTCCTGCCGTCTGGGTTATCCCGTATTCGAGAAGTTCATCGAAATAATCCTCATCGGTATATCCGAATGTCAGTATTGTGCCCGTTATGCCGTGCTGACGGAGCTTTTCGCCCTCCCAAAGATTAGAAACGCCGTAATACTTCACACCAAGCTCCTGCAATTTAAGGCAGACCGCCTTGTCATCGTGACCGTAAGCGTTGGCTTTAACAACGGCAAGTATATCCTTGCCCTTTGCGAGTTTTTTTATCTCATTATAATTATGCTCAAGTGCGTCAAGGTCAATTTCAGCCCACGCACGTTTCAGAAATCTGTTCATTACAAAACCTCTTTATACAATTATTATCGGGAATATCGGGAATATCGGGAAAAACAGCAAGAATATCATACCTGCGACAACAAAATCCGTTGTAAAATAAGCCTTGTTTTTTTTCTCTTTTTATGCTATTATAGTATTATACTATTTTTCTGAGTAAATTTCAAGCCTTCGGAGGTTGATAAATTTGAATAAAAAAAGAAGAAGCAACTGGTATATCTACGTTATCACATTTGTGGTAACAGGTCTACTTCTGATATTGGTTTCATCCATATTGCTCAAATCATTCTATGACTCGCAGGATAAGGACGCAACAGTAAACGTTTCGCAGAATCAAACGGCTATTTTCACTCCGGATTCAACCTACGATTTTTCTGTTCTCGTGACGCTTTCCGCCGATAATGACAAGACGCCCGATAAATACATGACAATCACATACATAGCCAAGAACAACACATTTGTTCTTATGCCGTATCTTCCGAATGCCGTAATTGACGGCGGAAATACCATAAAGCAGATATGTGAGCAATCGGGAGAAGCGGAGGTTGCAAAACTGCTCTCGTCAAAGACCGGTCTTAGCATAAACAAATATATCCGCTTCACAAAATCCACGCTTACAGAGCTGTTCGATATGGTAGGAAACACAACTCTGACTGTACCGAGCGAGATAAAGTACGAGAATAAAAAGGATAACACCGTGACTATTATAAAGCAGGGTACGCAGATTTTTACTGCCGAGCAGATGTACGCTTACCTCACACTGCCCGATTACGGAGTCAAGGACGAGCTTTATCCCTGCAAGCTGAACGCAACGGTCATTTCATCGTTTATCGATCAGAATTTCATCGGCACAAGCAGTAAAACGCTGGACGATTATATTAACTTTATTATCAATTTCACCAACACGAATATCGAGCAAAGCGATTATGACGCAAAGGTCAAGGCAATCGTCTATACGCTGTCGCAGAACAAGTCGAGCGTGACCGATTTCTATATTCCTTACGGTGACAAAAGCGGCGATGACTATATCATTGACGATAACAGCTGGAACAGCGCTAAAAAGGCTTTGGGAACAGGCTAAAATTTATCATCAAAGCGGCGAATGTTAAAAGCAGTCGCCGCTTTAATTATAAATATCATTAATATTTATTGTGTGAATGGGTACTCTATGAAGAAAATCAGAAGGTTTTTTGCTTTTGTGCTTACGGTTTCGGTGTTTACCGCCACCGCCCGCACATCAAATATGGGGAAAGAAAAGCACTGCGGAAGAGATCGAGGGCTACCTTGACACGATAGTTTCATATCTCACAGAAAAGGGCTGTGATGTAATCCTGTTCAACGCACCTCCTCAGGACTTCAAGGAAACAAACGAAGGCATAAGGACTGCACTCAACGAAAAAATACCGGCTATTGCCGAAAAATACGGAGCAAAGTTCTTTGACTTCTCTGCTCTGCTGTCAACCGAGGCTGAACCCGGAAAGGCGGTTTACGGCGGTCATCCGAACGGCGAAGGCGGAACTGTTGTAGCAGACGCATTCGTAAAGCAGTTTGGAAGTATGTTTGAATAATTTAAAATTTTATATATCATCAAAAACGGCGGTTACGATACTGCCGTTTTGTAATTTATACCATCGCATTTCTGCGTTTTTACAGAATATCGTTTTTTCATACGCTCATAATAATAACGCACAGCATATTGATTATAAATATGCCGAACAGCAAAACGGATACTGAAATCCTAATGAACAGAATAAACGAAAGGAAAAACGGTATGAAAAAGACAGCAGCTATATTAGCTTCCATAGCCGCTATGAGCTTATGCGGTTTATCTGCGTCTGCGGCAGACGGCGATAACATCATTGACGGTGTGTTAAACGGCGCAGAGGAGATTGTTGACGGAGTTGTAAGCGGTGCGGAGGAAATCATCACTCCCGGCGGCTCGACCTCTGTTGACGAAAGCACAAACGACAGCACAGCAATACCCGACACGATTTCACAGGTAACACCCGGTGACAGCACAAGCAGTACAGGCAACGTAAACACAGGTGTTCCCGCTTTCGAGCTTGCGGCACTCGGTGCGGCGGCAGTAGGCGGTCTTGCGGCTATGGCTATAACGGTTCGCAAGAACAACAAGTAAATTGCTGAAATAAAACAAAACGCTCCTGCTTTATTAGCGGGGGCATTTTGATTATTTACAGCGACAGGAAAAATTCATAGAATTTGCTTTAATTACCATCTTTGCCGTAAAAACGCTGTACAACAGATAAAAAAAGTAGTATAATATAATTTAATGTCGTGCTGTGGGGATACCTTTCATTTTATAACGAAAAATATTCGGACAGTTTCAAATTCATCTGACCTATTGCTTTTACCGAGTCACGTTACATACCATACTAAACGCACTTGTGAAAATCATATCTCCGGCACTTTCGTCTGACCTCATATTTCAGATTCAGCCGTTCTTACGGCGAAAGTATATCTGCAATTAAAAGAGGAAATATACATTATCTGCATTATCAAGGAGTAAAAATGGAAAAACAAAAGCATAAACGCAGTTCCTTTTCGGGAAAGCTCGGATTTGTTCTTGCCGCAGCAGGTGCATCGGTAGGACTGGGCAATATCTGGAGGTTTCCGTATCTTGCGGCAAAATACGGCGGAGGAATTTTTCTGCTGATATATATCATCCTTGCGCTGACATTCGGCTATACGATGATAACCGCAGAAACCGCAATAGGCAGAATGACACAGAAAAGCCCTGTCGGCGCATACCGTTCTTTCGGAAAATCAAAGTGGCTGACACTCGGCGGCTGGATAAACGCAGTAATACCGATTCTGATAGTGCCATACTACTCTGTTATCGGCGGCTGGGTCATCAAATATCTTTATGAATATATAATCGGAAACGGCGGACAGCTCGCCTCCGACGGATATTTTACAGGCTTTATTTCAAGCGGCGGCAGTGCCGAGATATGTTTCCTTATCTTCACAGCCCTTACGGTTGCGGTAATTTTCGGCGGGGTACGAAACGGCATTGAACGTGTATCGAAGTTTATGATGCCTGTGCTTGTTATCCTTTCGATAATGATAACCGCATATTCCGTTACTATGCCCGGCGCACTTGAGGGCGTGAAATATTTCCTGATACCGAACTTCTCTAACTTCTCGTGGATGACGGTAGTATCAGCTATGGGTCAGATGTTCTACTCGCTGTCAATAGCTATGGGCATACTGATAACATTCGGCTCATATATGAAAAAAGACGTTTCAATAGAAAAGTCTACCACCAACGTTGAAATATTCGACACAGGCATTGCGATTATGGCAGGGCTTATGATAATACCTGCCGTATTTGCGTTCTCAGGCGGCGATCCCGATACACTGCAGGCAGGACCATCGCTGATGTTCATTACGCTTCCTAAGGTCTTTTCGGGCCTTTTGGCAGGAACGTTTGTCGGAATACTTTTCTTCTTCCTCGTTTTATGTGCGGCACTGACAAGCTCAATTGCACTTACAGAAAGTGCGGTTTCGACCTTTCAGGATCAGCTCGGCTGGGGCAGAAAGAAATCAACCGTAATAGTCACCGTTATTATGATAGCACTCGGAACGCTGTCCTGTCTTGGCTACGGACCGCTCGGCTTTGCGCAGATACTCGGAATGCAGATGCTCGATTTCTTTGACTTCCTTACAAACTCGGTAATGATGCCGATAGCGGCTATCGCAACCTGCCTGCTTGTTTCGAGAGTTGTGGGCGTGAAGAAGATTGAAGAAGAAATGACTGCGGAAAACGGCACTTTCAAGCGAAAGAAGATATTCAATTTTATGATAAAATATCTGTGTCCAGTATTTGCGGCAATAATTCTTATAAGCTCGGTCGCAAACGCTTTCGGAATAATAAAGATGTAACAAAAAACCTCCCGTCGAAAAGCGGGAGGTTTTGCTGTATATATCCTATTATTCTCTGTGGTCGATAACTCTCTTTGCCTTCTTCTCTGTTCTCGGAAGCGTTCCGACAGGAACAACGGTTATCTTCGGTGTAACGCTGAGCTTTGACTTGAACAGTTCTCTGATAGTATCGCCTGTCTTGTCGAAGCTGACTCTGCCCTCTGCCTCGACAGTTACAAGGATAACGTCACGGTTTACGCTTTCATCGTGTGCAATATTGATATTGTACTCGCTTGAAACACCGTCAACCATTCCGAGTATTTCTTCGACCTGGCTCGGGAACATATTTACGCCGTGTACCTTGAACATATCGTCACTGCGTCCCTTTACCGTGTCAAGTATGGGATAATGACTTCCGCACTTGCAAGGCTCAGGAATAATGCGTGATATATCGTGCGTTCTGAAACGCAGGAGCGGTGCGCCTTCCTTTACAAGAGTAGTAATTACTACCTCGCCCTCTACCCCGTCGGGAACAGGCTTTTCTGTTTTCGGGTCGATTATTTCAATATAAACATAATCGTCCCAGTAGTGCATACCGTCATCTTCCGCACAGCTGATACCTATACCGGGTCCGTATATTTCGGTAAGACCGTAAATATCGTATATTTCAACGCCAAGCTCAGTTTTTATGTAGTTACGCATCTTATCGCTCCAACGCTCAGAGCCGAAAATACCCTTCTTAAGATAAATCTTATCACGCATATTGCGTTTGTTTATTTCCTCAGAAAGAAGTAAGGCATAAGAAGATGTTGCTGTAAGAACCGTCGATTTAAGGTCTACCATCATCTGAAGCTGTTTATCGGTGTTACCCGGTCCCATCGGGATAGCCATAGCGCCCAGCTTTTCACAGCCTGCCTGAAAGCCGATTCCTGCTGTCCACAGGCCGTATCCTGCCGTAATCTGTATGCGGTCCTTGTCGGTAATCCCTGCCATTTCATAGCAACGTGCTATCATCAGTGACCAGTCATCAACATCCTTGGCTGTATAAGGGATAATTACGGGCTTACCCGTTGTGCCTGAGGAAGAATGGATACGCACCACTTCTTCATCGGGTACAGCCTGTATTCCGAGCGGATAAGCATATCTCAGATCTGCCTTGCTCGAAAAGGGGAGCTTTTCAAAGTCATCCTGGCTTGAAACACCGTCAATTCCGGCATCTCTGTACATCTTTCCGTAATAGCTGTCCGTCTTGATAAGTCTTTTTATCTGAGCGTCAACCATCGCCAGCTGTTTCTCATTCAGTTTCATATTTTTCACCCTCACCGTATCCTGCAAAAAATGCCGCTTTATTCGTTTCGACAAATTTTGAAGGTACACGTTTTTCTATTTCTTTCAGTATGGTTTCCTTTGATATGCCGAGCCTGCCTGTGCCGACAGCTACTCCGAGTATCGCAATATTGAAATATCGTGACGAGCCGAACGGTTCGCATATCTTCTTTGCATCTATAACAACGCAGCCGCATTTGCTTTTAAGATATTCGAGCATTGCGGTTCCGTCATAGCCTGTATCGGCAAGCGATTCTGTAACAGGCTTTACCGGAACGCTGTTTACAATAACAATACCGCCCTTTTTGAGATATATCAGATTACGAACAGCCTCAGCAGGCTCAAAGGCAAGTATCATATCGGCTGTGCCATAAGGAATCAGAGGAGAATATGCCTCGCCTATTCTTACATGGCTCGTTACCGAACCGCCACGCTGTGCCATTCCTATGGTTTCGGCAGAATGCACTGCACTGCCTTCAATCATAGCTGACGCCGCTATAATTTTTGACGCAAGCACGGTTCCCTGTCCGCCGACACCGCAGATAAGTATGTTTTTATTCATCGGCTCCACCTCCTATAGCGTTTACAGGGCAAATCTGAGCGCAAAGTTTGCATCCTGTGCAGAGATTGTTGTCGATTGTCACCTTACCGTCTGCGACAATAAGAGCGGGACAGCCAATCTCACGGATACATTTCTTACACTGTATGCACTTGTCGGAAATTCTGCATTTTGCGGTAGGCTTAGATATTGCTATACAAGGTGATTTGAATATTACAGCCTTCACACCGGGCATATCCGCACATTCACAGACAGCCTTTACAGATGCGTCAAGGTCAAGCGGGTCTACTGTGATTATCTTTTTAACACCGATACCCTCAAGCACCTTTGCGATATTTATCTTGTCAACTATCTGTCCCATAAGGTTGTTGTCAAGACCGGGGTGCGACTGATGACCTGTCATTGCCGTTGTGGAATTATCAAGCACGCAGAGAATCATATCTGCGTTATTATGTACCGCATTTACAACGCCCGTGATGCCCGATGCAAAGAACGTGGAATCACCGACAAAGCCGAAGCATACACCATCGCTGTCCGTATGGTTAAAGCCCTGCGCCATAGTGATGCCCGCACCCATACAAAGACAGGTATCAACCATATCGAGAGGCATTGCGTTTCCGAGAGTATAACAGCCTATATCGCCGCAGAAATACGCCTTTCTGCCTTTCATAGCCTGCTTTACCGCATAGAATGACGCACGGTGGGGACAACCTGCACAAAGCACAGGAGGACGAACAGGAAGCGCAGGAGCGTCCGACAGATCGTAGCCCTCCGCTGTGAAATCTTTTCCTAAAAATTCACCGAGTATAGCGGCAATCTTATCTGTGCTGTTTTCACCGCCTGCCTGAACCTTTCCGTCGAGCTTTCCCGACACTTTGAGCTGTAAGCCGTGCTTTCCTGTCAGCTTCAGAATCTGCTCCTCAATAAACGGGCTAAGCTCCTCTATGCAGAGAACTTCTTTCGTACCCTCAAGAGATGAAAGCACAAAATCTTCAGGGAAAGGATATGCCGTAGCAATCTTTATCAGCTTTACATCCGGATAATCCTTAAGGCATTCCTTTGTGTATGCGTAGCTGATGCCCGATGTGACAACCGCTTTTTCCGAGTTTCTGCCTTCGGCTTTATTTGCGCTGTAGGTTGAAAAATCCTTACCGATCTCAACGTTACGCTTTTCTATCATAATGTGATTTGCAAAAGAAAGGCGGGGGAAAATTACCCACTTCTTTGAATCCTTTACAAAGCCCTCGTATTTTTTAGGTGAAGGGCTATCGCAGTTATCAATCGAAGCATAGGCATGACAGACACGGGTCGTAGGTCTGAATAAAACGGGAGTGTTGTATTTTTCCGAATACTCAAACGCATCGCCTATCATCTTATACGCTTCTTCGGGAGATGACGGATCAAACACGGGTATACGGCAGAAATCAGCAAATCTTCTGGTATCCTGCTCCGTCTGTGAAGATATAGGACCGGGGTCGTCAGCCGACACTATCACCATACCGCCCTTTACACCTACATAGGCGAGTGACATAAGCGGATCGGCGGCAACATTGAGTCCCACCTGTTTCATAGTCACCATTGCTCTTGCGCCGCTGTATGCCGCAGCCGCCGCTACTTCCATAGCGGCTTTTTCGTTTACAGACCATTCGATATATACGCCGTCGTGCCGGTATTTCGAAATGGTTTCAAGTATTTCGGAGGACGGTGTACCCGGATAACCTGCAACAAGATTTACACCTGCCGCAAGCGCACCCAGTGCTATCGCACCGTTTCCCATTACATATTCTTGCATATGAAAATTTTTCCTTTCAGAGATTGGTATATACACTTTTATTATAACATATGTGTCAATAGCTGATAAAACAGCCTCTGCAAAAAAGCAGAGGCTTCAGTTTGTAGAAAAAGTCTGTATTTATAAAAATAGAGCAAATTCTCTATCCCTATCCCCAAACCCCTTCCCCTCGGGAAGGGGCTATATTACTGGGGCTACCGCCCCTAGACCCTGTCGGGGGCTACGCCCCTGCGACCCCATTTTCAGAAAACACAAAGGTTTATCGACAGACTGAAGCCTCTGCAAAAAAGCAGAGGCTTACATAAATCAGTTATTATCGGACAAAGTGATGCTGTCTGCGCTGTTTCCTTCGGTTTCAAAAATAACTATTTCATTTTTACCTTTTTTCAGAAGCGGGGCCGGGATATACAGCTTTTTCTGAGGGCCTATATTCCAGAATCTGCCGAGATTGAATCCGTTAATAAACGCAACACCCTTTCCGAAGCCATCTGTATCCAGAAATGTATCAGCGACTTCGCTTATTTCAAATTCAAATTTATAGAATGCCGGTACACCGTCATTGTAACCACGGTTATAGTCTATTCTGCCAAGCTGATTTTCATCAAGTGGAAGTGTGAACATTTCAAATCCATACTGCCTGTGATCGTTAATTCTTATTCCGCCGAGAACGCCCTTGTGCTGGCACTCAAGCCCTGTGCCAAAGTTAACTCTGCCGATGTTCTCAACAAGTAGGTCTGTTGTTCCGCCTGCGGATTTTTCAGCAAGCTCAAACTGTTCGTCTATCGTTTCGGCAAAAGCCGTAAACGCATACTTGCCGTTTCTGAAGCCTTGTACTCTGTCTGCAGCATTTTCGCATCTCACAGTGCTGACTGTTTCGTTTTCCCTGATGTGTAATCTGTAAAGAACATAACCGTAATAGCAGTCCAGTTCCTCAAAGCTCAGCGGGTACACCGACTTTACCGGGTCTGAGATACTGTCAAGTGTGCTGAAAAGATCGGTTTTTGCGGTGCATCGGATTTTTCCGTATTCCAAACGTCTTATTTGTGTTGTAAGCGGGACTTCATTTATATCGTTATAACGAGAAATCACCTCTTTGCACTTTTCGTATTTTTCGGTTATTCGACCATCTTCTGTCAAGGGCGCATCATAATCATACGATGTCACTATGCCTGTCTTTTTCTCATTGTTCTTTCCGGACATAAACCCGAAATTTGTTCCGCCCTCGAACATATAGAAATTCATACTGCCATTTTTGAGCAGAGTATCAAGTTCTTGAGCTGCCTTTTCAGGTGCTGTGATATTGTGTTCTTCGCCCCAGACGTCAAACCAGCCGTTCCAGAATTCCATACACATTAGCGGTTTATCTTCTCCGATAAAACGCCGCATTTCACCAAGCTGCCATTCAGCAGAAGAGCCGAAATTGCCGGTCGGCAATGCGCCGTCAACCATACCTGATTTGAAAACAAATTCACTCCACGGGCCGTCAGATGTCACAAACGGTACAGTTATGCCATACTTACGCATAGTATCTCTCAGAAACTCAAGATATGATGTGTCATTTCCATAATAGCCATACTCATTTTCAATCTGCATCATAATTATATTGCCGCCATTATCAATCTGATAAGGTGCAAGCTTGGGCATAAGAACGCTGTAATAACTGTCCACTGCATTAAGGTATGGCTTGTAGGAGCATCTCAGACGCATTGAACGGTCTTTTAACAACCACGCAGGCAATCCGCCGAATTCCCACTCTGAACAGATATACGGCGACGGTCTGATAATCATATAAAGTCCGAGTTTATCGGCAAGCTCTATAAAACGGCAAATATCATGCATTCCGTCCCAATTGAAATTTCCTTTTTCAGTTTCGTGAAAATTCCACGGAATATACGTTTCAACTGTATTGCATCCGATATTTACGAGCTTTTCAAGCCTGTCCTGCCAATATTCCGGTACGGTGCGGAAATAATGTATTGAACCCGAAATTACCTTGAACGGTTTTCCGTCCAAATAAAACTTATCTCTTATCTCAAATCTTGACATAATATGCCCTCCTGACTATCAATCTTTCTTCTTTTTCTTTTTTGCTATCGCAACGCCTGCGCCGATTGCGGCAGCCACAGCAGCCGCTCCTACGGCAACGGGAACAAACGGGAATGAGCCTTTACCGCTGTCGCCGCCGTTGCTTTTTGCTGATTTGTCGTTAGCTTCGGGAACGCTGTCGGATGAATCTGTGCTTTCGGCTACCGATGACGTTTCGCTTATTACGGCTTTATTCACAGCCTCATAATCGTACAGCACCTGTGCCGCATCGACAGAACAGCTTCCGCTTACGACAGTCAATTTAAGAGTATGACTGCCCTGTTCCAAGCCGTTTATCAGCAAGAACGACTGTCTGTTGCTGATTTTTGATACGGCATATTCCTTATTAACGGTTTTGCCGTCAACCTCAATGCTTACAACCGTGTCGCCTTTCTGTACGCCTGTAAGGATAATGCCCGTTCCCTCAAAGTCAACGGTGAAATAAGCTCCTTCAGCACCGTGCGAAATTGTACGCTTGTAGTTTTTGAAGCTGTCCATAGTGCTGTGTTCCCAGCCGTTTTCGCTGTAAGTAAATATGTTGTCGAAATTATCAAACTTATTCACATACGGCTGAACGCTGTCGGTTGCCTCAACCTTGACATTATCAAAACAGCAGTTGTTATATGAACTGTAGAGTGCCGCTCTTCCTGCACTGTAGCCGCACTCCTCAGCCTTATAATCAATTATTTTTTCGCCATCGACTGAAACTGTTATATCATTGTTCAGTGCGGAAATTTTTACATTATGCCACTTTGACGAATCAAAGTCTGCTATATTTCCGTCAAGAACCTTCTTCTTTCCGCCGAAGAAATTCCAGTTTCCGTTTTCATAAAGCGTAACGCTGTAACCGCTCCTACCGCTGTCTGCGAGGATATATCTCAGACCTACGCCTGCATAGCTGTCTTTCCCGTCTGTAAGTATATCCGCACTGACGCTGTAATTATACCAGCGGTCATCGCCGAAATTAGTTGTCGGATCAGGTGTACCGCCCCATTCGTTAGCCTTAATATCCTTTGTAATCTTCTGCATCAGCACCTTTTCGCCGTTCTTTTCGGCAACCTCAAAAGCGCCGCCCTCATCGGTCGTATAAAGCGGTGCGTTTCCTCTTGATGAAAGGAATTCGTCCGAATAACCGAAATCATCGGAATACGGAAGCGACAGCAATGTGTTCTCACTTTCCGCAGGTGCGTCAGATGCGGGATAGGTGATATTTACAGTAGAAACTGTTATCATCGAATACGGCTTTATCGTGACAGAATACTTATTATTTTCGGGAGTTACCGTAGCGATTTTCTTGAAGTAGTTAGCGTCATATTCCTGATTGCTGTCAGGGCCTCTTGTTTCCCAGACATATACCTCGTTTCCCGCCTTAGCAAGATTCGACACCTCAAAGCTATATGTGATAGGCTCCGATGTCGTATTTGTAATAATCGTGCTGTAATCGCCTTCCGCACTGCAAGCGGTAATATAGCTGTACTTTGCATCAACCAGTGCGTGACCGTCACCGCCGACCTTTGCATCGCCGTAACAAGCGTCATATATAAAGCTCCAGCCCTTATCCATAAACTGTGAGAAATGCAGATTCATATAATATCCGCTGTCAAGGGTGTAATAGCCGTTCCACGGGGTGCAGGCGTTTATAAGCTGTTTGTGGCAATATGTAACGCCGTCATAATATCCTGCAACGGCAGGCTGATATTCATACAGCGTCATATATCCGCCGCTCACCATTGTAATCATGCGGTTTGCAATATCAAGCACACCGTTAAGACCTGTAAGTCCGGAATTACCCTCGTCAAAGCGGTAAGCCGACTGTGCATAGTTCATAGGTGAGCTTCCCTCGGAAAACCATAATTCCTTGCCGTATTCCTCCGCAAGCTTTTTTGTAGTATCATCAGCGAAGCTTGTGTAGTGAGAACCGATCACATCGACCGCATCACACAGCTCCTTATTCTTCATCATCAGCCTTGATATGCCCCAAGTGCCGCATTCGTCCGCCGCAACTATCTTGATCTCAGAGTAATCATACGGACAGTCCTTTTCGCTTTTGAGGGCTTTTGAAAGGTATTTTATCCAATCCGTATCAACGGCACGTTCATTTTGGTTCGCACTTACATAATCAAGCACAAGACCGTAGGTTTCGTAGGCGGCATCGAGCGTTTGCTTATACCACTTATATCTTGCGGCATAAACATCACTTGAATCCGATACCCATTTAGGCTCGCTCCACCACAGCATATCAAGCGTTACATCAGGATTTATCTTTTTAATATCTGCGGCAAGCTGAAAACCTGCCCCACGGGTCACATCGGCTTTTTCATCCTCATATCTCATAGTCGCAGGCTCTGTACCGGACGATGTATTTACATCGGCGCCCATTTCCACCTTGAAGTGAGTAAATTTAAGTCCGTTTTTGCCGTAAAGATGTTCAAGTATCTTGTTATAGCTTTCGGGATTTTTCTCCTTATAGTCAAGCAAAAGCCTTGACGAGCCGTTACAGCTGATCATACCCTGTCCTCTGTAGAGAAAGTTTTCACTTGTGTTTGCTTTACTGCCGTCAATTTTAATATTCACCGTATCACCTCTGTTATTATTTTCCGCAAATACAGTATTAACTGCGGTGCACATAATCGCCGCACCGATGGCAAGTGCGGTTATTTGTTTTAAATGTCTACAAAAGCACCCCCTCCCGATATAAAATCACAATATAAATATATATCGGAAAACGTCCGCCGTCAATCTTAAATTAATGATAACTCTAACTTTTTGAAACTAAATTACACTACCGCTGTTTTTTCTGAACTCGGAAGGCGAAATCCCCTCATACTTTTTGAATACGATTCCGAAGTATGTGGGGCTGGTGTATCCCAGACTTTTTGAAAGCTGTGTCACGGACATATCACAATCAAGAAGCATCGACTTGGCTTTTGAGATTTTGACACGAGCGATATACTCCATAGGCCTCATATTAAGTCGTTCTCTGAAAACACGGTCGAAATACTGCGGTGAAACGCCGGAAAGGCAGGCAAGCTCGCTTAGCGTAATATCATCGCCGTAATGCTCGTTTATATATCTGACAGCATTATCCGCTATGAGATTTCCCGTATTGTTTTCTTCCTGCTTACCGCCGAATATCTCTTTTGCCGCCAGCACTGCGTTATATATCAGCAACGAGCATTTTTCGCCGTTATGAAGATTATCCGCCGCAAGACTGTATATTCTGCCGAATATCTTTTCAAAGGCTGTAAGGTCGGCATCCGTTGCGACCATTTCGCCGATGAAGCCCATTGTATTCATAATGCCCTTAAGAAAGTCGCCTCTGAAAATCATCCAGCAGGTATTCCACTCATCATTTTCCGGATAATACTCGTGAGGCAATTCGGGCGGAAGATACATAAAGGAGTTCTTTTCGAGCTTATATTTTCTGTTACCGACTTCTAAAACACCGCAGCCTTTTGCAGTATACAGAAATTGATGCGAGGTAAGCCCCTTATCACGCTTAACGTGAAATTCGGGCGATGTTCTCCCTATTCCCAACAGATAAAACGGCAGCCTGACTTCGCTTGCCGGAACAGGATATATGGCACTGAGCATTTTTTCACGCTCCCAATTGATTCTGATTAAATTATAGCATAACGGCAAATAAGACGCAACAAGCATATCATATCCGCCTTTGGATTTTTCTGATTTATTTTTAATGTGTAGTGGGGTTGATATAGTTTTTAACGTTTCATCGGCTTTTTTGAGCGATTTTTATGCAAAAAGGCGGTCGCCAAAAGCGACCGCCTTAAATTTTGCGTCATTTTTGTGTCAAAAGCTACCGAATAAGTCTAATTAAATCCTTACTTTAGTTTGCCGTATTTCAATTGTAGCACAATCTTTTTCGTACATTGGTAACTCAGAGGCGGTTTTCGTTCTATAGCACTTTATTTGCTTTCAGCCTTCTTGTCATAAAATTTGCATTCAGTGCTATCCTGCTGACATCCGCTATTGCTTTAAGATCATCGGCAGAATATCCGCTGAGGTCATCGGTGTTTTGCAAACATTCTTCATTATTACCGATAAGATCTTCAAGAGGTATACAATAAAGAGCCGTCAGCCTGTTCACCATATCCGCAGTAAGAGCGGCTGTTCCGTTCTCAACATCTGCGATAAACGATGGTGTTACATCAAGAAAATCTGCTGTCTGATTTTGCGTAAGTCTGCTTCTTATGCGTAAAGTACGGATTTTTTCATTGATTTTCATATTGAACCTTCTTTCTGTTGACGGATCTATCAAAAATAAATCTGTAATACGGTATCAACCGCACATTGTTAAGTGCCTCTTCCCTGCTTCTTGTCAGGATAATTTTCTCATAATCTTCGGGAACCGAATCAAGACTATGTGAAAAAGCGATGTCATCTGAAAGCAACACTTCAACCGAATATCCGCTGTTGCCGATAAAAACCGTTGATACGGGACTATTTTCATACTCAAACACGCCGCTGCAGGAGAGCAAGCTCCTGATATGAGCTGTTACGATTATTCTTAAAATATCATCGGAAATCTTGTCCGGGTTTGCAACTTTTGTTGCACTATTTATCAGATCAATACAGAACATCGGATAGTCAACAGTAAGTCTGAGCCTTGAAAACACCTCAGGGTTTCTGTACAATTCGTTTGACGGCTTCAGAAATTTCTGTGTTATATACGGATCGGCTGTAGGCTTATCGGTAATATAGGTCAGCGTTGCAAGCTTGTTGTCGGACAAAAAACGTATAGCTTTCTTGCAGTCATAATCGCTTACGGATACTGATTTTTCAAGTTCGCCTGTATGAATTTTTGAAATGTCAGCATTATTTATCTGCTCTTTAAGGGAGGAACATAAGACATCGAGAATAGTATTAACGTTAACGCTTTCGGTTTCTGCTCCGGTAATATACTCTATAGGCTTTTCAGCAAGCTCAGCCGTTTCATCAAGGTAATCCTGCAAATATTTTTCTGTATTATCAAAGCCTTGGCAAAACTCCTTACAGCCGTGCAAAAAGTCTGCGTATGCCCTCTCTGAAACATCTGTCATTCCTTTGAACGACAGCCATTCGGAGAAGCTCAGAAAGCCGACTCTTATAAAAGACGCATTACCGCCACAAGCGATATGCCCCCAAAACTCAAGTAATTCTGAATGACTGCCGGCAAAAACCACTTTTGTGCATTGATTATCGTATTTGCTGTACGCACCGGCTATTTTTGCTATATCTTTATCAGGTAGTGCCAAATATTCGGCATCGTCGATAAGGTAAATTATCTTCTGACCGTTAGCTATGCTGTTTACTGCACGACTTACGACATCATTCCGTTTTTCATCTGTATCAAAATCATACTTCATATTGATGTATAGCGCATTTTCATAAGCATCAGCCAGCTGACGCAGGCATACCGTTTTTCCGCATTTCTTCGGACCTGTAATAAACGTGATATTACTGTTTTCTATTGCGTTTTCAGCTTCATAGAAAAAATCTCTTTTGAAATTATATTGCGTATATGACACGAAATCACCACCTGTTATAAATATATGAATCAGAACAGATACATCTTGTTAATTTGGATTTTAACATATCAAATTGCGTTTGTCAATGCATAGCTTGTTTGAAAATATAAACGCTCATAATGCGAAATATATCTGCTACAGCAAAAGCAGAAGCTCAAGTATATCGCATCACTTTATCCATATCCCTGTATTTATCTACAGCGATCAAAAAATCGGATATATTATAGCATTCCCTGCCGGCAAAACCGGTCGGAGATTTATCGGCGTACAGCGTGCAGACGCTTTTACATTCTCCGAAATGCGATTCCGCTACCGACGTTATTTCTTCAATATTATCGGCATAATCATCCGACTTTCGTCTTATCAAAAAATATCTGTAACTGTTTTCCTGTCTATCATAAATAAGCATATCATAACCATTGATAAGGCGGTTTTCGTGCATAAATTCGGGCTTGCAGGCGATATAGCGTTCGTCAGGCAAAGAGCTCATAACGTCAAAGATAACCGTCTGACCGACTATCTCGTCTAACATATTACGGTTCAGAGTTTCCGCCATTTCTTTTTGCCTTTGCTTATCAAGGTGCTGATACCGTTCTATCTCAGATTCAGCTGCTTTTTTCAGAAAACTGTATCTGACAGCAGGCTGTACTATATGATATTCATAAGTCGGAGGCAGTTTTTTCCACACTTCCGATGCTTTTGCGAATGTTCTTTTTTCGATAAACGCAAGAAAACCGATTTCTTTCAACCATTTTTCAAGCTCTTTTATCATCTGTGGGGTAATGTAACAATCGGCATTTTTACCCGAACCGATCATCCGAGCAAACTGTTCGGCATTATCTTTTTTATCTGTCAAAGCGGTAATAATCTCTCCGTCGGGCGAACCGCTATACAGCCCTGCAGCCTTTTCTGTAATACTTTTAAGCTCGGCGAGCTCGGTTTCGTTGATATTTTCAAATGCGGAATCCCTCTTGTCTATATCGGCGTTATTCTTTAATGAATTTGCAATATTCATAGTAACTGCATCGTGCAGATAGCTCAGTATATTTTCATATCCGATTGTGGATTTTTCGGCTTCATTTTTGTAAAACAAACCTCCGTACCGAATATAATCGTTTATATCTTCCGAGGGGAAAAGTGTGTGGTATTCCGCAAAAGAAATATAAGTCGTATTGACTTTTCGCACTCTGTCATACAACTCGTAATCTTCTGCAAAAGCAATGCTTAAACTGTCCGTTCCTGTGATTATTATTCTTGCACCCGCTTTCGCAAAGCAATCCGCAAGCACAGAGGAATTATTGATAAAATCGGACACTTTGGTTATTTCATTGATGAATATAACCGTCTTACCTTTTGCTTGTTCTTCTTCAATTCTTCTTTCAAGCATTTTCATTGTATCGCTGTCCTGCATTTCTAAAAAAGCACAGGACGCAGTATATGCGACAATATCACAAAGCAACTGCTTCAAAAGAGTTGTTTTACCCGTTCTTTTCAAGCCGCAAACAGCGAGAATTTCTCCCTGATAACATTCGTCGCCGAGAACAAAATCTTTCAGTATGGCAAACGCTTTTCTTTTGTTCATGCCTGAAATATCTACTGTGAAAGTTTCAGGATTTACCTCCTTCACAATTTCCTCCTTTCAGATGCAAAAATACTCTGATATCGTCTTGACATCACGCAATAGCTATGATAAAATCAAATATGAGGAATCGCTGCTTTGCAGACGGTTACTCCGAGCAAACAATTAAGTCTTATGCTTGCGTTAACGCAGGAAGACCGCCTTGCAACTGATGATTGCAAGGCGGTCTTTCTATATCATATCAAGCTGTTTCAATATTCATCGGACTTACGATATCCCTCATCGCCTGCAATTATCTCATCAAGAGTTCTCGGTGTGTAATTCATATAAGGCATCATCGCGCCTACATTGATGAAATTAGTAAGCGGAGTTCCGCGTACATCCCTGTTTGCCGCCAACGTCTTTCTGAGTCCCTTTACATAATCATATTCCTTTGTAGTATGCACATGACCGTACAGCATATATGACGTTTCAGAAAAATCAGTACGGAAAAACGGTATCGGATAATGGCACATAAGAACGTGCCTGCCCTCGTCCACAATTTCCTTTATATTCGTTATATCCTGAAACAGATTTTTAACATTACTGCTGTACTGTCTCGGATCGTGATTACCTCTGACAAGCACTTTATTGCCTGTGAGTCCGGATACGATATCATACCATTTGCTTTCCTTGTGCCATATAAAGTCACCGAGAATATACACGGTATCGTCCCGAGTCACACGGCTGTTCCAGTTAGAAAATATTGTATCGTTCATTTCGTCTGCATTTGCAAAAGGTCTGTTGTCAAACCTGATTACGTTTTCGTGACCGATATGCAGATCGGATATATAAAAGTTCATTTGTGCTCCTGATTTTTGCCATAATTTTTTAATAACGTTCTGAATTGTCGGTAAAATGATTGCAGATGATGCCCGAGTTATTCTGCCTTGTAGAGCTCACCGGGCTGCAGGATTATTTCCTTATCTGTTACAAATGTTATCTTCATCGGTTTTGTGCCGACATTTTTGATACATCCGACCTTATCCTTCGGCGGCTCCTCTATGTAAAGTCTGTCGTAGAATGTAATACCCCTACTTCCCGGAAACCAACGCACACCCGATTTACACAGGATCACAGAATCCTGAAAATCTCCTGCGTGGTACTCTGCTCTTTCAATATGCGTTCTTCCGTATTCATCTTTATACAACGCACGATAAAAGAAACTGTCGGTAGACGGGATAAGCTCAAGGTAGACCGTATCATTGCCAAGCAAAGTATGATTTTTCTTAAAATCCTCCTGTGCCTTGCGTAACCATTTGCGAATTTTTGAAAGGAACAATTCGGGATCGTCTTTAAAGAACTCTTGCGCTAAGGCTTTTAATGAATCATCGTGTTGATCCACATTTATGAAGTCTTTATCCAGAAAATAAAGCGTGTTTCTTGTCTGTATATGAAGCCCTGATTCGTCGATTTCCACCGAGCTTATCGGTGAGGTATGTACGCCTGCGCCTTCACTCCATTTATACGATGCCCTTCCATATGCTAATCCGTGTGCGATGAACTCTCCGTAGTTATAATGAATGCGCCAGTTCTTAAGTTCTGCCATAATATTGCCTCCTCGCTTTCAGTAATAAATACTTGTTTTGTTTGGTCTTAGGTTTATATATAGCATAACATATTTTCACGCTTTTGTCAAGCAACTTATCTTCCTGATTTAAAAATATCGCAATTTATTTGCCTATAATTTAAATAAAACGAGAAAGCGGTATACTAATTTCCCTACCGTTCGGTTATTGCATCGATTTGGGACTGTATTTATGCAAAAAGGCGGTCACCAAACAGCGACCGCCTTAAATTTGTGTCATATTTGTGTCATACTTGTGTCATACACTGTATGATTTTTCGGTATTTTTCAGACTTATTCAGCACTAAACAGCACATTACTAAGCCAAATCAATTACTTCAGCGCTTCCTCAACAGCAACTGCGCAAGCAACTGTAGCACCAACCATGGGGTTGTTACCCATACCGATAAGACCCATCATCTCAACGTGTGCGGGAACTGAAGAAGAACCTGCAAACTGAGCATCAGAGTGCATACGACCCATTGTATCTGTCATACCATATGAAGCAGGGCCTGCAGCCATGTTATCGGGGTGGAGTGTACGACCTGTACCGCCGCCTGATGCAACTGAGAAGTACTTCTTGCCCTTTTCAACACATTCCTTCTTGTATGTGCCTGCAACGGGGTGCTGGAAACGTGTGGGGTTAGTTGAGTTACCTGTGATAGAAACATCAACGCCTTCCTTCCACATGATTGCAACGCCTTCTGTTACGTCGTTAGCGCCGTAGCAGTTAACCTTAGCACGAAGACCGTCAGAGTAAGACTTGCGGAATACTTCCTTAACCTCACCTGTGTAGTAATCCATCTCTGTTTCAACGTATGTGAAGCCGTTGATACGAGCGATGATCTGAGCAGCATCCTTACCTAAACCGTTAAGGATAACACGCAGGGGTTCCTTACGAACCTTGTTTGCCTTTTCAGCGATACCGATAGCGCCTTCTGCAGCTGCGAATGATTCGTGACCTGCGAGGAAGCAGAAGCACTTTGTATCTTCTTCAAGAAGCATCTTGCCTAAGTTACCGTGGCCAAGACCAACCTTACGCTGATCAGCAACTGAACCGGGGATGCAGAATGCCTGTAAGCCTTCGCCTATAGCAGCGGCAGCGTCAGCTGCTCTCTTGCAGCCCTTCTTGATAGCGATAGCACATCCTACTGTGTAAGCCCACTTAGCGTTTTCGAAGCAGATAGGCTGAATGCCTTCAACGAGCTTGTAGATGTCAAGACCCTTAGCCTTGCAGATTTCTGCACACTCTTCAATAGAGCCTATACCATAGTTCTTTAAAACAGCGAGAATCTGGGGTTCACGTCTGTCATATGATTCAAATAAAGCCATTGTTATTTCCTCCTTACTGCTTTCTGGGGTCGATGATCTTTACAGCATCGTTAACACGGCCGTACTGACCCTGTGCCTTTTCGAATGCTGTGTTAGCATCGTCACCGTTCTTGATGAATTCCATCATCTTGCCGAAGTTAACGAACTTGTAGCCGATGATCTCATCATCTTCATTGAGTGCAAGACCTGTAACATAACCGTCTGTCATTTCGAGGTAACGAGGACCCTTCTTAAGAGTACCGTACATTGTACCTACCTGTGAACGAAGACCCTTACCGAGATCCTCAAGACCTGCACCGATTGCAAGACCGTCCTCTGAGAAAGCACTCTGGCTTCTGCCGTAAACGATCTGGAGGAAGAGTTCTCTCATTGCTGTGTTTATAGCGTCACAAACGAGGTCAGTATTAAGTGCCTCGAGAATTGTTCTGCCGGGAAGAATTTCAGCCGCCATAGCTGCAGAATGTGTCATACCTGAGCAACCGATAGTTTCAACGAGTGCCTCCTGAATTACACCATCCTTAACATTTAAAGACAGCTTACATGTACCCTGCTGGGGTGCACACCAGCCGATACCGTGTGTAAAACCGGAAATATCCTTGATTTCCTTCGCCTTTACCCACTTTGCTTCTTCCGGAATGGGAGCTGCGCCGTGCGCTACGCCCTGCTTCACGGGACACATAGTTTCAACTTCATGTGAATACGTCATAACAGTTGTAGACTCCTTTCAAATTTTCGTGACCGCAGCCGTAGCTTGTCACGGTCACCGGTAGTTCTTTGCCGGGAAATACCCGGAACATACAAATATATTATATACTATTCTCTCGCCATTTTCAAGGGATTTTCTTAATTTTTTCGGTTAGCAATCGGTAACTCTGCTGTTATCTATCGGGCGTACCTGAATTTTTTCCTTTTTAAGCCTGCCTATATTATCAAAATACGGGCAGATAAGAATTATAACTTATCTGTCCGTATAGAATTTATTCAAGCGTTGTCTGCTCCGTCCTATCGATACCGAGCATCTGTGCCAGATACCTGCCCGTATAGCTTACGGGATTTGCCGCTACTTCCTCCGGAGTGCCGGTAGCAATCACCGTACCGCCGCCGCTTCCGCCCTCAGGCCCCATATCAATGATATAGTCGGCTGTTTTTATAACATCAAGGTTATGCTCTATTACAAGCACGGTATTTCCGCCGTCGGTCAGCTTCTGAAGCACATCTATCAGCTTGTGTACATCGGCGGTATGAAGTCCTGTTGTAGGCTCGTCAAGAATGTACACCGTCTTGCCTGTCGCACGCTTTGAAAGCTCCGAAGCCAGCTTTACTCTCTGTGCCTCACCGCCTGAAAGCGTTGTCGCAGGCTGACCTATCTTTACATATCCGAGCCCTACATCATAAAGCGTCTGCAGCTTTCTCTTTATCTTTTCGTGATTTTCAAAGAAAGCTATACCCTCTTCTACCGTCATTTCAAGCACATCGTAAATGTTCTTGCCTCTGTAGTGAACTTCGAGCGTTTCACGGTTATAGCGTTTGCCCTTGCAGACCTCACACGGTACATATATATCGGGCAGGAAGTGCATTTCTATCTTGTTGATACCGTCGCCCTCGCAGGCTTCGCAGCGTCCGCCTTTTACATTGAATGAAAATCTTCCGCTTGTATAGCCCCTCATCTTTGCGTCATTGGTTGATGCGAACAGCTCTCTTATATCGTTGAATACACCCGTATAGGTTGCAGGGTTGCTCCTCGGCGTTCTGCCTATCGGCGACTGGTCGATAGCTATTACCTTATCAAGATACTCCGTACCCTCGAAAGTATCGAACGCACCCGGCTTTATTCTTGCACGGTTCAGCTTTGCAACAAGGTACTTGTAGATTATCTCATTTACAAGCGAACTTTTGCCGCTGCCCGATACGCCCGTAATGCAGGTGAATATTCCGAGCGGTACTTTTACCGTAATGTTCTTCAGATTATTTTCACGGCAGCCGGTTATTTTAAGCCATTTCTTAGTGGGCTTTCTGCGTTTTTCGGGTACTTCTATCTTTAATTTTCCCGTAAGATACTGCCCTGTTATCGAACGCTCGCACTTCATTATATCGTCAAGCGTGCCTGCACAGATAACCTCACCGCCGTGAACGCCTGCGCCGGGACCTATGTCAACGATAAAATCCGCCGCCCTCATCGTATCCTCATCATGCTCAACGACTATAAGCGTATTTCCGAGATCACGCAATCTTTTCAGTGTTGCAATCAGCTTGTCGTTATCCCTCTGATGAAGTCCAATGCTCGGCTCGTCAAGGATATACAGTACCCCCATAAGACTGCTGCCTATCTGCGTTGCAAGCCTTATACGCTGACTTTCACCGCCCGAAAGCGTACCTGCCGTTCTTGATAAGGTCAGATATTCAAGTCCGACGCTGCTCAGAAATCCCAGACGTTCCTTGATTTCTTTCAGTATCTGACTTGCTATCATCATATCACGTTCCGACAGCTTTATGCTTTTGACAAATTCAAGTGCTTCGCTGATGCTCATATCGCAGAATTCGTTGATATTCTTACCGCATACAGTAACGCAAAGAGCTTCCTTTTTCAGTCGCTGACCGTGACAGTCGGGACACACCGTATCGCCCATATACTGAGCTATATCCTCTCTTGAATATACGCTCGTTGTTTCCTTATAACGTCTTTCAAGGTTGTTTACTACACCCTCGAACGCCGTCATATAGACACCGCCGCCCTGCTCTTTACTGCGGACGACCTTTATCTTCTTTTCGCCCGTACCGTAAAGCACCGCATCTAACTGTTCCTTTGTCAGTTCCTTTACAGGCTGATCCACGCTGAAGCCGTATTCGTTTGCAACAGCGTCAAAATACATCTGCGCTATAGTTCCGTCCGCATACTTCCAGCCGCTCGCCTTTATCGCATTTTCACGGATAGTAAGATCACGGTTAGGTAAAATCAGGTCTACATCTATCCTTCTGAAAATTCCGAGACCGGTACAGGTCGGACAAGCGCCGAAGGGATTGTTGAACGAGAACATTCTCGGTACAAGCTCCTCTATGCTTACTCCGTGTTCGGGACAGGCATAGTTCTGCGAAAAACTCAGTTCCTCGCCGTCGATTACATCTATAAGAATAAGTCCGCCCGAAAGATTTCCCGCAACCTCAAGGCTGTCGGATAAACGTGACTTTATATCCTCTTTCATAACAAGACGGTCCACAACGACTTCTATATTATGCTTCTTGTTCTTGTCAAGCTTTATCTGCTCGGAAAGATCGTAGATTATCCCGTCAATACGCACTCTTGCGTAGCCCTGCTTTACAAGGTCCTCAAGCTCCTTGCGGTATTCGCCCTTTCTGCCTCTTACTATCGGTGATAAAATCTGAAACTTTGTCCTCTCGGGCAGTTCCATTACCTTGTCAACTATCTGATCCACCGTCTGCTGTCTTATCTCTTTACCGCAGACAGGACAGTGCGGAATGCCCACCCTTGCATACAGCAGTCTGAGATAGTCGTATATCTCCGTTACCGTTCCGACAGTGGAACGAGGGTTTTTCGAGGTCGTTTTCTGGTCTATTGATATAGCGGGAGATAATCCCTCTATGCTGTCAACATCGGGCTTTTCCATCTGTCCGAGGAACATTCTTGCATATGATGACAGGCTCTCGATATATCTTCTCTGACCGTCCGCATAAATAGTATCGAATGCAAGCGATGACTTTCCCGATCCCGAAAGTCCCGTCATAACTATCAACTTGTCACGGGGCAGTTCTATATCAATATTCTTCAGATTATGCTCTCTTGCACCCTTGATGATTATTTTATCTATTCCCATTTTCTTTTGTCATCTCCGTCAACAGCTTACTTGCTTTCCTGAAGCTCCTTTATCTTATCACGCAGATATGCGGCGTGTTCAAAGTCAAGCAGCTTTGCCGCATTCTTCATCTCTGCGGTATACTGCTTGATAAGCGCCTCACGCTCTGCCTTGGTGTATTTTCTCTTTTTGCCCTTATCCTTGCCGGACGATATTTCCAGCACCGCCCTTACATCCTTTACTATAGTCTTTGGAGTGATGCCGTGTTCCTCGTTATATTTCATCTGAATCTCACGGCGGCGGTTGGTTTCGGTCACTGCCTTTTCCATACTGTCAGTAACCGTATCGGCATACATTATGACCTTGCCTTCGGCGTTTCTTGCCGCCCTGCCTATAGTCTGTATAAGCGAGGTTTCGCTTCGTAAAAAACCCTCTTTATCTGCGTCAAGTATCGCAACAAGCGATACCTCCGGCAAGTCAAGACCCTCACGCAGAAGATTTATTCCGACAAGCACATCAAAGACGTGCATACGCAGATCTCTAATTATCTCCATACGTTCGATAGAATCAATATCGTGGTGCATATAGCGTATCTTCACGCCGAGTTTTTCGTAATAAGCTGTCAGATCCTCAGCCATTTTCTTTGTAAGCGTAGTGATAAGCACACACTCGCCCTTTTTGGTACGCTCGTTTATTTCGGAATAAAGATCCTCTATCTGTCCCGCAACAGGCTTGATCTCGATTATCGGATCAAGCAAACCGGTAGGACGTATGACCTGCTCGGCTGTGTTCACAGCGTGGCTCTTTTCGTATTCTCCCGGTGTAGCCGAAACATAAATGACCTGATTTATCATCGAGGTAAACTCGTCAAAATTCATCGGTCGGTTATCATACGCAGACGGCAGACGGAAGCCGTAATCCACAAGGTTTTTCTTTCGTGCAAAATCGCCGCCGTACATACCTCTTACCTGCGGCAATGTAACGTGGCTCTCGTCAATGAACATAAGAAAATCTTTCGGAAAATGGTGCATAAGAGTTATCGGCGAGCTGCCCGGCGCTCTTCCTGCAAGCACCCGTGAATAGTTCTCTACTCCCTTGCACGTTCCTATCTCACGGAGCATTTCCATATCATAGCGTGTTCTCTGCTCTATCCTCTGCGCCTCTATCAGCTTATGGTTATCGGTGAAGAATTTTACACGTTCTTCCATTTCGTTTTCTATCTCGGTAAGCGAATTTTCAAGCCTTGCCTTGCTTACGATGTAATGTGACGCAGGGAAAATTGCAACGTGCGAAAAGCGGCGTTTCACCTCGCCCGTCACTATATCTATCTCGGATATTCTGTCTATCTCATCACCGAAAAATTCTATCCTTATCGCCTTGTCTGACGTACTTCCCGCAGGGAAAACCTCAAGCACATCGCCTCTTACTCTGAACTTGTTACGGATAAAATTCATATCGTTGCGTTCATACTGTATTTCGACAAGCCTTTTTATTATATCGTCACGGCTTCGTTCCTGACCCTCACGGATAGAAAGCATATTCTCACGGTAATCCTCCGGACTGCCCAAGCTGTAGATACAGCTTACACTGGCAACGATAATTACATCCCTGCGCTCAGCAAGAGCCGCTGTTGCCGAGTGTCGCAGACGGTCTATCTCATCGTTTATCGCACTGTCCTTTTCGATATAGGCATCGGTTGACGGAATATACGCCTCAGGCTGATAGTAGTCGTAGTAGCTTACAAAATATTCGACAGCATTATCCGGGAAAAACTCCTTGAACTCACTGCACAGCTGCGCCGCAAGCGTCTTGTTATGCGCAAGGATAAGCGTGGGACGGTTGACCTTTTCGATAATATTTGCCATAGTAAAGGTTTTTCCCGAACCGGTAACTCCGAGCAGGACCTGTTCCTTATCGCCGTCAAGCACGCCGTTTGCAAGGCTGTCTATAGCCTGCGGCTGATCGCCCATCGGCTTATAATTTGATTTTAATACGAACTTATCCATTTTAGCTCCTTAAAAATCGTTCCATATATCAGGAAGAATACCGTTCTCACGCATAGACAGACTGCCGTGCATACCGACTATAACGTGGTCGGCAAGATAAATTCCTGCCTTTTCAAGAAGGTTGAAAAGATTTCTCGTCATTATCTTATCCTCCGTAGACGGCATTTCACTGCCTCTCGGATGGTTATGCGTCATAACGACGATAGGACATCTTTTCTGCACTGCCTTTTCAAGCAATCTCATTATATCCGGCCGCACCTGTTCAAGCGCACCCGTGCTTATTATTTCCTGCGACATAAAACAATACTCGCTGTCGAGAAATATCATTCTCAGCTGTTCGGTATCTACAAAGCGGAAAAGCCCCATACAATAGTCCTTTACCGCTCCGGATGCGCCGAGCATCTCACCCTTCTGAACGCTCTCCGACAGCATACGCTCTATGTTCGCACGAAGAACGATTATCATCTGAGCGGTAGACCTGCCTACACCCTCGACCTCGCACAGCTCGTTTTCGCTTGCGGAGAACACACCGCTGAGCGTTCCGAATCTGTCAATAAGCCTGTGCGCTATCGGGTTTGTATCGCACTGCTTAAAAGAGCTGTACAGCATCATTTCAAGCAGTTCGTGCGACTGAAACCCCTCACTGCCGAACTCTTTAAGGCGGCTTATCATACGCTCCCTGTGTCCTGCGTGCATATTATCATTGTGAGCGATAGCTACCGCCCCCTTCTGTCATCAATATCACCGCAAGGCTGTGTACCTAAATACACAGCCTTTGCTGAACAGTATTAAATTAGCATATCAGTCTTCAAATACAGCGCCTGTATTCGAGCTTGTAACCAGCTTTGCGTAACGCTTGAGATAACCGTCAAGCTGTCTTACGGGAGCATTTACGCCCTTAGCCTTACGCTGTGCTATCGTTTCATCGTCAACAAGAAGTTCAATGCTTCTTGCAGGTATATTGATATGTATCTTATCTCCGTTTTCAACGTAAGCTATAAGTCCGCCGTCAGCCGCTTCGGGAGAAACGTGACCTACCGCCGCACCTCTGCTGGCACCGCTGAAACGTCCGTCTGTGATAAGAGCAACGCTTCCGTCAAGACCCTTGCCGACAATAGCCGCAGTAGGAGCAAGCATCTCAGGCATACCGGGACCACCCTTGGGACCTTCATAGCGGATAACAACAACGTCACCGGGGATGATAACGTTATTGAGGATAGCGTCACAAGCAGCCTGTTCGCCGTCAAATACCTTCGCAGTACCTGTGAAGTCCATCATTTCGGGCTTAACTGCACCCTGCTTTACAACAGAGCCGTTTTCTGCAAGGTTACCGCTGAGTATTGCAAGACCGCCGTCTTTTCTGATAGGATTCTCGCAGGTGTGGATTATTGTTCCGTCTGCATTCGGAGCCTTGGCGATTCTGTCGGCCTGTGTACCCGAAACAGTAAGAACGCTTGTATCAACGTGACCGCCCTTTGCAAGCTCCTTGATAACCGACTGGATACCGCCGACATCGTTAAGGTCTGTTATGAATATATCACTTGCGGGATTGAGCTTTGAAAGCTGAGGTGTTGCCTTGCTCTTGTTGTCAATGTCGTCAAGAGAAATGTCTACTCCTGCCTCGTGTGCGATAGCAAGAAGATGAAGTACCGTATTTGAGGAAGCACCGATTGCCATATCGGTAGCGAGTGCGTTCATCATATTTTTCTTTGTGATAATATCCTTAGCGCAGATGTTCTGCTTTACAAGCTCAACTATTCTTTCGCCCGTTTCCTTTGCAAGTCTGCGGCGAGCGGCATTTACAGCAGGCTCTGTACCCGACTTCGGCATCGAAAGACCGATTGCTTCTGTAAGGCAGTTCATTGAGTTTGCCGTGTACATACCCGAGCATGAGCCGCAGGTAGGACAAGCGTTATTCTCGTAGTCAAGAAGAACATCATCGCCTATAGTGCCGTTGGAATACTGACCGATAGCTTCATATATCTCGTTATATCCTACTCTCTTGCCCTGTACTCTGCCGGGGTTCATAGGACCGCCGCTTACAAAAATCGAAGGGAGGTTCATTCTTGCGGCAGCCATTATCATACCGGGAACTATCTTGTCGCAGTTCGGGATAAATACGATACCGTCAAGAGGATGTGCCGTCAGCATTACCTCGATGCTGTCACAGATAAGCTCACGGGATGCAAGAGAATATCTCATACCTCTGTGGTTCATTGCAAGGCCGTCGCACACGCCGATGGTGAAGAACTCAAAAGGAACGCCGCCTGCGTTTCTGATACCGTCCTTTACCTGTCTTGATATTTCGTGCAGATGCGCATGACCGGGAACATAGTCGCTTGCCGCACATACAACGGCAATAAACGGCTTGTGCATCTCGCTGTCTGTTACACCCAGTGCCTTCAGTAAAGCTTTGTGCGGTGTTCTGTCTACGCCGCTCTTGATAAGATCGCTTCTCATTTTTACTGTCCTTTCCTTTGTAAAAAAGTGTTTTTATTTTCTGCCGAGCATGGCACTGCCGATCATACCTGCTTCATTTGCAAGCGTGCAGATTACTATCTCGGTATTTTTAGCATTGTTTTTTGAGTAGATCTGCTTTGCAATCAGTGCTTTAAGCGGTATAAGCAGATTATCGCCCTCGTTGCATACTCCTCCTCCGATACAGAGAATATCGGGCTGGAATACGTTTATCACATTCGTAATGCCACAGGCAAGATACTTGATATATTTATCAACAACTTCCCTTCCCTCAGGGTCGCCCAGCTTAGCGGCATTGAACGCAGTTCTTGCTGAAATTTTCCCGTCACGGTCAACCATTTCGTGAAGCCATCCGCTCGGATATTTTTCAATCATTTCCCTCGTCATACGGACAAGTCCCGTAGCCGAAGAATAAGCCTCAAAACAGCCGTTTCTTCCGCAGGTACACGGCGCACCGTCAACCTCGATAACAGTATGACCTATCTCGCCGCCTGCGTTGTTTGAACCGCTGTATATCTCGCCGTTAATAATTATACCTGCGCCCACACCCGTTCCGAGCGTCAGCACTACAGCGTTTTTCGCACCCTTTGCCGCACCTGCAAGATACTCGCCGTATGCCGCAACATTAGCGTCATTTTCAAGGATGATACGCTTGCCGAAATGTTCTGCAAGATCCTTTGCAAGCGGAACATTCTCCCAGTGCAGATTGTTTGAATAAAGCACCGTGCCGTTTTCGTTATCCATAGTTCCCGGACAGCCGACGCCGATAGTCTTTATCCGGTCAATGTCCTCGCCCGAAAGCTGTACAGCCTGTTCGACAGCGTCAATGATTACCGCAAGGACGCTCTTATAACCGTCTGCCGCATTTGTCTTGAGCGATATTTTCGAAACGAGCTGTGCGTTCTCGTCAACCACTCCTGCCTTGATATTCGTACCGCCAATGTCAACGCCGATATAATACTTCATATATCCCCTTTAACCTTTCATAACACAAGTCTTAAACTATATCAGAAAGAATTACCTCAAGATTACCCGTAAGAGTAAATCTGCCGTAGCCTGCAGGAACAAAGAAGCTGTCGCCCTTCTTTGCGTCAAGCTCACCGATTTTACCGCTGCCGTCAAGCACCAGCACCGACATAAACGACTTTTCGTCTGCGTCAAGCGTTACTGTTCCTGAAACCTTGATTTTATGAACATCGAAATATTCACAGCTGCGGAGCAATGTTTCCTCGCCGCCGTCTATCTTTACAGGCTTGCCCTGAGGCTTTGTATCATATTTCGGAGGGCAAAGCTCGGTAACGTCTATAGCCTTTTCAATATGAAGCTCTCTGGGCTTTCCGTCCTTGCCAACTCTGCCGTAGTCATATACTCTGTATGTCGTATTGCTGTTCTGCTGAATCTCGGCAATAAGTATACCCTTGCCGATAGCGTGGAGCGTACCCGACTCGATGAAGAACACATCTCCCTTATGAACGGGAACATTGTTAGTGACCTCAAGCAAGGTATTGTTCTTTATTCTGTCGGCAAACTCTTCTCTTGAAATTTCTTTATCAAAGCCGTAGATCAGCTGTGAGCCTTCCTCACAGTCAACGATATACCACATTTCCGTCTTGCCGTACTCGCCCTCTACACGCATAGCATAATCGTTGTCAGGGTGTACCTGTACAGACAGGTTATCCTTTGCGTCTATCAGCTTTATAAGTATGGGGAAATACTCGAATCTGTCGCAGGCTGTACCGAGTGCATTCTTATTTTCCGCTACATATTCGGAAAGCATCTTGCCTTTGTCCTTGCCGTTTGCAATAACGCTCTGACCGTCCTTATGGCAGGACAGCTCCCAGCTCTCAGCTATCTTATCTGCGTCTGATACCTTGCCGTATTCCTCTCTTAATCTGTTGCCGCCCCAGATATAATCCTTGCAGGGCGCATTGAGCTTTAATATCTCCATATTATGTTCCTTTCTATTTATCGGAATATTACCGTTTTATATCGTATCTTCATAAACCGCAGTTCACAACTCTGCTTGTAGTCAATTATAGCACATTCAGCTTTAAATGTCTATCACTATTCTTGACTTTTTTGCGAAATATGTTATATTTATCTTATACAGCGGTCATACCGCACAAAATGACGAAAGGAACTGATAATATGAACGAAAATGTAAAAGCCGCACTCAAAAAAAGAGCGGAAAAGGTAATATCCGCCCTTGAAAACAACAATATGAAGGGTTATCTTGTCGATACTCCCGACGAGGCTAAGCAGATAATAAAGGAGCTTATAAAGGACGACAAGCTGATAGTTTCCGGCGGAACAATGACGCTCAAAGAAACCGGCATTCAGGATTTTCTGAACGAAAACTACAGCGGTATCTACATTGACCGTGAAAAGCTCTCTCCCGATGAGGTAAACGACCTTTACAGAAAGGCTTTTTCTGCCGACACATACTTTGCAAGCACCAATGCGATAACCGAATACGGCGAATTATACAACGTAGACGGCACCGGCAACCGTGTAGCCGCCATGATATTCGGACCGAAGCAGGTAATCATTGTAGCGGGCTTAAACAAGATTGTAACAGACCTCCACTCAGCCGTTGACCGTCTTGAAACGATTGCATCTCCCGCAAACTGTGTAAGGCTCGGCAGAAACACCCCCTGTGCAAAGACAGGCAGATGTGCGCACTGCTTAAGCCCCGACAGGATTTGCAACGATTATGTCATAATGGCTCATCAGCGTGACAAGGACAGAATAAAAGTAATCCTCATCTCCGACGAATACGGCTACTAAGCGGCGGCAATGTGCCGCTTCAAATTCCGACCTTTTTATAGGTTGCGGATATATGTAGGATAGTGAAACGGTCGGGAATAAACGATAGCGAAGATTTATTTTTACTAATAGCAATGTGCCGCTTCAATACCCGCTTTTTATAGTTCCGAATATATGCAAGATAGCAAAACGGTCGGGAATAAACGATAGCAATAAATTAAAATATTAAACACAAAAACGGTGAGCTTGTGAGGCTCACCGTTTTATTCATCTTTATAAATATTAATATAACCATACTATCAGATTATTCTGCTCGATGCTTGCCAATATAATATAAAACCACAAACCCAACGACAAAAGCCACAATTGCAGTTATAATTATTGCGACAAGTTCCATTTTATCTACACCATAAGCACCAATTCCGAAAAATACTCCGATGCAAAAAATAACTATGAATAATTTATTTTCAAATACAGTATATTGAGTATTATATCTGATAGATTTCAATTTAGCTCCTGCCGCTAACACACCGTTAATAAACATACATAAAGCACATACAAAAAGATACATTTGAAGCTCCTAATTATCAATTTCATTTGACACATCAATGTGTAGCATTATTAAATACATTTAATATGTCTTCTCTCCATTGAAGCTCTGATTGCAATTTAAATTCATCTGGCTTGATTAAAGCGGCTTTAATGAAGTTTCCGTTTTCTTGATAATACTGCTTACGGTTATATTTAGTATTTTCTGCTGATTCACCAAACAACGCAAACATAACTTGATTACCGTAAACAAATATTCCAATCATAAAAAATCTGCACGATGAATCGGAATGTCTTATCATCAATAAAGGGCATTTTGTGCCAAACATTCCCCCGCTTTTTATGGTATCTTCAAACATTGTAGCTGGCAAACCATTTTCGTTTATGCCATACACCATAACTTCTTTAACTTTTTCATAAAGTTCGTTACCACCCTGCTCGTTAGAAAATACAATCGGATCTTGTGCATAGCCCATTATATCATTAGTATTATATGACATACATTTCTCCTACTCCATAAGCTTCAACGATTCTTATATACAGGACACTTTTCGTATGCATCGCCATAATCAGTTTTGCACTTATTCTTCACTTCGTTCTCGGAAATGTTTTTATTGCAAAGCTTACAGACATAATCTCCCTGAGAAAAAAGTGCTCCTCCCGACTCGTAATCCAGATACGGACATCTTGACATAACTATAACTTCCTTTCATATAAGTACATTAACGGTTTACCGTTAATAATTATCGAAAATTTGTGGTATCATCATTACTGAAAGGAATGATGATAATGGTATGCAAATCTGTTTCCGAAGCAGTTTCAAGGCGCATATTACAGCTATGCAGGGATAAAAACATAACCGTAAACAAGCTGGCAACTCTTTCTGCTGTTACCCAATCGACCGTAAACGATATAATCAATATGAAATCAAAGAATATCGGTATAGTAACTCTGAAAAAACTCTGCGACGGACTCCAGATAACCATTACGGATTTTTTCGATGACGATATGTTCAGAAATCTTGAACAGGAAATATACTGATAACAAAAGCAAGCCGTTGACGCACAACACAGCGCCAACGGCTTGCTTTATAATTATCCTGTTTACTGTTTTGACGATTCGCTGTTTGAATTAAAAACGGCTTGCGGTATCAAATCATCTTCCTCAAAAACTACACTGTCGGCAGACAGACCTCTGCCGAGTTGATTAAGCTCAACAGGTGTAAATCCACGATTTACCGGTGTTCTAGTAAAGTTATTCAAACGTGATATAATGCTTATCAACTCACTTAGATTTTTCTCCTCCGGCAAAAGTTTGCGATAATCAAGATAGCTGAGCACTTCTTCAAGAGGATTTTCACCGTTTTTTATTTCCAGAATACAATCGCCGACAGTATCCCATGCATCTGACTCGCCTAATTTCATATTATTCACAAAGAAATCATACAGAGCCGTTGTATACTCATTTTCTTCTATAAAAGAATCATCAACATATCTGAGCAGCTTATTTTTCGCCGGAACAAATAGTGGCTTGCCTTTCTGAGAAGCGACCATCATTTTATAAAATATTTCGTCAATAATCACCAACGATTCGTTTACGATTGTTCTTTCCATTGGCTTACTCTTTTTTCTGTTCTTGTCCAGATCTTCACTGCCGAGTATAAAATAGAAATGCTCCTCGTGCCTTGCTATCTCAGAAAAAGCAATAAAATCTTCGTCTGTCAGCTTTAATTTATCATTTTGTTTTTTGATTATCTTATATGCGTCTTTCAAAGGTAACATCTCATAAAAATTTGAAAACGCATCAAAATAATCATATAACAGCATTACTGTTTCTGCATCAAGGTTAAGCTTCTCGTGCATCGCTTTAATTGAATTTGCTGTATACATCTTCGGTAATTTTATCATAGTAATCTCCTTAATCAGAGTTTTTCTGATTATACCACTTTTTGTCGGTAAATGCAAGTTATGTGCGCAATGAAAACGGGCTTTGAAGCAACACATACTCCAAAGCCCGTCAGTTATTGTTATATTCAATTGTCGAATCGGTTATCGGCTTACTGCCTCGCTTTATGCGTTCTTCGCATATTCTGCAGCCATCATCGTGGTATCATCCTACCAACTTCCTGTCTGTCGTTAAACTTAACCGACTTTTACATTATTTCGTAGTTCACACTACCTGTACGTTGTCAGTACATTGGACTATACCTCACTGTCTTTCTTCGTTAAGCACCTTTCTTAGACGCTTTATTATGCAGTCAGCGTATATTACCATTTGAAACACATCCTTAAGAGCTCAAATCAGCTTCTTTCAGCTTTATCAGCTGCTCTTTTTATCCTCTGTGTCGACTTCTGCCGATGCAGGATATTAAGCTGTTATCAGTAGAACTGCCTCTTTGAATGTCTTGAACTGTACATCTCAATCACCTTACCTGTATTTACCTTGAAAGCTGTATATAATAAACGCTTTTGCGGAAATCTGCGATTTTTCAAATCGCTATAAGGTTTCTTGTTTTCTTTGTCCGGTAGCCGTTTTACTCGCAATTAAAGGTCAAAACCTTTTTATTATGTGTGTCGATGAGTACCGTATGAGTATTGTCATCGTACTATTCACTTCTTACTTTATGTTGCGAGCCTCAACAGACTGCTGTGACTCACTTTTTTCCTGACCCATTGGACTCGCCTCCTATCCGACTTTATTTATATACGGTTTCCGAATCGTATATATGTTGAATAAAACCCTCTTTATCGTGTTAAATAGTCAGCATGAAGATGTTTTATTCTGTCTGGGGAACTTTCCTTTTCCTTGTCTATATGATAACACATCAGAAGGTATAAGTCAACACTTTTCTGAATGAAAACTATACAAATTGCACATCGTAGTTTTGTATATTAGTCATATAGTTACACAGTTTACACAATATCGACGTGTTTAAGCTATATTTATAACTTAAAAATACATCGATTTGCTATTTTAAGGGAATTTGACCTCCACAGGAATAGTATTGTGAGAAAATCATAAAATACCTCTTGACAACACCTTTGGTTTCGTGTAAAATTATATACAGAACAGAGGTCTTGAAACGGTCCTCGGAAAAGGAAGGAATAAACAATGTCAGAAATCGAAAACATCACAGACAACGACTTAGACACTGCCGAGTATATAGACCTCGAGGACGAAAACGGCGATACCGTTACATTTGAGCTTATCGGGCGCATCGAGGTTGACGGTTGCACATACTGTGCCGTTATTCCCGAAGAAGAAGACGAGAACGCCGACAGTGACGTTTACGTTATCCTGAAGGAAGTAAACAAGAACGATGATGTTTACCTGTCAACAATAGATGACGATAAGGAATATGACCGTGTAGCCAAGGAATTCTTCAACGTGTTTGAGGAGCTTGACGAAGAGGAAGAATAAAAGTTAATACACTGCCTTGTTCGCTTCAGTATGATTTCATATGATCCGACACTCTTTAATAGGGATTTCTCTCCGTTTGCGGATTGCAGACCTCCCGCCATTGCGGAAGAAGGGAGCGTGAAACAATCGGGGGAAAGTTACCCACCGTACTTTATGTGCGGGTTTCATCGTCATACCACGGCAAGGTGGTCTTAAAAATTACAGCCGTACTGCTTAAAAACAGTACGGCTTTGCTTATAAAACAAGCCTGTTTATATGAAAAACAGAGCAAATTCTCTATCCCTATAAGAACGCTTTGTGGGCTTTGCGTCCTGCAAAACTTTTGGTAAGCAACGCTAAACACTCATTTTCAAAAAATATATAGGTTTTTCGACAGACTGATTATTAAAGCTGTACCGTAAAACATATCGCCAACACTGCTTAAAACAGTTTCCATATCGACAGGGCATTAATAATTTCGTGAGTGCATCATTACAACTGCACTGACATTGACTCTTCAAAAAAACGCCACTAACCTGAGATATATGTACTAACCTGCGGACGTGTAGCGTTAAGCGTCCCCGCATT
>ENA-UOJQ01000053-UOJQ01000053.1-human-gut-metagenome-genome-assembly--contig:-P63-NODE-53-length-151744-cov-95.281049_pt1 | contig 151744 bp, 96 predicted proteins | sample MGYA00242352_ERZ723899 | MGnify/ENA metagenome assembly ERZ723899
GAGTTCTGCTGTCTGATACAAGAGGATAAATTGAATTGATAGAACTCACCTTAAAATATAATGTGTTATAAATAGATTTTATTAAATCTAATATTTTCATATATAATAAGTTATTTATTATTTTTGATATATAAACTACTAGATATTATTATAACAATTAATAATATCTTTATATGCAGTAAGTAATTCATTAACTATATTTTCTCTATTATGTCTAGCTAATGCTTTACTTTTAGCCGATTGCGCATAATCAAAAGCTAATTCTGGATGATTAATATAGTCCAAAATAGCTCCACTTAATACATAAGGATCTCCATCTTGCACTAAAACTCCTTCTTTTTTATTTGTTAACATTGATGCTGTACCTCCTGCATAAGATGCGATTACAGGCATTCCTAATATCATTGCTTCACATACGGAATTTGGTGAATTTTCAATATGAGATACGTGTACATATATATCAGATTCGCACAATAAATCAGATAAATGTTCTGCATCTAGTTTGCCATGATATATAATATTATGATTGTTAGATTTAATATGAGTTACTTTTTCAGAAATTTGTATATATTTATCATTATTAGAGAAGCCCACAACATGCCATTCAAAAGATAAATTAGAATATTTTTTTAAAATCACAGCAGTTTTTAAAAGTGTTTCCATTCCCTTATAAAAACCTGCAGTAATAACGCTAATAATTCTAATATTATCAACTGAAAAATATCCTTTCCAATGTTTTGTATAAAATTCTGGACGTAATATTTCATTCACAACATAATATTTACGTTTCGGATTAAGGGCTAAAGTACAGTTTTTGTCCCAAAATGTCCTTCCAAATATATATTTAGCTTTTGATAAATAATGATTTTCTCTTGCAGAACGATATAAAAAAGACTTATAGTTATTTATAACAGATACCTGTTTTATCTTATCAATAAATGATTCATATTTTTTTACATCTGAATATGGTATACCAGAAAAATACTTCTCTGTATATGGAGCAATCAATCCTTGAATAGAAAATACAATAGGAATGTTTTTTATTCTGTCTTGAATTAATCCAAAACATTGTTCTGTGCCATGAATATGAATAATATCAGGATCTGATTGCTTCACAACTTCAAGCATTATTTTTATAGCATTGTCGTCTTTCTTTTTTAAACTGATGTATCTTTCAATAATTCTATTTATACCATTATTTTGTTTTAAAATGTGTTTTCTCATAGGATAGTACTTTACCCCCTCAAATTTGAATGGTTTTTCGTCCTTTTCTGTAAAGAATGCAACTTCAAGTTGTATGTCTTTACATTTTTTTATTTCATTTTCCAACGACACCATCCATCCTTGTATAACATGAGTTGAATTATTTCTTTTTATACTATTACAAGGAGATAAAGAAAACCATAATACTTTCATATATTTTTTATTTATTACAGATTTTAAATTATACTATATTCCATAAATTATGTTATGTAACAATATAAGTATTGCTAAAATTAGCAATTATTTTTTTGTGAAAACTTTATTATTAATCGATGCCATTTATAATTTATTTTCTGTATAAACCTTTTAAAAGATAATATTAATCGCCAATGCAAAGGAAAAAAACTGGGCATATATCGTTTTGATATACCTTGAAAATGTAATCCTTTGAATATAATCATTTCATTTGTTGATATAAATCTACATTTAGGTAAAGATAACTTATCAATAACATTATAATGATTATCACGCATCTCGTATCCATCTTTTGCATCTTGAAAATTATGTCCATAAGATGTACCTTGAATTATACTATCAACATGTAAGCATTTTATACCTGAAATGTTTTCATATGCCATAAATGCGGTCATATCTGATATTCCATAACGTCTATTTTGTTTAATTAGACGATTTGCATATTCTTCTATCATTTTTTTTCCATCTTCAGTGGAATACCTTTCATAAATAAAAGAAGTAAAATCATTAATACAATTAGAATTGAAATAAGTAAAACAAGGTGTACCTGTTCTACATATTGTAAAATGATATTTTCTCCATTTTTGTAATTCATCTTTTATATCTATAAATAAGAGTGTATCGGTATCGCAATAAAAAAAATCTGATCCTTTATAATATTTTTCAATGAAGTCTTTTATCACAAACCACCTTTGAAAACAAAATAGCTCAAAATTATAAGGATTAGGTGAGTGATGTATATAAATTTTTGCAAATTTATTTGCAGATGACATATAATCTGATATATTATAGTGTTTTACAAAACTATATCTATCATTTGTTTCGTCACCAATTAATATAATATCATGTGTAGGATTTGTCATATGTGCTTTTAATAAAGCTGCATGTAAGTAGTATGAATTTGATTTGTGTACAAATATTATAGGAGCATTCATATTTTTATTTATAGATTTTATATTAATGATATTAAGTTATAATTGTTCACTAGTGTCCCTTTAAAATTTGAATAAGTTCATAGGACTTATATATATGTTTGTTACATTGCTTTTTTAATACACAGATTTGAATTAATATTATAAAATAGTCAATGTACAACAAAAAACACATCTGATTATCAAGCTCTTACATAAGTACTATTAAAAGACATTGTCTATTTAATTTTAACAGAACCGTGGTGATAATAGTTATTTAAATATAAGAATATCTTATGCGTTTTTTATCTTTACTTTTATTTAATAAAATACTTACAATGAACCAAAACAAGATACTTCTTACAGAAAATGTACAAACAGGATTGGTTGTATATAAGTCAATAAAATATGTAAATAATATTATTGAAATATATCTACATACAATATCGCGTTTTTTAAATCCTCTTTTTATAGCTAATATCATAATTAGAATTATTACTACATCATATATAATACCACCCTTTAACATCATGTTTAAATAACCTGTTTCTATTCCATTTCTATAATCTATTATTTCTCCTGTTTCTTCATTCCTCATCGGTTGATAATAACTTCCGTCCATACCTCTACCAAATACCCAGTCGGAAACAGGGGCATTAGAAAAATCCATAAAAAATAATTCTTCCACGCCAGAACGTGTATCTTCATGTGCTCTATTGGCCATATTATTAAATACCCCAGAAGTTAATGAATCAAAATTCAACAAAAGTATTAATCCGGTTAAAATGGAAAATAAATATATGATAATTGTTTTTGCAGTATTTTTCTTTAGTGATGATAGTGATATTAAAACATATGCAATAACAGCATATAATAGAAGTGAAAATGACACATTCCTTCTTGCATTCATCATCATTAACATAAAAAACGTTGCCCATATTACGATATTTATGTTTCTTTGTCTCTTTGTAAAATATGCACTTAAACCTAATAAAAAGGCTGATATAAAAGGAAGATAAGAACCTATACCCTCTGCTTTATATGTTCCGACTTGTATTAGATCAGAATAATTCATTATCCAAAGTGGAATAACCCAAAGTGATATTTTAAAGAATAAATTTAATAATTCTTTAAAATATTTTTCATTTGGCAGCTTTAGTATTATAAAGGGTAATAAATATGTTGTGGTTGTGAGTATATGAAGAATAAATCCGTTTGGAGATGTTGGCCATTGTCCTCTAAAGATAATACCTATTGAAATAACAAATAACAATATGAATAAAGACTTTTCATACCCAGATAAGTTTCTTAGACATCGCCCCTTATATAACTTATATTCGTAATAAAATATTCCTATGAAGCTTAATAATTCCATGCTTCTTAATACTGTTGTTATTGTTATTATATTACTTAATAACGGATTAATAAGTATCATTGCGAACAATAATGCATATATCCTTTTAACATATCTAAATTCATTTATAGGCATAAGCATCTTATTATTTTATAAATATTATTACAATAATAATTAGTCAGTAATTTTGAGGTGAATATATATTTTTATTTGCCTAATAATTTATCTCTATATTCTTTTATTTTATTGACAACTAAGTTTCGTTCTTCAGTTTTAAGTCCTACTACATATATATTGATACAAATAGAGATAATGCAAGACAATATGATTATAAGAGAATTTATTATTGAACTTGGTATCAATATTTTCACAAGTATTGGTATAATAATAGATAGTAAACTAACTATTATGACAGGATATAATGTTTCCTTCAAATACATCTTTACAGGAAAATGTTGTAGTTTGTTCAAAAATAACAGTCTTACAAAAATTAAGATTGCATAAACCATTATAAAAATCACATAAGGAACAATCGGAGAACAGCCAAAATGAAATAATATATATGAACCTATAAATACCATACAGCTAATAAATGTTTCGGTAATCATGTATTTCTTGAGTTTCCCTATAGCCATGATATTTGTATATAAAATATCTCCTAATATCCATGTCAAAGAAAATATCATTGTCAACCTAATGAAATCAGGTGCATAGTCAGGATATGTTTTAAGCCATAAATGAAGAATAGTTTCTGTCTCAAAAATAAGTGGAACAGCAAAAAACATCATTAGGAAATAGCTAAATTTTGTACTTTTACATATTAATTTAGCATTATAATCTATTTCCCCTGACGAATAAGATTTTATTATCTGAGGTTTTACTGCTGTTGTAAAATTGTTAACAAACGTTTTGGTGATAGAGTCAACCTGAGTCGCAAGGCCTCTTGCAGCATTAATACTAACACCAAAAAACATATTCGAAATAATATTTACCCCCTGAGTATTGAGAATATACATCGTTGAAGAAATAAAATTCCAACCAGCAAACTTTGACATACTGTAAAATAGTTTTTTATCTATCATAAACTTATAGCCACATTCTTCAAAATTCTTCTTACAGTATTTTCCATAGATTAATCGTATTACGCATGAAACTAAAAATAACATAAATGCATATGTTATCAATAAATCTATAGGTGAAAAATATAATGCAATAACAATTATAAGTTTTAATGAGGCCTCTATAATACCTACATATGCGAATGCCTTCATTCTTTCATGCGCAATAATTGCCGCATTATATGGAACACTTATCAATGTTATAATGAATGATAAAATAGAAAATTGAAGCACCCAATTTGCGGCATACAAACGATCCGGAGCAATATTCAGTTTATTATTCAAAAACCATGTACCTATAATCTCTGCAAATATCAGAATAATAAATGACATTATTATCTGTATATTGACACTTGTAGAAAAAATAGCCCTTAGCCGCTCCGTATTATCTTTACCGAGTTCAAATGTCAGATATCTGCTGATAGATTGAGACAACGAGGCTGATATTATTGAAAACATTGCAACTACACCGCCAACAACATTATAAATACCAAAGTTATCTATTCCTAAAACGTTTAACACGATACGGCTTGTGTATAAGCCTATTCCCATCGTTGCTAATGTTCTGATGTATAATGCTATTGTATTTTTTGCAATTCTTTTGTTATACTGCGATGTTTCTGTCATATGCTAATTAATATTATATAATCAACATCAGTCTCTTCTAAAAATATCCCTTGTATAAACCTTGTCCTTTACATCATCCAGACAACTGTCGTATCTGTTGGCAATGATAGCTTTAGACATTGACTTAAATTCGTCCATATTGTTTACTACTTTTGAGCCAAAGAACGTGCTGCCGTCTTCGAGTGTTGGCTCATAGATAATGACTGTTGCGCCCTTTGCCTTGATGCGCTTCATGACGCCCTGTATAGAGCTTTGGCGGAAATTATCGCTGTTTGACTTCATTGTCAGGCGGTAAACACCGATAACACACTGATGCTCCTGTGCCGGATTGAAGTCGCCACGGTTGAAATAGTCATAATATCCTGCCATCTTCAACACCTGATCGGCAATGAAGTCCTTACGTGTGCGGTTGCTTTCAACAATGGCATGTATTAGATTCTCTGGCACGTCTGCATAGTTTGCCAACAGCTGCTTAGTGTCTTTAGGCAAGCAGTAACCGCCATAGCCGAAGCTCGGGTTGTTATAGTGTGTGCCGATTCGCGGGTCAAGGCATATACCCTGAATGATGGCCTGAGTGTCAAGTCCTTTCACTTCTGCGTATGTGTCAAGTTCGTTGAAATAGCTTACACGCAGAGCCAGATATGTGTTGGCAAAAAGTTTTACAGCCTCAGCCTCTTTGAGTCCCATAAACAGAGTGTCGATGTTCTCCTTTATGGCACCCTGTTGCAGCAGTTCGGCAAATGTCCTGGCTTTCTCCTCCAGATTATCGCCGGCAATGGCCTTTATAGCCTCGTTCTCGTCATCACGTCCTGCAATATGCTTAGGATATCCTACGATGATACGGCTTGGATAAAGATTGTCATACAGTGCCTTGCTCTCTCTCAGAAACTCCGGCGAGAACAGCAGGTTAAACTTCTTACCCTGCAGCTTTGCGTCGTTCTTGAAACGCTCTGCATACTTGACATAAAGGCTTCGGCAATAGCCTACAGGTATGGTACTCTTTATCACCATCGTGGCATCAGGATTTACATCCAGCACAAGATCTATAACCTCTTCTACATGACTTGTGTCGAAATAATTCTTCACAGGGTCATAGTTTGTCGGAGCTGCTATAACCACATAGTCGGCTTCCTTATATGCAGCTGCACCGTCAAGCGTTGCAGTCAGGTTAAGTTCTTTTTCTGCGAGATATTTTTCTATATAGTCATCCTGTATAGGGCTTATCTTGTTGTTTATTTTCTCTACCTTTTCAGGTATTACGTCAACTGCAGTTACTTTATGGTGCTGGCTTAAAAGTGTTGCAATACTAAGTCCTACGTAGCCTGTTCCGGCCACGGCAATCTGTAAGCTATTAAAATCTTTCATATCTATAATAATTATTTTATTGATATATTTTTCAACTGATTTTTAATTTAAAATCCATTATTTTCTGTTGCGAAACTCAGCGGTTTATGTTAGAAAAACAAATGAGTTATAAGAAGAGCAGGCGCAAAAGCGCAAACGAAGTTCAGCGTTAGCTAATTAAAAATTAATAGTTAAAAGTGAAAAAACAAAGTTCGACGTAAGTCAATCCAAATGCTCTGTTAGTTCTTTTCGCAAGAGTTGGGGTTGCTATTGACTCTAACTTCTATAACTACTTTAACTACTTTAACTCCTATCCGGATTCTGCATCTGGCCTTCTTTTTTCACCTCTATTCTTAGTAATTTATATTTACATATCTAGAACATAATCACCTTACAGTAACCTTATCACGTTTTTGCGCATTTTAGTCGATTTTCAACATATAATGAATGTTAATTTTTTGTCATCCAAAATTTGGATATTAACATTGTTAACGTTTTTTTACTCGCTTTTTTAGGCATGTTTTCGCATAAAAGTGACAACCTTGCCTGTAAGGTTGCAGTGGTATACGCCTCATCATCACGCATTATCTTATATCATTTATTATCAACGCCTTACACCAGATAATAGTTCCGAAATTACGACAAAACAGGCATTAGGGTGTGATAGGGTGGTAAGTAGGTTTCGTAACTTTTATATAATATTTGTTTTTTGTGTCATCCAAAATGGATATTAACACTTATATTCCTCGGGCGCGCGCGTAAGGAGTTTATAGAGCAGGTTACCACCCTATAACAGGGTGAATTAAAAATGAAAAATTAAAAGTGAAAAATGCCTGGCGGAATTTAGAGTGAAAAATCCAAATACTTTGCTGGATCTTTTCGCAAGTACTGCGTTTGCTATTGACTCTAACTCCTAGCTCATCTTAGTGAGCAATAACTACTCTAACTCCTTTAACTCCCGATGACAATAGCACAGGAAGCCATGTGCCTTTATTGCTTCACGTCTGCTGCAGGACTAACTTCCTTAATTTTTAATTCTTAATTTTTAATTGCGCAAGCCTGCTTCCTTGTTTGCTTTTATATCCGTTATTTACTACAATATAGCACCACTTCGGGTGCTCATAGTTGTCTTTGTTACAGGCAGTGGGTGCCACACCCACGGTTACTGAAGTGTAGCACTTCGGGCTATAAGTTTGTATTAACCTTTGTTCCGGCGGATATGTGCTTTCGAGTCGGGAGTTAAAGGAGTTAAAGAAGTTATCGCCAACAAGTTGGCTAGGAGTTAGAGTCAAATGCTTCGTTGATTCTTTTCATAGCAAGACATTTGGATTTTTCACTCTTCGTTCTTCACTCTTCACTTAAATATGCGGTATTTTAAGCGGATTGAAAATTAGCTACGCTGACCTTCGGTTCTGATAATATCTACCGTCGGATTTTTCGCTATGCTCAACAACTCGTGCAAATCAGTCGGCACAATAGCCTTTTAGAACTTCTCTTTTGTGTCTTTATTTATAAATTTCCTATTTTTTTAAAACTTTTTGTCCCCGTGGGGACAATTTTGTTAATGCTGCAAAATGTTGTTATATATTTGTGGCCATCGCAGACAGTCTGCGTGGCAAAAAACTAAATCTAAAAGAAAAATATGCAATCTACTATCTTCAAAAACATGTACAGCCAGGAATGCCGGAGCATTGAATGGCAAGAGATATTTAACATCGTTACCACAGGCACACTGGCAGAGAACACCGAGAAATACAGATACTATAAAAGCTGCAAACTGGAGGATGACGCCCAGAAGATAAAGAAACATATGCCGGCATTTACGCCTGCCGTGATATGCGACGGCGGCAGAAGGCCGGAGAACTTTGTTTGTCTGACAGGCGTGGGTATGTGCGACTTTGACCATGTGGCAGACGTAGAGAGCGCCAGAAAGACGCTGACAGACGACGGACATGCCATGATGGTGTATAAGACGATATCGGGCAACGGACTGAGGGTGCTGTTCAGATATGAGGTGAAGGGCACCAGACTGACCGACAAGATGACCGCCAACGAGATGAGCAGCATATACGGCGCAGCATTCAGGACGGGCAACGAATACTTCGCGCGCCTGCTGGGATGCGAGGCCGACGGACAGTGTAAGAATCTTGGACGGCTGTCGGTGATATGTCATGACGCAGAGGCGACGCTGAACACGAACAGCAAGCCTATAGCGATTGAGCTGCCTGAAAAGAAGGCTGCCGCAAAGAAGGGCACCGACAGAAAATATCACACTACGCTTGAGCGTGCCGTGAGAGCTGTAGAGAAGCAGCTGGAACGCGAGGGCGTGAGATACTGCAAGGGTTCATACAACAGATATGTGTCGAAGGCGGGTTATTATCTCAACAGACTCGGCGTGAACGAGGACGAAGCCACGCAATGGGCTGTGGAGCGCTTCAGCGACTATGACAGCACAAGCGTGAGGGCGATAATGAAGTCGTGCTTTGCCCACACTGCCGAACACGCCTCGATGAGGGTGCAGAAGATTGAGAAAAGCGATGCCAACGACCGCGCCAAGGGCGTGGACATAACTGCTATCGAGAAGTTTCTGGATGAGCACGCAGCGTTCAGGTTTAACGTGATTACACGCAAGACTGAATATAAGACAGAAGGCAGCGACAGATGGCTGGAAGTAACCGACAGGCTGGAGAACTCGCTGTGGTCGGCCATGAACAAGGCAGGACTGCACGTAAGAAGCATCGACCTGCACAACGTGATTCTGTCTGACTACGTGGCTGAATGGAACCCGTTTAAAGAGTATTTTGACAATCTGCCCGAATGGGACGGCACCACTGACCATATTGGCACACTGACGGCTATGGTGCACGTCAGAAAGGGCGACTTATGGGATGACACCGAAGACCCGCAGGGCCTGTTTGACATGTGTTTCAGAAAATGGCTCGTGGCCATGGTGGCGTCGCTGCTCGACAAGGAGGTGGTGAACAACGTGATAATGGTGCTGATAGGCCGTCAGGGCATATACAAAACCACGTTTTTCAACTATCTGCTGCCGGAGGAGCTGCGGCCGTATTTTTATACTAAGACCAACAGCGACACGATGACGAAGGACGACAGGCTGTCGCTGGCGGAATATGCTATCATCTGTCTTGAAGAGATCGACTCGATGCGCACGCCGGAACTGAACCAGCTGAAGGCTCTCGTAACGACGAAGACGATAAACGAGAGGGCGGCATACAGCAGGTATAAGGAGAACAGGGCGCACATAGCCTCGTTCTGCGGCACGGGCAACAACATGCAGTTTCTGACGGATCAGACGGGCAACCGCCGCTGGCTGCCCTTTGAGGCTGACTATATAGACGACCCGCGCACCGTGAGGTATGACTACCAGGGCATATACAGTCAGGCGCTGGCACTATGGCGCAGCGGCATGGCTTACTGGTTTAACGGGTCGGAGATTAACACCATGGCGCGCCACATAAAGTCGTTCGAGGTGCCTAACGTTGAAGAGGAACTGATAGTGACCTACTACAGGCTGCCGTTGGAGAACGAGCCGTATAAGCTGGTGAACGCCACGAATATCATTGAGCATATCAACATCTTCATCAAACGTGCCCTCTCGACCATCAAAGTGGGCGTAGCCATGAAAAAACTTGGCTTTAAACAGAAAACAACCAGTCGCGGACGGATGTATATGGTGGTAGAGAGGGAAAGGGCGAATTAAAAGCCCCTCCAAACCTCCCCCGTGGGGAGGCTTTTGTTTCGCCAATTGTATTGTGCCAGCGGATCTGTGATCCATGAGTTTCTTGTCAGGAGTTAAAGAAGTTATAGGAGTTATCGCCAACGGAATATTCTATGATGCCTATGTCAGGAGTTAAAGTAGTTATAGGAGTTATCGCCAACGGAGTTGGCTAGGAGTTAGAGTCAAATGCTTCGTTGATTATTGTCGCAAGCACTACGTTGGCTATTGTGCCGGCTGATTTGAAATCTGCCGGAATAAAGTATAAGGATCTGAGATCCGATTACTTCCTATTTTGTATTGTCATGCTGTTTTAAACTCGCTTAGACATTTAGATTTTTAACTTTTAACTTTTAATTTTCGCCAGAACTGTCCGATTACTTCCTATTTTGTCATTATCATGTTGTTTTAAACCTGCTTAGACATTTAGATTTTTAACTTTTAATTTTTAATTGCTCAAACATGATTGAGCTCAGCGCCTACTTTTCGTTCCTTACTTTCGTAAAACAGCGGTATTTTAAGCGGATCAGGAGATCCTTATATTTAATTCCGGCGGAGCGCAGATCCGCCGGCACATTAGCTTTGTCGTTTATTATCAATTCTATTACAAAGAAAAGAATCAACAAGGCATATGACTTTAACTACTAGCCAACTCTGTTGGCGATAACTCCTCTAACTACTTTAACTACTAATTACAATATCCAACAAAGCAATTGGATTTTTCACTTTTAACTGTTAATTTTTAATTGCGCAAGCCTGCTTGCGCACTACGGTTCCCCTAATGCCTCTACGATCAGTTTTACCTGTGCGGGCGTATAGGTGCGCGACTTAGGCGATGCGCCTATGGCTGCGAGTTGTTCACGAAGGTTAGGATAGCGGTCTATCCATAACGAGAGCTTATGATAGGCGGCACGGGGATTCATGTCGGGGCAGTAAGCCTGGGCAAGCTCCATGCGGCCGTATGTGCGTATCTTGAAACATTCCATATCTGCTTTGACTTAAAGACTCCGTCGCTCCGTAGAAAGGCGTGAGATGCCTGCGGCAACGGGGACTGTTATTATGTAGCTAAGATACGAAAAATTTGCGAGACAAGCAAAGGTTTATGTAACTTTAAGTCACTGTAACTCACCATTTTACACATTATCTCATTCCTGACTTTTGATGCTTTATATCTTTGCAAAAGAAAGTTCAGTAAATTGATAATTATGAAACGTAGTTCAGCGTAAGCTAAAAGAAGTTCAGCATAAGCTAATTGGTGAAATAGGAAGTAAGCGGATTGAAAATCCTGATACTCCTTTCCGGCGGAGCACAGATCCGCCGGAACATTAGCAAACGTAGTGGTTGCAAGAAGAATCAATAATGCATTTGACTCTAACTACTAGCCAACTTTGTTGGCGATAACTACTTTAACTCCTGACAAGAAACGGAGTTCGGCGCAGCTAAATGGTGAAACAGGAAGTAAGCGGATTGAAAATCCTGATATTCCTTTCCGGCGGAGCACAGATCCGCCAGCACAATAGCCAACGTAGTGATTGCGAGAAGAATCAATAATGCATTTGACTCTAACTCCTAGCTCACCTTAGTGAGCGATAACTACTCAAACTCCTGACAAGAAACGGAGTTCGGCGCAGCTAATTTGTGAAATAGGAAGTAAGCGGATTAATAAATTCTGATACTCCTTTCCAGCGGAGCACAGATCCGCCGGCACATTAGCAAACGTAGTAGTTGCAAGAAGAATCAACAATGCATTTGACTTTAACTACTAGCCTGCTCCGCTGGCGATAACTCCTATAACTACTTTAACTCCTGACAAGAACGGGTAAATTAATTATGAATTATGAATTGTGAATTATAATCGTATTATTAATCTTTAAAACTTAAAAAACTATGATTCGTTACAAATTGTATCAGAACAAGATGGAAGGCAACACGGGGTATAACCTATGGTACGCCCGCGCCGTGTGCGACGAGACTTACGACACGGAGATGCTTGCCAAACACATGTCTACTCACAACACTCCCTACTCGCCCGGAGTTATACACGGTGTGCTGAAAGACATGATTGCATGTATCAAGGAACTGCTGCTCGACGGCAAGAACGTTAAGCTGGACGACCTGGCTATATTCTCCGTTGGTATAAGGAGCAAGGGTGCCGCCTCTGTTGCCGCCTTCAACGTGGCCGAATATGTCAGCGGTCTGAAACTCCGCGCACGTGCTACCGGTAACCTCTCAACCTCTACCCTGAAACAGGACGCCGTGGTGAAACAGCTCACGAAATACTCGGTAACTGACACCGGCGAAGGAGGAGGAATTTAAGTGAAAAGTGAAAAAACAGAGTTTGACGTTAGTCAATCCAATTGTATTGTAGGTCCTTTTCGCAAACATTATGTTTGCCGTTGACTCTAACTTTAACTCATGGTTGAATTGAACTCACAAGACATATGGATTTTCATTCTTAAGTTTTCACTTTCGTAATACTGCGATAGTTTAAGCGGATTGAAAACAGCCCTACGCAGAGTGACGAAAAGAAGCCACTTTGAAGCCTCCCCACGGGGGAGGTTTGGAGGGGCTCTTTTTCTTTAACTTAATATTAAATTTATAATAAATATGAACGACCAGAAGAAAACTATCTTTAAGATTATTATTCAGACTGTAATCAGTGTGCTGTCGGCCGTAGCTGCAGCTTTCGGCTTACAGAGTTGTATGTAAACTTACATGACCGATGAGAACAATTACTCTTATCATCATTCACTGCTCGGCGACTCCCGAAGGGAGGAGCCTGAGCTTTGAAGAGTGCCGGCGCGACCATATAATGCACAGACACTTCAGGGATATCGGATATCACTTCTATATCACACGCGACGGCACCGTGCACGACGGACGGCCCATAGAAAAGGTCGGGGCGCACTGCGAAGGCCATAACTCCCACTCTATCGGCATCTGCTACGAAGGCGGACTTGACGCCAACGGCAAGCCGGCCGACACCAGGACTGAAGCCCAGCGCAAAGCCTTGAAATCTTTAGTAGAGAGAATGCACCGTCTGTTTCCTAAAGCCCTTATCGTAGGCCATCATGACCTAAACCCACGCAAAGCATGCCCATGCTTTAAGGTGGAGTCATAATTGGGTTGGACCGAGGATTCCGTAATGTCTATGTCAGGAGTTAAAGTAGTTAAAGAAGTTATCGCCAACGGAGTTGGCTAGGAGTTAGAGCCATATGCAAACGTAGTACGTGTTTAAGTGAAGAATGAAAAGTTAAGAGTGAAAAATCCAAATGCTTTGTTGTCTTTCTTCGCAAGCACTACGTTGCTAATGTACCGGCGGATCTGCGCTCCGCCGGAATGGAATATCAGGATCTGAGATCCGATTACTTCCTATTTTGCATTGTCATGCTGTTTTAAACTTGCTTAGACATTTTAATTTTTAACTTTTAATTTTCTCTTCGTTCTTCACTCTTCACTTTCGTAAGATGCACTACGTTTGCTAATGTGCCGGCTGATTTGCAATCTGCCGGAATTTAGTATCAGGATCTGAGATCCGATTACTTCCGCCGGAACATTAGTTAAAGCCATGTGCCTTTATTGCTTCACGTCAACTGCAAGACTAACTTTCTTAATTTTTAATTGCGCAAGGCCTGATTGCGCTTTTGCACCTGCTTTTCGTTCCTTCCTTACTTTCGTAAAACAGCGGTAGTTTGAGCGGATCAGGAGATCCTTATATTCAATTCCGGCGGAGCGCAGATCCGCCGGAACATTAATTAGCTAACCCAATTGTGAATTATGAATTGTGAATTGTGAATTGTGAATTGTGAATTATGAATTATAAATCATTTTCATATTTTCTCCAGATCCGTTGGCGATATGTTCATGCGGGCACAGCCGAGGATGTCGAGCTGCACTACGATGTCGAGGTTGGCGGCATCGGCTGAGTCGTGGCTTTCGCATCTTACGATGTTGCCTTCTAGTCCAAGGAGTTTGCCGCGCACGACACGCACCTTGTCGCCAAGACGCAGCGGCAGGGGCTCGATAGTGATGGCGGCGTCGGAGTTGTAAAGGATAAAGCGGAGCTTCTCTATTTCACGGTCGGGCACGATGGCTACGGGATGCCAGCCGTATTGGTTGGTGGCAGCGGCGCGGTTGACCATGAAGCGCTTTACGAAAGGAAGGTTGACAACATGATGGCGGCGGTCGGCCTCGGTGCAGCGCACAAAGACGGCTGCAGGAATAACAATACGGTCGATGATTTTACGGCGCCCGTTCTTCCAGCGGCGCAGCTCTTTTTGTGTAGGAACGTATGTGTCGTAGCCCAATGCAGCTATCTTTTCGGCACACACTTTTTCGGTGTTATTGCTGACTATCGCGACGTACCATCTGAAAGGTTGAGATACGCCTACGGCGTCGCCAGCGTCATTATTAGCCGTCGCAAGATTGTCGTTCGAATTTACATTTCCGTCCATGAAAGTCCGGTTTATGTTTGCTCTTTTATGATGCCCCACGTTATTATATAATATGTGAAACACCGGTGCAAAAGTAATATTTTTTATATAAATAAGTAAACAAAAACGGCATTTTTTTTGAAGCCGTACTGTAGGCGGAACAAACAAAACGAAAAAACAGACAACAACGCATACACGTAAGCATCTGACATAAAAGAATTTACAGGCACAAGCATCCAGCAACCAACCGCCTTGGTGCATAATGGTTCATTTGCATCGTGAGAAAACAAAGATGCCGAGAGCCACAGACAATAATGGTATTGTAATTAGTAGTTAAAGGAACATTTTCTAAGTGAAGAACGAAGAGTGAAGAGTGAAGAATCCAAATGCCTTGTTAGGTATTGTCATTGGGAGTTAAAGAAGTTAGAGGAGTTATCACCAACGGAGTTGGCTAGTAGTTAAAGTCATATGCCTTGTTGATTCTATTCTTTGTAATAGAATTGATAATAAACGACAAGGCTATTGTGCCGGCGGATCTGCGCTATTGTCATTGGGAGTTAAAGTAGTTAAAGGAGTTATCGCCAACGGAGTTGGCTAGGAGTTAAAGTCATATGCCTTGTTGATTCTTTTCTTTGTAATAGAATTGATAATAAACGACAAGGCTATTGTGCCGGCGGATCTGCGCTATTGTCATTGGGAGTTAAAGTAGTTAAAGGAGTTATCGCCAACGGAGTTGGCTAGGAGTTAAAGTCATATGCCTTGTTGATTCTTTTCTTTGTAATAGAATTGATAATAAACGACAAAGCTAATGTGCCGGCGGATCTGCGCTCCGCCGGAATTAAATATAAGGATCTCCTGATCCGCTTAAAATACCGCTGTTTTACGAAAGTAAGTAAGGCACGAAAAAAATTAAAAGTGAAAATACAAATGCTAAGCTAGCATAAGACAACATGATAATGACAAAATAGGAAGTAATCGGACAGTTCTGGCGAAAATTAAAAATTAAAAGTTAAAAGTTAAAAATCTAAATGTCTAAGCAGGTTTAAAACAACATGATAACGCAAAACAGGAAGTAATCGGATCGCAGATCCTGGTATTCCATTCCGGCAGATTAATTCTATTGATTGTCGGCTGCTCTCGGCATAACCAAATGAGATTTACTTCTGCTCTCACTTGCACGACAATTGCAAATCAGCCGGCACAATGGCAAACGTAGTGCATCTTACGGAAGTGAAGAGCATATTTAAGTGAATAGTGAAGAATAAATAGTGAAAAATCCAAATGTCTTGTGGCTATTGCCAATGCATTGCAATCGATAATAACCAACAAGACTAATGTGCCGGCGGATCTGCGCTCCGCCGGAATTAAATATAAGGATCTCCTGATCCGCTTAAAATACCGCTGTTTTACGAAAGTAAGTAAGGCACGAAAAAAATTAAAAGTGAAAATACAAATGCTAAGCTAGCATAAGACAACATGATAATGACAAAATAGGAAGTAATCGGACAGTTCTGGCGAAAATTAAAAATTAAAAGTTAAAAATCTAAATGTCTAAGCGAGTTTAAAACAACATGATAACGCAAAATAGGAAGTAATCGGATCGCAGATCCTGATATTTCATTCCGGCGGAGCACAGATCCGCCGGAACATTAGCAAACGTAGTGCTTGCGAAAAAAGACAACAATGCATTTGGATTTTTCACTCTTCGTTCTTCATTCTTCACTTAAACACGTACTACGTTTGCATATGACTTTAACTCCTAGCTCACCTTAGTGAGCGATAACTACTATAACTACTTTAACTCCTGACAAAAGCGCAGATCCGCTGTAATAACATCAAACGTTGTGCTTATTTAATTTCTAACAAGAACCACAAAAACGTCAGACATAAATCAAAACATTTGATAAGATTTTGTTTTTCGTACGATTTGAAGTATCTTTGCATAAGATATACTGCATCTCAGCATAACATTCAAGCATGGCTTAATGATTCTGCATTCGATTTGCGATATCTTTGCATAAGATATGCGGCATCTCTGCATAACATTCAAGCATGGCTTGAGAATTACGCACACGCAATGAGGACGTTATCTTCGCTTTGATTTTTTTGTATTATGAAAGAATATATTGTTTCTGCGCGCAAATACAGACCTATGACCTTCGACTCGGTTGTGGGACAGGCAGCTCTTACCACTACGCTGAAAAACGCGGTGAAGAGCGGAAAGCTGGCTCATGCCTACCTGTTCTGCGGACCCAGAGGCGTGGGCAAGACTACATGCGCACGTATCTTTGCCAAGGCCATCAACTGCCAGAACCCTACTGCTGAAGGTGAGGCCTGCAACGAATGCGAAAGCTGCAAGGCGTTCAACGAACAGCGCTCGTATAACATCTTTGAGCTCGACGCTGCCAGCAACAACTCGGTGGAGAACATCAAGGCTCTGATGGAACAGACAAGAATACCGCCGCAGGTGGGTAAATATAAGGTGTTTATCATCGACGAGGTGCACATGCTGTCGACAGCGGCATTCAACGCCTTTCTGAAGACTCTTGAGGAACCGCCTGCACACGTGATATTCATCCTGGCGACAACAGAGAAGCACAAGATTCTGCCTACCATCATATCGCGCTGTCAGATTTATGACTTTGAGCGCATGACGGTGCCCAACATCATCAACCACCTGAAGATGGTGGCCGACAAGGAAGGCATAACTTACGAGGAAGAGGCGCTGAACGTGATAGCGGAGAAGGCCGACGGCGGAATGAGAGACGCGCTGTCGGTGTTCGACCAGGCTGCAAGTTTCTGTCAGGGCAACATCACATATAAAAAGGTGATTGAGGACCTGAACGTGCTCGACGCCGACAACTACTTCAACATCATCGACCTGTGCCTGGAGAACAAGGCGGCAGACGTGATGGTGCTGCTGAACAACATAATAAACAAGGGCTTCGACGGCGGACACCTGATAAACGGACTGGCGGTGCACGTGCGCAACGTGATGATGGCAAAGGACGAACAGACGCTGCCGCTGCTGCAGGCGAGTGCATCGCAGACGGAGAAATACAAGGCGCAGGCTGCCAAATGCAGTTCGGCGTTTCTGTATAAGGCGCTGCGTATTATCAACGACTGCGACATAAACTACCGCCAGAGCAGCAACAAGAGACTGCTGGTGGAGCTGACGCTGATAGAGATAGCGCAGATAACTCAGCCTGACGACGAAGGGGCTGCCTCGGGGCGTTGCCCTAAGAGACTGAAATCCCTGTTTAAAAGACTTATGGGCGAAAGGCCAAAGGCGGCTATGCAGGTGGCCGCGGCCGAGCCCAGCGTTAACCGCCATACGGCCATTGCCAAGCACAATGCCGAGAAGGCGGCAGAGAGCGTCGTGTCTGCAAGCGAAGGCAGCAGCACCGACAACAGCATGAGCAACGGCGACGGAGCAAAGACTGCACAGCCGGCAACAACAACGAAGCTGCGCAACCTGAAACTGGGCAGCATCGGCAAGACGTTTGCCAACCTGAGACGTCAAGGCGAAGAGCCGCAGATGGTGGCGGAGCAGGACGTAGAGGTGGTGGACAACGGTGAGCACAACACATTCACCGAGGACGAGATGCTGACGCAATGGGTAGGCATGTGCAACCGTATGCCGCAGCAGATGACGGGAATAGCGGCACGCATGAAGAACATGATGCCGACAATAAAGGAGTTTCCGAACATCGAGGTGGTGGTTGACAACGAGATTCTGCTGGAAGAGATAAACAAGATTAAGGGCAGAATACGCAACACGCTGATAAAGGCACTGAGAAACAGCGACATAACACTGACGCTAAGACTGGCAAAGCCTGAAGAGATAAAGCGCATACCGACAAACCGCGAACGCTTTGACGAACTGAAAAATACAAACAAGGCCTTCGAACGACTAAGCGAAATACTCGGACTGGAGGTAAGCTAGGAATTCATAATTACATTCTTGTCAGGAGTTAAAGGAGTTGGTTTAGGAGTTAAAGGAGTTATAGTAGTTATCGCCAACGGAGTTGGCTAGTAGTTAAAGTCATATGCAAACGTAGTACGTGTTTAAGTGAAAAATGAAAAACGAAAAATCCAATTGCTTTGTTGGTCCTTTTCGCAAGCACTACTTTAGCACATGGATTTTTCACTCTTAGTTCTTCACTCTTCACTTAAATATGCTCTTCACTTCCGTAAGACTCACTACGTTTGCTAATGTGCCGGCGGATCTGTGATCCGCCGGAATTGAATATAAGGATCTGTGATCCGATTACTTCCTATTTTGTATTGTCATGCTGTATTAAACCTGCTTATACATTTTGACTTTTCACTTTTAGTTGCACTTTTGCTCTTTACTTAAACAAGCGGTATTTTTAAGCGGATCAAAGATCCTTATACTTTATTCCGGCAGATTGCAAATCAGCCGGCACATTAGCCTTGTTGGTTATTATCAATTGCAATGCATTGACAATAGCCACAGGACATTTGGATTTTTCACTCTTCGTTCTTCACTCTCCATTTAAATATGCTCTTCACTTCCGTAAGACGCACTACGTTGCTATTGTGCCGGCGGATCTGCGCTCCGCCGGAATAGAATATAAGAACCGAAGGTCAGCGTAGCTAATTTGTGATCCGATTACTTCCTATTTTGTATTGTCATGCTGTTTTATGCTATCTTGGCATTCATATTTTCACTTTTATTTTTTTAAATGCTCAGGCCTGATTGCGCTTTTGTGCCTGCTTCACATAAATAATCGGTATTTTAAGCGGATCAAAGATCCTTATACTTTATTCCGGCAGATTGCAAATCAGCCGGCACATTAGCCTTGTTGGTTATTGTCGCAAGTACTACGTGGATTCTGTTTCTCGGTAGTTAAAGGAGTTAAAGTAGTTATCGCCAACGGAGTTGGCTAGTAGTTAGAGTCAAATGCTTTGTTGACTCTTTTCATAGCAAGACATTTGGATTTTTCATTGTTCACTTTTAACTTTTCATTTTTAATTGCGCTTTTGCGCCTGCTCTTAGTTCTTCACTCTTCACTTAAATATGCCCTTCACTTTCGTAAGACGCACTACGTTTGCTAATGTTCCGGCGGATCTGCGCTCCGCCGGAATAAAGTATAAGAACCGAAGGTCAGCGTAGCTAATTTGTGATCCGATTACTTCCTATTTTGCGTTATCATGTAGTCTTATGCTAGCTTGGCATTCATATTTTCACTTTTATTTTTTTTAATGCTCAGGCCTGATTGCGCTTTGCGCCTGCTCTTCGTTCTTCACTTAAAATTATATTATCCCCATTCCCAATTCTTCACACTCTTTTCTCATCTCTTCGGGCCATATGCTGGCCTGTATCTCGCCTAAATGGGCTTTGTGGAGCAGCACCATGCACAGGCGACTCTGCCCTATTCCACCGCCGATGCTCAACGGCAGTTCACCGTCAAGGAGCCTTTTGTGGAAATACAGACTTGAGCGATGTTCCTGACCAGTGAGCTTCAGCTGGCGCAGCAGTGCTTCTTTGTCAACGCGTATGCCCATTGACGACAGCTCGACGGCACGGGCGAGCGTGGGATACCAGATAAGGATGTCACCGTTGAGACCGTTGCGGCCGTCGCTGTTGGGCGTGGTCCAATCGTCATAGTCGGGAGCGCGACCGTCGTGCGGCTTGCCGTCAGACAGGTTGCCGCCGATGCCAATGATGAACACGGCGCCATACTTCTTGCATATCAGGTCTTCACGTTCTTTCACGCTCTTGTCGGGATACATCTGAAGCAGGTCTTCGCTGTGGACGAAATGGATGTCGGAAGGCAGAAACGGCTTAAGTGCCGAATAATGCTCGCACACAAGATACTCGGTGCGGAGGATGGCGGCATAGATGCGGCGGACAACGCTTTTAAGAAAGTCGAGATTGCGCTCGGCGCGCGTCATAACCATCTCCCAGTCCCACTGGTCGACATAGAGCGAATGAAGATTGTCCAGCTCCTCGTCGGCCCTGATGGCGTTCATGTCGGTGTAGATGCCATAGCCCGGCTCAACGGCATACTCTGCCAGGGTGAGCCGTTTCCACTTGGCAAGCGAGTGGACCACCTCTGCCTGAGCGTCACCAAGATCCTTAATGGGAAACGTCACGGGGCGTTCCGTGCCGTTGAGGTCGTCGTTTATGCCAAGACCTTTAAGCACAAACAGCGGTGCTGTTACACGGCGGAGGCGAAGCTCCGTTGAAAGATTCTGCTGAAAAAAGTCTTTTATCATTTTTATGCCCTGCTCCGTCTGCCTGACGTTCAGCAGCGGCTTATAGTCTACAGGTCTTATCAATTTGCTCATATTCTCTCTTATTAATCATAAAATACGGCAGCAAAGATAATAATTTATTATCAATATGCAATAATAACAGATAATTTATTGTCATCATTTCAATAAATACACAAACAAAACAGCACAAAGATCATAGAAAAGACACAAAGAAAGCATAACCGTAATTTATCTTACATATTGATTTAGCAAGATGATATTAAACGGCAACAGAATAAGATTTAGGTGAAACAGTGCCATTTTTTGCGCAAAATTGTGTGCAAAAATAAAATGCAGTGCATCAGGAAGATATAGAGACATAATGCCTGGATGTGCAACAAGAGGAATGACGACGCCGTACAAAAGGGCACAAACGGGAAGCCGAAAGACCGCAAATCAGAAGGCGAAAGACGGCATAACGCAAAGCGAAATGTATAGTAATAAAACGGCAAAAGCATGCCTTTTGCAGACCGACGGCCATAAACCGGCACTCAAAACGCATGAAAACAGGCAGCAAAAGGCACAAAGCAGACTTACCAGAAGACTAATACGGCAACAAAAGCGCGCATACGCAACATGTCATTATGAAAAAGCAACGCGCCATTTACTTACATTTTAACATCACACAAATCATCAGAAAACAGCCCCCGACAGCCTGACCCGCATACACAAGGCACGAACCAGGCGCAAAGACACGAAAAAGGGCCGGGGGCTGAAAGCCCGGCCCTGTCATCACAAGAAGAAAATTCAGCAACGCTTTGCTTATATTATGCAAAAAAATATCTGTTCACGGCATTAAGCCTTGGTGCAAGCCACATGACGGCAGAGCCGCTGTCTACTTGCCTATCCATCCAAACATCCTGTCGGGATAGTTGGTTATGATGGCATTCACGCCCGCCTTAACCATCTTCTGCGCATCGGCCTTGGTGTCTACGGTGTAAGGAATGACGCGCATTCCGGCAGACTTTGCCTTTGTTACGAAGGCTGCGTTGACCATGGGATAGTCGGGACCGACGGCATAAGGCACGAAGCCGAGCTTGGTCATGGCAGCATCATAGCCGCCCGACGTATTGTCTATCAGGTAGAGCAGGCGCATCTGCGGATACTTGGCATGAAGATACTTCAGCGTGCGCACGTCGAAGCTCTGCACGAGCAGGCGCGAACCGAGGTTACGGGTGCTGAGAGCCTTTACACACTGGTCGGCAAAGGTCTTGTAGTCGGGCGTGAGTTTGCCGTCGAGAGCGGCGTCAGACTTGATTTCTATAGTGTATCTTACAGGCGCAAGGCGGTGTTGATGGCAGTAAGTTTCAACAGAATCTATGAGCGCCGTCACCATAGGCACATGGGTGTAGAGGCGCTTGCTGTCGGGGAAGGCAGGGTCTTTTACGTTGCCGATGACCTTTACCGAAAGCTGTTTCCATGTGAGCGAATAGATGGGATACTTCTGTCCGTAGCCTTTGACATAGGGATCGTGCGAAACCACCACTACCCCGTCCTTGGTTACGTGCAGGTCCATCTCAAGGTCGGTTACGCCGAGCTTCACGGCATTGAGCATTGCCTCGATGGTGTTCTCGGGATAAAGTCCGGCACCTCCGCGGTGGGCTATGACAGAGACGCGAGGTCTGATGACGTCAGAGACGGTGCGGCCGAAGCGGTTGGTCATAACCACCTTTATCTCCTTATAGTTGCCCACGGGCTTGCATCTGAACAGGTGCGACGTGTTGGCGGGGCGTCCGGCAGCAAGCGTGCGCGAGCCAAACTCAAAGTCGACGCCCGTGAAGCGCTGCATGGTGCCCATCAGCTTGCCGTCCTGATACCACTCAACCTTGCATGCAGGGTCGTAGTCCCAGATGTTGGCAACGACATATCCGGGCTGCGTGCCGAAGTCGCCCTTGTCGTAGAGCGTCATCTGGCGCGAGAAGGGGAAGCCCGTGGCCTTATACTGCCACTCGACGCTGCTTCCGTTGACATCTACCACCATATATCCGTTAGGCGCTCCGCAGCGGTTTAGCCATCCGTTCCACCATGCTCCGCTGGCAGCTCCTATGTTGTGCTGATAGAGGTTGCTGTTGACCACCACGTTCTGAAAGTAATGGGTATGGCCGCAGAACACATGCACCTTGTAGCCCTCGAGCAACTTCTGCAGCGAGGCAGCCCCGCGCATGTTCTGTGCAGGGTCGTCCTTGTTCCATGCGGCGGCGTGCATGTTGAGGATGACGAGCGAGCCTTTGGGCACAAACTTCAGGTCGTTGGCGAGCCAGCGCAGCTGATTCTCCGTGAGCGTCTCAACATACGCCTTGTTGCCCTTATAGTTGATGTTCTTCAGCGTAACGACGTGGGCCTTGCCTATGTTGAACGAATAGTCGGTAGGTCCGAACACAGCCGCATAGGCCATCTCGCCGTAGGCTCCGGCACCAAGGCGCGCGTTGTTGAGCCCCTTGTAACGCTTGTCGAAGTCGTGGTTGCCGATACACTGAAACATGGTTATCTTCATGTTCTTGAACGACGCGGCATAGCTGCGCAGCAGCGGCAGATTGTCGAACACGATGTCGCCCACGGTGATGCCCACCACCTCGCGCGTCTTGCTCAGCGAGTCGACCACGGCACGCATGTCGGGCACCAGTTCGGTGTTCCATCTCTTCATGTCGGCAGCATCGAGCATCTGCGGGTCGGATATGGCTATGTAGCTGAACCTGTCGGCAGGCTTGGTGCGCTTTTCGAGCACAAAGTTGCAGCTCTTAGAGCTTACGGCCGTCCTGACGGGCACGTAGAAGCCGGAGGCTATGCCGTTCTTGGAAGGCAGCTTGTAGGCGGCCGGCGTGGAGATGCTTATAAACTTGCTGACAAACGTGTCGGTGCGCAGCGTCCAGTAGCCATTGGCATCGGTACGGGTGAAGGCCATGCCGTTGTTGACCACCACTCCGCTGATACCCCTGCCCGCCTTGTCGGTAACGCGGCCCTTTACAGTAAACACGTTCACACTGGCCTGACCATTGCTCAGAAGCATCATGGTGGCCATAAGGAATAAACATATTCTCAACTTCATAGGCTTTATGTTTTTGTTTTTATACGTTCGCTCTCTGTTATGCCGCACCCGTCATCGGCAGACAACGCCCTGCGACGTGCCGCTGCATAGGCAAAACACGCACACGCCATACTGCAAAACTGCGACTGCTGGCGGCGCAAATCCGGCGGCTTGTAAATTTTTGTACAAAATTACCAAAATATGTTTACATTGATGATGCATAAAAGGTTCAATTGCTTTAAAAAAGTATAACAAAAACATTTCTGCCGTGAAAAAGCCGTCAGAATGACCGATTTTTAAGTCTGCCAGGCACATAGGGGCACTGACGGCACGGCACAATAAGGAGCGGAGAAGATGAAAACAGGCTACGGAGGAGAAGAAAAGCACGCATTGTTACAATAAAAAATTTAAAGTTACATTAATTAATATGATTACAAACCTAAAATCTGAGCGTCATAACATAAACAAGAAAAACTGAAATGAGAAAACTTTTTTTGTCTGCCATCGTTATGTTGACAACGACGGCACCAAATCTTTCTTACGCGAAAGACATTTACGTTTCCACATCATTCCATGAGCCGGCCAACGAAGGCCTGCGCTTTATCTACAGCTATGACGGACTGAGATGGGACACCATACAGGGCACATTCCTGCGCCCGGCGGTAGGAGAACAGAAGGTGATGCGCGACCCTTCGATAGTGAAAGGACCCGACGGCACGTTCCATTTGGTATGGACATCGAGCTGGAAGGGCGACAAGGGTTTTGGTTATGCATCATCAAAAGATCTTATCCACTGGAGCAAGCCAAGACTGATAAACGTCATGACAGACCCTACAACGGTGAACGTATGGGCACCGGAACTGTTCTACGACGACGTGAAGAAGCAGTACATGATTATATGGGCATCATGCATACCGGGCAAATTTCCCGACTATAAAGAAGACCACTACAACAATCACCGTCTGTACTACGTTACGACAAAGGACTTCAAGAAGTTCAGCAAGGCCAAGGTGCTTATCGACCCTGACTTCAGCAGTATTGACGCCACTCTCGTAAAGAGAGGCAAGGACGACTACGTGATGGTGCTGAAAGACAACTCGAGAGACCAGCGCAACATCAAGGTGGCTTTTGCCAAGTCGCCCTACGGCCCATGGAGCAAGGCGTCGGAGCCGTTCACAGAGAGCTTCTGCGAAGGTCCGTCAACTGCAATGGTCAACGGATGGTATTACATCTACTACGACTCTTACCGCCACGGCATATACGGAGCGGCAAGGACAAAGGACTTCAAGAACTTCCAAGACCAGACAGGTGCCGTAAAGTTTCCTGTAGGACACAAGCACGGAACGGTGTTCATGGCCGACGAGGAAATTGTGAAGAACCTGATAAAGGAGAACCGCGACGCCGTTCACTACACCGGCACGACCGTGGCAACGCCTGCACGACATGACGGCGGACTGTCGCCCGTGGTGGGAGTTCACAGCATTCAGACCATGAGAGGCGAACAGGGATGGCTCTATAACCATCAGCCCATGATGGCATACTGGAAAGGCAAGTTCTACATGCACTACCTGACCGACCCGAGAAGCGAGCATGAGCCGCCCGGAAAGACCATGCTGCAGACTTCTGTAGACGGATACAAATGGACTAAGCCCGTTGAGCTGTTCCCTGAATACAACGTGCCCGACGGATACACCAAGCCGACATGGCCGGGCGTTGTGGCAAAAGACCTGAAGGCCATCATGCACCAGCGCGTGGGCTTCTATGTGTCTAAGAGCAACCGCCTAATTGCAATGGGCAACTACGGCGTGGCCCTCACTCCGAAAGACGACCCCAACGACGGCAACGGAATAGGCCGCGTGGTAAGAGAGATAAAGGCCGACGGCACATTCGGTCCTATATACTTTATATATTATAACCACGGATTTAACGAAAAGAACACCGACTATCCTTACTACAAGAAAGCAAAGGACAAGGAGTTTGTTAAGGCCTGCGACGAGATTCTGGCTAACCCGATGTACAGAATGCAGTGGGTTGAAGAGGCTGACAGAAACGACGACATACTGCCGCTGAAGACTCCCTACAAGGCGTTCAGCGGATACACTCTGCCCGACGGACGCAAGGTGGGACTGTGGAAGCACGCGCTGACAAGCATAAGCAGCGACGGCGGAAACACATGGAGAGAACCGGCAAAGAGAGCTCACGGCTTTGTGAACTCTAACGCGAAGATATGGGGACAGCGCCTTTCCGACGGCACTTATGCCACTGTGTACAACCCGGCTGAATATCGCTGGCCGCTGGCAATATCGCTGAGCAACGACGGACTGGAATACACTACGCTCAACCTGGTGAACGGCGAGGTTACGCCCGAACGCCACTGGGGCAACTACAAGAGCTACGGACCGCAGTATACACGAGGCATACTGGAAGGCAACGGAACACCGCCGGACAAGAACCTGTGGGTTACTTACAGCAACAACAAGGAAGACATGTGGGTGTCGTGCATACCGGTACCTGTAAAGATAAAGGCTACAGAACATGCAGGAGGCAGCTTCAGCAAGTATGCCAAGCTGCAGGACATGAAAGACTGGAACATCTACTCGCCGCTGTGGGCACCCGTAACACTCAACGGCGAATGGCTGACGCTGAGCGACAAGGATCCGTATGACTACGCCAAGGTGGAGAAACTGATACCGGCAACGAAGGAACTTACTGTAGACTTCGACGTTAAGCCCGCACAGAACGACCACGGACAGCTCAACATAGAGTTCCTTGACGACAAGGGCAACATGTGCGCCCGCATCGTGCTCGACTCTGCCGCAACAATGAAGGTAAAGGGCGGAGCGCGCTATGGCGGCATGCTGAAGCACTATGACGCCGGACAGACATATCATATCACAGCCAAGCTGTCGGTAGACGGACACGTGGGAACATACTTCGTGAACGGCAAGAAGGCAACTGCACGTATGTTCGACACACCCGTTGACGCCATAACACGAATAGTATTCCGCACAGGCGACCTGTTCACTGAGCCGAGCATTGAGACTCCTGCCGACCAGTATGTTGACATGCCGCGTGCCGACGAGCAGGACAAGTTGGCATCATTCTCTATTGCAAACGTGAAGACTGCATCGGCAGACGCCGATTCAGCATCAACAGTGCTGAAGTATGACGACTTCGCACACTATGCCGAATACTTCAACAACATGGAGGACGAGAACATCGTTACGGACATACCCAACAGCAGGTCGTCTGAATGGATGAGCAAGAACATCCCTCTGTTTGAATGTCCCGACAAGGACATGGAAGAGATCTACTACTTCCGCTGGTGGTCGCTGCGCAAGCACATCAAGCGCACTCCTGTAGGACTGGGCATGACCGAATTCCTCGTTCAGCGCTCTTATGCCGACAAATACAACCTCATTGCCTGCGCAATAGGACATCACGTGATGGAGACACGCTGGCTGCGCGACTCGACATATCTGCACCAGATACTGAACACATGGTATCGCGGCAACAACGGCAAGGCAATGCAGAAGATGAACAAGTTCAGTTCATGGAACCCGGCTGCCATATATGAGGCTTACAAGGTGCTTGGCGACACATCGTTCGTAATGGCACTGAAGCCGTCGCTCGAAGAGGAATACGCACGCTGGAAGAGCACCAACCGACTGAAGAGCGGACTCTACTGGCAGGGCGACGTGCAGGACGGAATGGAAGAGAGTATCAGCGGCGGAAGACGCAAGCAGTATGCACGTCCGACAATAAACAGCTATATGTACGGCAACGCAATGGCTCTGGCAGAACTGAACAAGCTGGCAGGCGACACAAAGAAGGCGAAGGAATACACAATGGAGGCAGACACGATAAAGAGCCTGATACAGACAAATCTGTGGAGCGAGAAGCAGTCGTTCTTCGAGACTATGAGAGGCGACACTCTGGCTGCCGTGCGCGAGGCCATAGGATTTATTCCATGGTATTTCAACCTGCCTGACGCAAAGAAATATGACGAGGCATGGAAGCAGGTGGAAGACGAGGAAGGATTCTCAGCTCCCTACGGACTTACAACGGCAGAGAGAAGACATCCCGAATTCCGCTCGCACGGAGTGGGACGCTGCGAATGGGACGGCGCCGTATGGCCTTTCGCAACAAGCCAGACACTTACAGCCATGGCAAACTACATAAACACATATCCCGAGCCTGTTGTTGGCGACTCTACATTCTTCAAACAGATGAAACTGTATGTTGAGAGCCAGCACCACAGAGGACGCCCGTATATCGGCGAATATCTCGACGAAAAGAACGGAGCATGGCTGATGGGCGACCGCGAGCGCAGCAGATACTACAACCACTCTACATTTGCCGACCTCGTGATAACCGGTATAGCAGGACTAAGACCGCAGGCCGACGGCAGCATTGTTGTTAATCCGCTCATACCGGAAGGCACATGGAACTACTTCTGCCTGGACAACATAAGCTATCGCGGAAACAACATAGCCATCGTCTACGACAAGGACGGACAGCGCTATCACCAGGGAAAGGGCCTCATGCTCTTCGTTAACGGCAAACTGGCCGCCAAGAGAGACGGTCTGGGTAAACTGACTTATAAAATAAACAAGAAATGAAACGTGTTATAATTCCGGCACTTATGCTACTGAGCATGAGTGCCGGAGCTCAAACTTTTGAAAACAAATTTACAAGACCGCTGAGCGACGTGCTCAACGACGTGTCGGCGAGATTCGGAGTAAGACTGAAATACAACGTTGACACAACAGGACTGAAACTGGCGTATGCCGACTTCCGCGTGCGTCCCTACTCTCTCGAAGAGACTCTCAGCAACATATTGTCGCCCTTCGACTTCAAGGCTGTTAAGCAGAACGACAAACTTTATAAGATTAAGCCTTACGAATATCCGCGCAGACAGCCCGAAGACGGACAGAAAATGATAAGCTGGCTGACATCGCTTTACAGCAATAAAACAGAATGGGAGGCACGACGCGACACGCTGCGCAAGGAAGTGAGAGAGCGCCTCGGCATTGACAAGCTGCTGCCGCTCTGCTCTAAGGAGAAACCCGAATACTCGAAGATAAGGAAGTTTGACGGATATACCGTGCAGAACTTCAGACTGAAGACAGCGAACGGGCACACTGTGTGCGGCTCTATCTACGCCCCGACGAGCAAGGGAAAACATCCGCTGATAATATGCCCCAACGGACACTTCAGCAACGGACGCTACGGCAAGGTGCAGCAGCTGAGACTGGGCACGCTGGCACGCATGGGCGCAATATGTGTTGACTATGACCTGTGCGGATGGGGCGAATCTGCCGACGAAGTTGGCAGCAAGGCACACCAGACACCAGAGGCTCATGTGATGCAGGCATTAAACGGTATAAGGATACTCGACTGGATGATACAGCGCAAGGACGTGGACACCAAGCGCATAGGCGTAAACGGAGGCTCGGGCGGCGGCACTCAGACCGTGCTGCTGACAGTGCTCGACGACAGATTTACGGCTGCCAATCCTGTGGTGAGCGTATCATCGTGGTTCGACGGCGGCTGTCCGTGTGAGAGCGGAATGCCGATACAGCTGGCAGGAGGAGGCACATGCAACGCCGAACTGGCTGCAATGTTTGCCCCGAAGCCGATGATGCTGGTGAGCGACGGCGGCGACTGGACATCGACAACGCCCGAGCTGGAATATCCTTACCTGCAGCGCATATATGGATTTTATGGTGCTACAGACAAGGTGAGCAACATACACCTGCCGAAAGAGCGCCACGACTTCGGCGACAACAAGCGCAACGCTGTATATAAATTCTTTATTGACACCTTCAAGCTCGACGCATCAAAGCTCGACGAGAGCAAGATTACGATTGAAGACGAGAACGCACTAAGATTTACACCTAAGAAATAAATGAAAAAAACACTACTAAAGACAACATTGCTGGCGGCCGTATGCCTGATGACAACAACAGAGGGAATGGCCGAAAACAAGCATGTGCTGTGGTATGACAGACCGGCATACACATGGACAGAGGCTCTGCCGATAGGCAACAGCCGCCTGGGTGCCATGATATACGGCACGCCGGGCTCTGAGCGTCTGCAGCTCAACGAAGAGACAATATGGGCAGGAAGGCCCAACAACAACGCCAACCCGGAGGCAAAGGAGTATCTGCCGAAGGTGAGACAGCTGGTGTGGGAAGGCAAATACAAGGAGGCGCAGGACCTGGCCACGGCACACGTGCAGGCAAACACCAACAGCGGTATGCCTTATCAGCCGTTTGGCGACCTGTATATCAACTTCCCGGGCAACGGCGAGTACACCAACTACTACCGCGAACTGAGCCTTGACTCTGCCCGCGCCATAACGAGATACACAAGCAACGGCGTAACATATCAGAGAGAATACATTTCGTCGTTCGACGGAAACGTAATAGCCATACACCTCACTGCAAGCAAGAAAGGCATGATAACCTGCAACGCGCAGATGACATCGCCGCAGCAGGACGTAACCATTAAGTCGGAAGGCAACGAGATTGTGCTGAGCGGCATAAGCGGATGGCATGAAGGACAGAAAGGCAAGGTAACATTTACCGGCAGGGCTACGGCAACCGTAAAGGGCGGAAGCATGAGCAGCCGCGACGGCGTATTGCAGATAAGCGGTGCCGACGAGGCTACAATATATCTGACAATAGCCACAAATTTCAACAGCTATAAGGACATCAGCGGCAACGACACGCTGCGCTCTGAGACGGCCCTGAAAGAGGCGCTGGCAAAGAACTTCAACACGATGAAGGCCGCACACGTAAAGAAATACAAGGCTCTGTATGACCGCGTGAAGCTCGACCTCGGCAAAGACGCATTTGCATCCACCACAACCGACAAGCGCGTGGAGCTGTTCAAGAAGCAGACCGACCTGCATCTGGTTGAGACCTACTTCCAGTTTGGCCGCTATCTGCTGATATGCACATCTCAGCCGGGCACACAGCCGCCCACGCTGCAGGGTATATGGAACGACAAGATGCTGCCGTCGTGGGACAGCAAATATACATGTAACATCAATCTTGAGATGAACTACTGGCCGGCAGAGTCGACCAACCTGACCGAACTCAACGGTCCGCTGTTCAGTCTTATCAAGGACGTGAGCGAGACAGGACACAAGTCGGCCGACATAATGTATGGTGCCGACGGATGGGTGCTGCACCACAACACCGACATCTGGCGCGTAACGGGAGCCATAGACAAAGCTCCGTCGGGTCTGTGGCCTACAGGCGGCGCATGGATGTGCCAGCATCTGTGGGAGCATTATCTCTACACAGGCGACGTGAAGTTCCTCGAGAGCGTCTATCCGATAATGGAGAACGCGGCACGCTTCTTCAATCAGATTATGGTGCGCGAGCCTAAGAACAACTGGTGGGTTATCTGCCCCAGTCTGTCGCCCGAGAACCAGCACCCCTACAAGGCTACAACTGCCGCAGGCGTAACGATGGACAACCAGCTGCTCTACGACCTGTTCAACCACGTAATCGACGCTGCCGACATACTTGGCAAGACCAAGACGGCTACAATAATCGACAGTCTGAAGCAGAAGCTCACGGAGATGGTGCCCATGCAGACAGGCCGCTGGGGACAGCTGCAGGAATGGATGGACGACTGGGACAATCCGGAGGACGTGCACAGACACGTGTCTCATCTGTACGGACTCTTCCCGAGCAATCAGATTTCTCCGTTCCGCACACCCGAACTCACAGCCGCTGCACGCAAATCACTCATACACCGCGGCGACCCGTCTACGGGATGGAGCATGGGCTGGAAGGTGTGTCTGTGGTCACGACTGCTCGACGGCAACCACGCATGGAAGCTAATCGGCGACCAGCTGACACTGGTGCGCAACGAGAAGAAGAAGGGCGGAACTTATCCTAACCTCTTTGACGCTCACCCGCCATTCCAGATTGACGGCAACTTTGGCTGCACGGCCGGCATAGCAGAGATGCTCATGCAGAGCCACGACGGCTTTGTCTATCTTCTGCCTGCCCTGCCCGACGCATGGAAAGACGGCTCCGTAAGCGGACTGAAGGCGCGCGGAGGCTTTGAGGTTAGCATGACATGGAAGGACAACAAGATAACAAAGACAACTGTTAAGTCGGAACTTGGCGGCAACCTGCGCATACGTTCGGCTGTGCCCCTGAAGGGCAAGGGCCTGAAGGCCGCAAAGGGCGAGAACAAGAACAGACTGTTTGAAACTCCAACGGACATCCGTCAGAAGATAAACTATCCTGACGCCATCGAGAAGATGCCGGAGGCTGAGAAGACATATCTGTATGACATAAGCACCAAGAAAGGCGCTGTGTACACATTTGAAGCAGAATAATATATGTGGCGGAATATGGGAAAAACAGAACAAAGCCCATATTTCCGCCACTTTACGTATATAAGCCGGACATGGCCAAACGGCACAAAATCGGCCATGAAGCAACCGGCTCTGCAACCTACTGATATTCAACGGGTTGCAAAAGGCTACCTTTAACATCGCAAAAGGCGGCCTTTTGGCGTGTAAAAGACCATGTTTCGCAACGCAATATGCCGTCTTTCACAATGCAACGGCGATAAGCTGGAACATTAAGAGGCAAAAGCAACTTTACAAAACTAATTGAAAAGTGATTGCAAACCTTATGAATTAACCGAGAAAAAGAATAATATTAACTAACAAAAATCAATAAAAAAGTAGTATGAATAAAAGCAGAATACTATTTATCGCAACCCTGCTGCTCAGCGCTTTTGCTATAAATGCGGCAGGCAAAATCTACAAGCCGTGGAGCAACGGACGGCTCGTGGTGTCTGAGAACAACCGTTACATAGTGCACGAAAACGGACAGCCGTTTTTCTGGATGGGCAACACGGCATGGCTGCTGCCCGAACGTCTTAACCGCGAGGAGGCCGAATATTTCCTCGAAAAAGACCGCCTGGCTGGATATAACGTAGAGCAGATACAGGTGCTCAACGCCATCCCTACGTTCAACGTGTATGGTCATGCTGCCAACAACGCCGAGTTCGACTTCAGCAAAGTGTCTAAGCCGGGTGTTTACGGCTACTGGGAGCATCTCGACTATATCGTAGACGTGGCTGCCAACAACGGCATCTACATCGCCATGGACTGCATCTGGGGCTCTATGATCGACAAGATGGACGTAAAGAAGGCTGCCGCTCTTGGCAAATTCCTGGGCGAGAGATACAAGGACAAGCCTAATATTATATGGATGATCGGCGGCGACATCATGGGCGACAAGAAGCCTGAGGTGTGGGACGCAATGGCAAGAGCCATAAAGAAGGTGGACAAGAACCACATCATGACCTTCCACCCGAGAGGACGCACAACGTCGGCATGGTGGTATAACGACCGCGAGTGGATGGACTTCAACATGTTCCAGAGCGGACACCGTCGCTACGGACAGCGCAACGGCGACGGCGACTACACTATTAAGGAGAACACCGAAGAGGACAACTGGCGCTATGTTGACATGAGCTTTGAGAAGAAACCGCTGCGCCCTGTTATCGACGGTGAGCCTTCATACGAGGACATTCCGCAGGGACTTCATGACTTCTCGGCTCCGCGCTGGATGGACTACGACGTACGCCGCTATGCTTACTGGGCTGTGTTCGGCGGAGCTTTCGGCCACACCTACGGCCACAACTCTGTGATGCAGTTTATACGTCCGGGCCTGAAGGCATCGTTCGGCGCTGAGAAACCTTGGTGGGAGGCAATGGAAGATCCAGGCTACAACCAGATGAAGTATCTCAAATGGCTCATGCTTAGCTTCCCGTTCACAGAGCGCGTGGCTGACCAGAGCATCATCTCAGGACAGAACGGCGAGCGCTACGACCGCATAATAGCCACCCGCGGTAACGACTATCTGCTCGTATACAACTACAGCGGCAAGCCCATGAGCATCGACCTGACAAAGATAAGCGGCGCAAAGAAGAACGTATGGTGGATGAATCCGGCCGACGGCAAGCTGACTTATCTCGGCGAATACGACAGCAAGGTCGTTGAGTTTACTTACGATGCAGCCTATCTGCGCGGCAGCGACCGTGTGCTCATTGCCGTTGATTCAAGCAAGAATTACATCGGCAAGACAGACGTAATGCTGAAGGAAAAGAACTAAGAATTTAAGAAGTAAGAGTTAAAAAAAGTGCTCTAAAGAGAAGAACAAAGGATGTTAGCGGATTGAAAATCATTATACTTAATTCCGGCGGATTACAAATCCGCCGGAACATTAGCTAACGTAGTACGTGCGAGAATAATTTAATTAACAATGAAGTTGGCGGATTAATTCTATTGATTGTCGGCTGCGCTCGGCATAATCAAATAAGATTTACTTCTGCTCTCACTTACACGGCAATTGCAAATCCGCCGACAGATTAGCTAATGTAGTGCTCGCGAGAAAAAGCTACAAGGCATTTGGATTTTTCACTCTTCACTTTTCGTTCTTCACTTAAAATAGGCATTTGACTTTAACTCCTAGCCAACTTGTTGGCGATAACTTCTTTAACTACTTTAACTACAATATATATAAATATCATGTTTAGAAAAATATTATTGGCGGCCCTGGCCTTGTGTCTCTGCATGACGGCTCCCGCGGCAAAGAAGAAGAACGGACGTAAAGCGTCGTTCCCCGTTGCCGTGACCGGACTGAAGACAGAGCGCATGGTCAACCCGATGAGCATCGACACGCCACAGCCGCGGCTGGGATGGATGATAACATCGGACGAGAACGACGTGATGCAGACATCGTGCCGCATAATCGTAGCCTCAACACCTGAAAAGGCCGCAAAGCTTGAGGGCGACCTCTGGGACGCAACGCTCGAGGGCGACCAGTCGCAATGGATAAGATATGCGGGCAAGGAGCTGCGCAGCAACACGCCATGCTACTGGCGCGTGAAGGTTACAACGACAAAAGGCGAGTCTGACTGGAGCGAGACGGCAATGTGGAACGTCGGACTGCTCAACGAAGCCGACTGGAGCGGACAGTGGATTGGCCTTGAGAAGGCCATGCCGTGGGACGTTGAGGACGTGCACAGCAAGCTCAGCTCGCGCTATCTGCGCACCGAATTCGACCTTGACAAGCCCGTAAAGCGTGCTACGCTCTACATCAGCGGACTGGGTATGTATGAGGCATACATCAACGGACAGAAGGTGGGCGACCAGGTTCTGGCACCTGCTCCTACCGACTATCGTAAGACTGTGCTGTATAATGCGTTCGACGTTACGCAGATGCTGACCGAGAAGAACGCCATTGGCGTAACTCTTGGCAATGGCCGCTTCTACACCATGCAGCAGAAGAAGAAGCCTTACAAGATAGCCAACTTCGGCTATCCCAAGCTCCGTCTTAACCTCGTCATTGAGTTTGCAGACGGCAAGAAGAAGGTTATCTCGTCGAGCAACAAATGGAAACTGAATCCCGACGGTGCGATACGCTCCAACAACGAGTACGACGGCGAGATATATGACGCCCGCAAGGAGCTGGGCGCATGGACCTCTGTGGGCTACGACGACTCTAAATGGATGGCGGCAGAGCGCGTGGGCATACCTACGGGAACGCTGCGCGGAGCAATGAGTCCCAACATGAAGGTGGTGAAGACCATGAAGCCCGTGAGCGTAACTAAGCGCGGCAAGGGCTACATCATAGACATGGGACAGAACATGGCGGGCTGGATTAAGCTGCGCATCGGCGGCGTAAATGCCGGCGACAGCGTGAAGATTCAGTATGCCGAGAAGCTTAACGAGGACGGAAGTCTGTTCACAAAGAACCTGCGCAACGCGTTTACAACCGACTATTATGTTGCTGCCGGCAATGAGGACGGCCGCTGGTGGGCACCTACGTTTGTATATCACGGCTTCCGTTATGCCGAAATTACAGGTCTTGACGATGTAACTGCTGACGGCATTATAGGCGAAGTGGTAAGCGACGAGATGGAACTGACAGGCACGTTTGAATGTGCCGACACCATACTCAACAAGGTTTACAATAACGCCATGTGGGGCATCCTGGGCAACTATAAGGGCATGCCTGTCGACTGTCCGCAGCGCGACGAGCGTCAGCCGTGGCTTGGCGACCGTGTTCGCGGATGTTTCGGCGAGGCTTTCATATTCAACAACAACGCTCTCTATGCAAAATGGGCACGCGACATAACCGAGGCCCAGCGTGAAGACGGCTGCATACCCGACGTGGCTCCTGCCTACTGGAACTATTATTCTGACAACATAACATGGCCTTCTGCCCTGCCCTTCTCGCTCGAGATGATGTACAACCAGTATGGCGACGCCGAACCTATGAGCCGCTACTACGGCAACGTGAAGCGCTGGCTCGGCCACATGAAGTATCAGTATGGCAAGGACGGACTGATGCCGCGCGACAAATACGGCGACTGGTGCGTGCCGCCTGAGGACATAAAGCTGATACACAGCCGCGACCCCAAGCGCGTAACCGACGGCACTCTCATTGCTACGGCCTACTATTACAGACTGAACAAGATGATGGAGAGGTTTGCCACAATTCTTGACAAGCCGGCCGATGCTGCTGAGTTCAGCGCAGAGGCAGCACGCGTGAAGGATGCTTTCAACAAGAAGTTCCTCACCATAAACCGCAACACGGCTGAGGTGCCGGGCCTTATGCTCTATCCCGACAGCACGTTCTACGGCAACAACACCGTAACGGCCAACCTTCTTCCGCTGGCGTTCGGCATGATTGACGACGACTATGTGCGCGGCGAGGTTGAGAAAAACATCATACACAACATCATCACCCTTAACAAGGGAGCCATATCTTGCGGCGTGATAGGCGTGCAGTGGCTTATGCACGGACTAACCGACATGGGCCGCGGCGACATGGCATGGCTGCTGGCAACCAACAAGAAGTATCCGAGCTGGGGCTACATGGCAGAACATGGAGCCACAACGATATGGGAACTGTGGAACGGCGACACTGCCAATCCGTGGATGAACAGCGGCAATCACGTCATGCTGCTTGGCGACCTCGTGTCGTGGATCTATGAGGATGTGGCAGGCATTAACTCTGACGAGAACAAGCCGGGCTTTAAGCACATCGTGATGAAGCCTGCGTTCAACGTTGACGAGATTGACGACATCAACGCGTCTTACAAGTCTATCTACGGCACAATAGTAAGCCGCTGGCACAAGAAGGCAGGCAAGCTGATATGGCACGTCGAGATTCCGGCAAACACCACTGCCGAACTGCACATGCCCGACGGCAGCATCAGGAACATCGGTTCGGGCAAATACGACATTACTGCCGATATGCCCATGACCGGCAAGGCTGTAGTTTCAGACGAGTTTCTGTATAAGTCGGCATCATTTCCCGAGTGCCATTCTGCCACGATAGCAGAGACAAGCAAGGGCGACCTTGTGGCAACTTACTTCGGCGGAACAAAGGAGCGCAACCCTGATGTGTGCATCTGGGTGAGCCGTAAGCCTAAAGGCTCTACAGAATGGCTGGCGCCTCAGCTCGTGGCTGACGGCGTGTTCAAGACAGGAAGTGAGGAAGCTAAGCTGGCTGGTCTGTCAGGACTCGACAGCACCAACGCCCCGGCAGCCAAAGGACCTATACTCGACAAGAAGATAAGAAAGAATCCTGAGGGCTATCAGCGCAAGGCCTGCTGGAATCCGGTGATATATCAGATACCTGGAGGCGACCTTGTTATCTACTTCAAGATTGGCAACAAGGTGGCCGACTGGACAGGCTGGATGGTGCGCTCTAAGGACGGAGGCAAGACATGGAGCAAGCGCGAGCCGCTGCAGGAGGGCTATCTCGGTCCGATAAAGAACAAGCCCATAATGAGCAAGGGCCGCATCATTGCGCCTACAAGTATTGAGGAAGGCGGATGGCGCCTGTATTTTGAATACTCTGACGACATGGGCAAGACATGGAAACGCACCGACTTTGTCGAGGCCGACGAGGGCGTGAAGGCCATTCAGCCGGCAATAATGATGCTCAGCGACGGCCGACTGGCAGCCGTGGCACGCACACGCAGCGAGCACATAGGCATAACCTACAGCTCAGACAACGGACTGACATGGAGCAAGCTGCAGCTTATTGACACTCCAAACAATAATAGTGGCCTTGATGCCGTTACACTTAAAGACGGCTCTCATGTGCTTATCTGCAACGACCGCCCGATACCAAAGGGCATAAAGAACGGCAAGGGAGCGCGCACTCCGCTGTCGGTGATGAAGTCTGACAACGGCACCGACTGGAAGCACTGGATAACGCTCGAGGAGTCGCCCGTAAGCCAGTATTCTTATCCTTCGATAATCCAGACATCCGACGGTAAGATTCACTGCATCTACACATGGCGCCGTCAGCGCATCAAGCATGTGGTGATAGACCCTAAGGTGTCTGCCGAATAAGTATAAAGACATACCCGCAACCGCGAGCCATGGGAATGTACACGAGGCAGACGGCCGCAGTGATATTGCACCATGCCCGGTGCGGGTTTTCTTTTTATCTAAGCATCAATTTAATCAGCATAGCATGAAAAAGATTTTTCTTTTATTATTGTTGTTCGTCTCGCTGACGGCCGGAGCCTACAAAGGCTCTTCCGTGGCAGGGCTATTCCCCCTGCAGGGCAGCGGACGCGTTATCTATAACTTCAACCAGGGCTGGCGCTTTTATCTTGGCGACGCCCAGGGTGCCGCTGCTGCCGACTTTGACGACAGCCGTTGGCAGGTGGTGTGCGCCCCTCACAGCGTAAGACTCGAGCCTGCCGAGGCAAGCGGCTGCCGCAACTATCAGGGCATTGCCTGGTATCGCAAGCATTTCACCGTGCCTGCTGACATGAAGGGCAAGGACATCACGCTGCACTTTGAGGCCATAATGGGCAAGCAGGAAGTGTATGTCAACGGCAGAAAAGTGAAAGAACATCTGGGCGGATATCTGCCCATAACCATAAACCTGACCGAACTGGGCGTAAAAGCCGGCGACAAGTGCGTAGTGGCGGTGAAGGCCGACAACAGCGACGACAAGACTTATCCGCCGGGAAAGAAGCAGACGGCTCTCGACTTCTGCTATCATGGCGGTATGTATCGCGACGTGTGGCTCATAGGCAAGTCGCCCCTGGCAATAACCGACGCGCTCGAGGCCAACAAGGTGGCTGGCGGCGGCATTTTCCTTCACTACGACAACATATCCGAAAAGAGCGCCGACGTGTTTGTAAACGTCGAAGTGGGCAACACATCTGCCTCTGCGGCTCAGCCTACGGTGACCGTGGTGGTGAAAGACAAGAGCGGAAAGCGCATCAAGTCGGTTACAAAGAAGATTAAGGTTGGCGCCAAGTCGAGCGCTACGGCATATCTGGCCATGAAACTGAAAGACCCTGAGCTGTGGTCGCCTGAGTCGCCCTATCTCTACAACGTCGAGATAAGCGTCATGCAGGGCGGCAAGAGCGTAGACGGCGGCATGGTGCGCATGGGCATCCGCAAGGCCGAGTTCCGCGGCAAGGACGGCTTCTGGCTCAACGGCAAGCCTTATCATCAGCTTGTCGGCGGCAACCGTCATCAAGACTTTGCCTACGTGGGCAACGCCATGCCCAACAGTCAGCAGTGGCGCGACGCCAAGCGCCTGCGCAAGGCCGGCATGGTGATAGTGCGCTGTGCCCACTACCCCATGGATCCTGCCTTCATGGATGCCTGCGACGAGCTTGGATTGTTTGTCATTGTGCCCACTCCGGGCTGGCAGTATTGGAACAAGGATCCGCGCTTTGGCGAGCTTGTGCATGAGAACACGCGCAACATAATACGCCGCGACCGCAACCACACCTGTGTGCTGATGTGGGAGCCCATACTCAACGAGACACGCTATCCCGAAGACTTCGCCATCAAGGCGCTGCAGATAACCAAAGACGAGTTTCCTTATCCCGGCCGTCCTGCTGCCGTGGCCGATGTGCAGTCGGCTGGAGTGAGAGACAACTACGACGTGGTGTACGACTGGGCGGACAACATAGGCAAGGGCAACTGGCCCGAAGACAAGTGTGTCTTCACGCGCGAGTTTGGCGAGATGGTGGACGACTGGTATGCACACAACAACATCAACCGCGCGGCGCGCTCATGGGGCGAGCGTCCTATGCTCATGGCAGCCCTTTCGCTCTGCAACACCTACGGCGAGATGTACCACGGCCAGCGCCAGTTTATAGGCGGTTGCCAGTGGCATCCGTTCGACCATCAGCGCGGCTATCATCCTGACACTTACTACGGAGGCATATACGACGCCTTCCGTCAGAAGAAATACGCCTTCGAGATGTTCCGCTCGCAAGACCGCAACGCCGAGCCTATGGTGTTCATCGCCAACGAGATGACTCAGTTCTCCGACAACGACGTTACGGTGTTCTCCAACTGCGACAGTGTGCGCCTTACGATGTTCGAGGGCGACAAGGTGATGACTCTGCCTGTTGTTCACAACGACAACGACAAGCCCTGCGCCCCTGTGGTGTTTAAAGACTTCTGGAACTTCTGGGCAGCACGCGAATACAGCTACAAGCAGCGCAACTGGCAGCGCGTATCGCTCCTGGCAGAAGGCATCAAGGGCGGCAAGGTGGTTGCCGTACAGAAGAAGATGCCGTCGCGCCGCTCTACCAAGCTGCGTCTCTATGCCGACGACATGGGCCGCAAGCTCAACGCCGACGGCAGCGACTTCATTGTGGTTGTGGCCGAAGTTACCGACGACAACGGCAACGTGAAGCGTCTGGCCAAGGACAACATCTACTTCACCGTTGAGGGCGAAGGCCGCATAATAGGCGACGGCGAAAACATCATGGCCAACCCGCGCATCGTTGAATGGGGAACGGCTCCCGTACTGATACAGGCCACCGACAAGCCGGGCAAGATAACCATAAAGGCGCGCTCATACTACGACGGCGTGTATGCTCCGGCTGCAGCCGAGCTGACAATAGAGAGCGTAGCCCCCACTCTGCCGGCATGCTACACAGACAAGCCCACGGCAACCGTAAGCAAGCCCGTGCGCACAACAGGCGAGACAAAGCAGACAATGACCGATGAGGAGCGTCAGCGCACTCTCGAAGAGGTGAACAAGCAGCAGGCTGAGTTCGGCGTACAGTAAACACTAATGTAAAGCCTGTCACGTTTGTGGAGGTTAACACCTAAACATTTATCTCATAAGTAAAAGCCCGGCCAATATCTATTTGAGGATATTGGCCGGACTTTTGTTCATGAATAACATATAAAAATATGTCTAATGGAAGCATAACAACCACTTTGAGTTAAAAAAAATAAAAATTAAAAATATTATTTTGTATCAAAGATACAGCATATCATAAATTTGTCTATCTTTGTAATGCATTATATAAACCAAATCATTAATAATCAACATGTTAGGTATAAAGACAAGGCGCGTCCCAATAGGGAATGACACAGCAGAAAAAATCCGCAGTGCCGTTGTCCGTGTCACTACCGGACAACTTAATGAACGCGAAAAAGCAAGTGCAAGACGCTCAAAAGAAATGTTGAGTCAATGTAAAATTAAATGGATTGGACTAAATGGAAAATGAATACGAGTTTAAAAGGGTTGATGACACATCAGCCCTTTTAAATTTTAAATGCGGCATTGAACCGATAGACAAATTTATTGAGGATAAAAAGAACGGATTAGATAAATTCATAAAACTTCACCTGTCTAATCTATGGATTGTCTTTGAAGACAACGAAGCTGTGGCACTATTCGCTCTCAGTAAAGATGCCATCGTGTTGAACAGCGAGGACCGACACAACATAGAAAACGATAATCAAGATGTTTCATCATTTGTATCACCAGATGATGAAGAAAAATTCTGGGAAAAAGAAAGATTTCCGGCTATTGAGATAGATTATCTTGCAGTGCGTAAGGATAAAAGAAATGCAAATCTTGGTACATTGATTATAAACGCAATATCAGAAAAGGCTGCAACCGATGAACTTTCTGCAACAATATTCCTTACTGTTGAGGCATACGACACAAAAGAATATAGTGCCGTCAACTTTTACAAAAAATGTAACTTTGAATTCAGTGATGTTGCTCAGAATAAATACAACTACGCACAAATATATAACGGCGAAATTCCTATTACACGCCGAATGTACAAAATCATTATACCTAATCAATAATTTTGGCATACACAACCATGATTAACCTTCAAAAATTATAATATAATACTTCATCAACAACATGCACCAAAAGCAACGCTAACGTAATCCACTTGCATAATTAAAACCCCATGCTGCTAAAAGACAGATTTTGGTTATTTTATAGTCTGCCGACACCCCGCCATGCACTCGTCTGCCCTATCGTCCGCGGCATAATTGTCCGTCAGCAGCCATTTCAACCACCAGTCCATTTTTCAATACAAATCAGATATTAGAATTCGGTCTGCATTTTTGCAGTTTTATCAAGAAAACAGGCAAGCCGGCTATATCATAAGAAAAACAGACAACAAGATACGGACAGACAGCTGACGGTATCAATATTTTTATAAAAGCAAGCAATAGGCAACACAATGATTAACTTGGATTAAACACATATAAACAATAAAGAATAATATTCACCACGAACATTTCATTCTGGAAAATAGACCATTCACCCGTTTATTTATACGGCTCAACACAAATAGGGCAATATTAACCATAATGATTTTTAACTTTGTAAATCAAAAATCACATAATATAATTAATAATATGTTTAGAAATATCGTACGTTTTTCTATCAGAAAAAAGCTATTTGTGGTGATAACCACAATTTTTCTGCTTGCAGGTGGAATTTATTCTATGCTCACCCTGCCCATTGATGCGGTTCCGGACATAACAAACAATCAGGTGCAAATAGTAACCGTATCTCCAACTCTTGCTCCTCAGGAAGTGGAACAGCTTATCACGTTCCCGATAGAAACGGCAATGAGCAACATAATGAATGTAAAAGAAATACGTTCAGTATCTAGATTCGGTCTCTCACTAGTAACTGTAGTATTCGACGACAAGGTGCCAACGCTTAATGCCAGGCAGCTTATTAACGAGCAGATACAGTCTGTTGCAGGAGAAATACCTCCCGAGCTGGGCACTCCCGAGATGATGCCTGTTACAACTGGTTTAGGAGAAATATATCAATATGTTCTAAAGGTAGAGCCTGGATATGAAGACAAATACGATGCCATGAGCCTCAGAACTATACAGGACTGGATCGTCAAGCGCCAGCTTTCAGGCATCCCCGGAATAGTTGAGATAAACAGTTTCGGCGGTTATCTTAAACAATATGAAGTGGCGGTTAATCCTGAAGCGCTTTACTCGTTGAATATCACAATAGGCGAAGTGTTTGAAGCATTAAGCAAGAACAACCAGAACACCGGAGGAAGCTACATTGAAACTGTCAACCATGCATACTATATCCGCTCTGAAGGAATGATAAGCGACTTGTCGGATATAGAAAAAACAGTTATAACCAACAGAGACGGCGTTCCTGTACACATTTCAGACATCGGAAAAGTCAGGTTTGGCGCTCCCAAACGCTTTGGTGCGATGACTAAAGACGGCGAAGGCGAGTGCGTCGGGGGTATTGCCATGATGCTCAAAGGCGCAAATGCCAACGTTGTAACCAAAGAGCTGCAGGGGCGAATAGACAAGGTGCAGAAAATGCTCCCTGAGGGAGTAAAGATAGAACCGTATCTTAACCGCTCAGAACTCGTAAACCGTAACATTTCAACGGTTATAAAGAATCTTATCGAAGGAGCCATCATCGTGTTCCTTGTCCTCATTATCTTTCTCGGAAATATCCGGGCAGGTCTCATTGTGGCATCCGTCATACCGCTGGCCATGCTGTTCGGCTTTATTATGATGAGAATTTTCGGTGTGTCGGCCAACCTTATGAGTCTTGGTGCGATAGACTTCGGTATCGTGGTCGACGGCTCCATAGTCATCCTTGAAGGTATTCTTGCCCATATATACAGCAAGAAAATGATGGGCCGTAAATTCACAATAGACGAGATGAACCATGAGGTGGAAGTAGGCGCAACCAAGGTTGTAAGAAGCGCAACATTTGCCGTACTCATCATCCTGATAGTGTTCTTCCCTATTCTGACTCTTACTGGCATTGAGGGCAAATACTTCACCCCGATGGCTAAGACTCTTATATTCTGTATTATCGGAGCGCTCATTCTTTCGCTCACCTACGTGCCTATGATGGCGTCTCTGTTCCTTAAGAAAGAGGTGGCCATAAAGCCTACTCTGACCGACAAATTCTTCGACCGCCTCAACAAGGCATATATCAAGACGCTAAATTTCTGTCTTAACCATGTGTGGACGACATTGGCAACAGCCTTTGCGGCATTAATAGTTTCGCTGTTTCTGTTCACAAAGATTGGAGCCGAATTTATACCAACCCTCGACGAGGGAGATTTTGCCATGCAGATGACCTTGCCTGCCGGAAGTTCGTTAACCAAGAGTATTGAGACATCTCTAAAGGCTGAAAAGATTCTGAAAGAGAAGTTCCCTGAAATCAAGCACGTTGTCGCTAAGATTGGTACGGCTGAAGTGCCTACCGACCCGATGGCTGTTGAGGATGCCGACATTATGATCGTAATGAAGCCCTTCAGCGAGTGGACCTCGGCACGCAGCCGCGACGAGATGGTTGAAAAGATGAAGGCTGCCCTGGCTGACATAAAGGATGTTGAGTTCAACTTCAGTCAGCCAATCCAGCTGCGTTTCAATGAGCTTATGACAGGTGCCAAGGCCGACATAGCCATCAAGCTGTATGGTGAGAACATGCAAGAGCTTTACTCAAAGGCCAAGGAGGCAGCACAATATATCGAAAAGATTCCGGGTGCCTCTGATGTGATTGTTGAGCAGGCTATGGGTCTGCCACAGTTACTGGTTAAATACGACAGAGACAAGATTGCGCGCTACGGCATAAACATTGAAGATCTGAACACAATAATCAGAACGGCCTATGCCGGCGAGACAGCAGGAGTTGTCTTTGAGAATGAAAGAAGATTCGACCTCGTTGTGCGTCTTGACAAAGACATTGTTAAGGACTTCGACATTGACCGCCTGTTTGTCCGCACAGCCGACGGTGCAAAGGTACCTGTTAGCGAAGTTGCCGACATCACTCTACAGACTGGTCCGCTGCAGATAAACCGTGATGCTACAAAGCGCCGTATCGTAATTGGCGTGAATGTCAGAAACGCAGACATCAAGCAAGTGGTGTCAGACATACAGGACACTCTCGACAAGAACATAAAGCTGAAGCCCGGATACTATTTTGAATACGGCGGTCAGTTCCAGAATCTGCAGAATGCCATCAACACTCTCATCATTGTCATTCCGCTGGCATTAGGCCTTATCATGCTGCTGCTCTTCTTTGCGTTCCGCAGCATTAAGTATGCCATTGTGGTGTTCTCAACGGTTCCGTTGTCGCTTATCGGCGGAATAGTGGCCCTGTGGCTGCGCGGTCTTCCCTTCAGTATTTCTGCCGGTGTAGGCTTCATAGCACTCTTCGGTGTGGCTGTGCTCAACGGTATTCTTATGATCAACCATTTCAACGACCTCAGGACAAGTGGAAAATATCACATGTGTACCAACAGAATTATCCAGAACGGATGTCCGCATCTGTTGCGCCCTGTGTTCCTTACAGGTCTTGTAGCCTCTCTCGGCTTTGTGCCCATGGCTGTGGCCACATCTGCCGGAGCCGAGGTTCAGCGTCCGTTGGCAACAGTGGTTATCGGCGGTCTTATCGTGTCTACAATCCTTACACTGGTGATAATTCCTGTTTTCTATAAACTTGTAAATTCAATAACACGCTTTGTTATGAGAAAGAGACATATAACAATGATACTAGTCGCTCTGCTGACATTTGCCGGCACTGACCTGTATGCACAAACGCCCGACACTGTTTCACTGAACGAGGCTGTAAACATAGCCATACAAAACCATCCGCGACTGAAGATGGCCAATGCCGACATAGAGCGCATAAAGGCCAGCAAAGGCGAGATATGGGACGGCGGAAGCACTAACGTTCAATATTCGTGGGGACAGCTCAACAGCGACTATAAGAAAGACTACGAACTGAGCATCGAACAGTCGCTGGGCTCTTTCCTTACGCCGGTATACAAGAACGCGCTTGTAAAATCGCAGATTGCCACAGGCCGGAGCTATATGGAGATGGTGAAGAAGGAGATTACGGCAGAAGTGACGCGTGCATGGGCTTACTACCAGTATGCAAGATCTGCCTACGACCTTTACAACGAGCAGGAAGAAATAGCAAACAAGCTGAAAGCAAGTGCCGAACTGCGCTATGAGCAAGGCGACATCGACAAGGTGCAGAAGGACATGATTTCAACGATGGCAGCCAACATACACGCCTCCGCACTGCAATGGCGTGAGGAAGTGGCTCTGGCTGAAAAAAGATTTACATGGGTGTGCTATTCTGACACTAAGATTGTGCCTGAGTATGAAACAGGACGCGCCCCCGGTCTGCTCAGGAGCATCAACGAGCTTGACGCTGAGTCGGCCATCCCGTCTCTTGCCCACATGAGCTATTTTGCAGGTCAGGTAAACGAGAAGAAAGACATGCTGAAGATAGAGAAGAGCAAGTTCTTCCCCGAATTCTCCATAGGCTACAGCCGACAGAAGATTATGCCGCTGAAGAATCTTAACGCATGGACGGTGGGCGTTTCGTTCCCTATCCTGTTCTTCCCGCAGAGCAGCAGAAACAAGCAGGCCAAGATGGAGCTGCAGAAGGCACAGTGGGAGGAGCTTGACAACAAGAAACAAATAAACAACAAGATAGAGGAGCTGAAGACAAAGATAAGACAACAGAACGAGACTCTTGACTTCTATCATAAAGCGGCACTCAAAGAGGCCGAGTCGCTGCAAAGCAGTTCGCTGATGAAATTCAATGCCAACGACATTGACATCACCGAATTTGTGCAGGGCATCAACTCTGCCGTCGACATAAAGAAGCAGTATCTCGAAGCCGTCTACAACTATAACGTGTCTGTTCTGGAGTTTGACCTCTACACAGAATAAAAACTTTATTAAACAAATGACAAACAAAAAACATATAACAGGAATATGAAACAGATATTATCTTTAATCGCCTTTTCATCAGCATTAATAATTGCATGCACAGGAATCACATCATGCTCCAATAAAGCCAACGCACCTGAGAAGCAGGCACCTGCACAGGCAAAGGCAAAGGAAGACACCACTGATACGGCCGGACAGCCTGAAGATATATTCAGCAACAAAAATCAGATAGGCCTGAACGGAATGATAACCACGTCGCCGCAGAACAACGTAACCATAACGCCTACCATGGCAGGCTCGATACAAAACATATATGTCTTTACAGGCGACTATGTAAAGAAGGGCCAGACGATTGTAACGCTAAAGAATCCTGAGTTTATCAGTCTGCAGCAAGAGTATCTTACGGCTTCTGCCCAGGTTGAATATCTTCAGCAGGAGTATCTGCGCCAGAAGACGCTTGCATCACGCGAAGCTGCATCACAGAAAAAATTGCAGCAGTGTAAGGCTGAATATCTGTCGCAGAAGAGCACACTCGAAGGCGCAAGGGCACAGCTCCGACTGCTCAACGTAAACACTGCCCGACTCAGAAAGAGCGGCATAAGTCCGTATCTTAACATAACGGCTCCGGCAAGCGGATATGTCACTAACATGAACATCAACAAGGGACAGTATATCAATACGGGAGAAACAATATGCAACATCCTCAACAAGGCTGAAACCATGATTCAGCTGACGGCATACGAAAAGGATCTGCCATACATCAAGAAGGGCGACCTGATAACGTTTACCGTCAACGGCATTTCTGACAGAACTTTCTCGGCCGTAATTTATGCCATCGACCAGATGGTCGACCAGAAGAAAGGCTCTATCAGCGTGTATGCCAAGGCGAAAGAGTCAGACAAGTTGTTCAGACAAGGTATGTATGTCAACGCAATAATCAAAAAAAATAGTAACTTTGCAGAGCATACAACTGACAAGTAATGATCAAAAGCAAATACATACTCTTTAAGAATGCCATCAGCCTGCTGGTGGCATTCGCCACTAACCTTCCAGAACTCATCGCACCTAATAATGTAAAATGGACATACGTGGCAAACGAAATACTGTTCACTTACATATCAATACTGATTCTGTTTATCATCAACGAAAAGATATTCAGGCCCAACAGCTCTGCTACAAATCTAAGCAAGACTAAGATTTTAGCATCGTTCGTCGTCGCATGGATATGCAACGACATTCTCGGACAATGCTTTGTCTTTATAAACAAGTATTATGGTCTGCCTGCGCTCGAATCAACGATGCATGTGTACACTCACCCGATAAGAGACTTTATCATTTCGAGCATCGTGGTGACTGCGGGATATCTTATCAACCAGAATCTGAAAAACCAGAAGATAATGGTTGAGAACCAGCAGCTAAAGACTGAAAACCTGAAAAACCAGTATGAGACCCTGAAAAACCAGCTTAACCCGCACATGCTGTTCAACTCTCTTAACACGCTCTATGCCCTGGTGAGAGAGAATCCAGACAAGGCGCAAGACTATATCAGTCAGCTGTCCAAGGTGATGAGATACACTCTGAAACAGGACTCTGACTTTGAGCGGAGTACGATAAGTCTGCAGGAGGAGCTAAACTTCATCAACTCTTACATCTACTTGCTGAAGATGAGATTTGAAGACAACATCTCTTTCATGTTCGACATCGACAATTCGCTCTTAATGAAGAAAATACCGCGCATGGCCATACAGCTGCTGGTTGAAAACGCGGTGAAGCACAACGAGATAAGCAACAGAAATCCGCTGCACATAACGATCAGGACAATTGACGACGAGACTCTTGAGGTGGCCAACAACCTGCAGCCGCGCAGAGGGGCAACCACAAGCACCGGCATAGGCCTCAGCAACCTGAGAAAAAGATACCGGCTGCTCTTCAACAAGGACATCGAGATACAGGAAAAAGAGAATAATCTCTTCAGCGTAAAAATACCCCTAACATAAAACATCACGCAAATGAAAATATTCATCGTAGAAGACGAGAAAGCTGCACTGAACAACCTGAAAGCCTTAATATCTGAAATCAACCCGAAGGCTGAAATCATTGGCGAATCGGACACTGTATGCAACACCATAGAGTGGTTTAAGGGCAACGCCATGCCCGACCTTGTCATCATGGACATACATCTGGCTGACGGATCGGCTTTTGAGATTTTTGATTATGTCGACATCACCTGCCCCATAATATTTACCACTGCCTATGACGAATACGCCCTGAGGGCATTTAAGGTTAACAGCATCGACTATCTGCTGAAGCCCATCAATAAGGATGAACTCAGAAATGCCTTTGCCAAATACGAACTGCTCTTTAACGGCAACAAGACTACTAAAGATGAAGACGACTCACTGATAAAAAAGATTATCAAAGAGATAAAGAAGGAAAACAACTACAAGACACATTTCCTCATACCCGTAAAGGGCGACAAGTTCATTCCGCTTGAAGTAGAGTCAATCATGCTGATATACATATCCGAGGGAGTTGTAAAGGCCGTAGACAACGACAACAATCAGTATGCATTCTCGCAAACGCTCGACGAGCTGACCGAAATGCTCAACCCCAAACTGTTCTTCAGGGCCAACAGGCAGTTTCTCGTCTCTAAGAAAGCCATAAGGGATGTCAGCATATGGTTCAACGGACGCCTCGTGCTGAACCTGAAAAACAAGGCTCTGGTAGACGAAAGGATTATAGTGAGCAAGGCCAGAGCCGCTGACTTTAAGGAATGGTTCTGAACACATCATAATCTTAATAATTTGTTATCTTTTCTATCTGTTCCTCCCGTCGACATCCCCAAGCGGACGTTGGCGGGATTTTTATTTTATAGTCTGCCGACACACTGCCATGCACTCGCCTGCCCTACCGTCCGCAGCATAATTGTCCGTCAGCAGCCAACCGTTCACCAGTTCTGCTAGTTCCTCAAAAAAACTCTATTGTTTTCGGATAAAAACTCAGCCACTTTTGATGCAAAAGTGGCCCATTTACGGGTCGTAAACCTATCATTAACAGTTTGAAAGCAGCAAGACTGATTTTGCTTAATAAACAGCTCTATTGCAGATAATTTTAATGCGAACTATAAGGGAAACAGTACAAAAATGTTTCAGATTTTCGAGGTATTTTCATCATGGCTGCATTTTGTGGATAAAAAACATTGGACGCACCTTGAAACTGTGCCGTTCCGAGGTGCGTCCAACATCAATATTATTATTTCTTCAATTATTCTTCTGAACCGATTTTTACATCAATACAGCAATGATATTTTTCAGTTCGCTGTCGATGCCTTCGAGATACGACACCACATATTTATCTTCGCCAAATCCCTTGTATTGCTGCCACGGGTCTTCATCAATATAAGCATCCATGTTTTCGTATGCATTTGGGTGTTTGGCATAATATTCATCAAGTAATGCTGAAGCCTCATCCATCATCATATAAGCCATTTCCCTTGTGATTTCGTCATGGCTACATTCGCCCATCTTCCATTTGAAGTAAGGCTCAAAAACAGATGAATGTGGTATCACTCCATTCTTATAATCCTCAATCATGCGATTATAAAACAAATCTTGTTTTTCAAACGTGTCGGTTGCTGTCATTTCCATACTTTTGTCGTTTTTGCAAATATACATATTTTTATCTTTACTTTGAAAAATATTGATAAATATTATTGCTAAATATTTGATTTTCAAAGGGAAACAAAACATTTAAAGATCACATATCATAGATTTGTCTTATCATCATGTCTATTTTTATTCAAAATATCAAAATATGTGTGATGAATTTCTCATATGAAACATTTTCATAGAAAAACAACATAATAAAGCAAAAACATTTAGCTTCATTTTAACGAGTAATAAATAAAAATTTCAATTCATGATTAACTTATCAAAGGAAAATGATTACCTTTGTACTCGAAGATCAATCCAAATAATATATTCTATGAATAAAGTAAAAAAACATTCTAAAGTGTTTTTAGATAAAAATAAACTAATTAATACATCACTTAAAACTTTGGATATTACCAAGATTTGATTTGACCCAAATACTGTCTTAATTTGGTACGTCAATTGATATTACTTTTCATCCACAATTGCTGAATAATAAAGTTCATAATGGTAAAAAAACGATTTAAATTTATTGATTTGTTTGCTGGTATTGGCGGATTTCATACAGCGATGCACAGTATTGGTGGAAAATGTGTATTTGCAAGTGAATTGGACAAATATGCAAGAATTTCATATGAAGCAAATTATGCAAATATTTCCCCTCAATTATTTAAAAAAGACAAAAACGGCAATTATTTATATTTTAATGAAGATATTAATGATATTATACCACAAAATGTGCCAAATTTTGACATTTGCTGTGGAGGATTTCCATGTCAACCATTCTCTGTTGCTGGATTAAAGAAAGGATTTGAAGATACAAGAGGTACTTTATTCTTTAATATAGCTAATTTAGTAAAAGAAAAAATTAATTCAGGCTATCCTCCACGAATTCTTTTTTTAGAAAATGTAAGAGGACTTAAAAGTCACGATAAAGGTAATACTCTAAAAGTGATTCTTGCCACCTTGGATGAACTAGGATATGGATATTCTTACGAAGTATTAAATGCAAAATACTTTGGCTTACCCCAAAATAGAGAACGTCTATTTATTATTGCATGGTATAAAAAATTAATAAATGTTGTTAACTTTAGATTTCCATATGGCATTGATCCAAAAGGAAATACAATTTACGACAAAGCTAAATTAAAAGACGGAACGATCTTAACTAAAGTTTCAGATATATTTGAACCATCATCAACAATAGATAAAAAATTCACAATCAGTGATAGAATGTGGATAGGTCACCAAAGAAGAAAAGAACGAAATCGTCAAAACGGGAAAGGTTTTGGATATTCTTTATTTAATGGTAATGATACATATACAAGTACAATATCTGCGCGCTATTGGAAAGACGGAAGTGAAATTCTTATAGATCAATCTGATAAAGGACTAAATCCTAGGGTTTTAACTCCTGTAGAAGCAGGTAGATTACAAGGATATAGAATCATTGGCAACGGTTGGGAGGACAAAGAATGTGCAGAAAATCTTAACTACAACAGCTCAAATATAGAATTTAAAATTGCAGTTTCAAATAAAGAAGCATATCGACAATTTGGAAACAGCGTTGCTGTTCCTGTAATTAAAAGAATATCCAAAGAAATATTAAAACAATTATTACAACAATAAAATTATGACCGATTTATTTACATACCTCAAAAACCTGTCAGAAGACAGTATTTTCAAAGCAGAATTAAGTAAAAGAGGAGGATTTATTACCTTCAGTAATTCTGGTAGACGTGGTGGTGTTAAATATTTTCAAATAGGTCTTGACAGCATTATACAAACACTTAAAGATATAAATGCTCATTTAGATATATTCGAAAAAATTACAGAATACGATGAAACACCATGGAGGAATAATGGGTCGATGTATTTTAATGATCCCGTAGCAAATGCAAATTCAACAGTTCAAACAAAGCCTTTATTTTCCACATTAAGCAAAGTTATAAAATGGGCAAATCAACCGAACTTAGATTCTGTTGATCCTGATAGACATATTAATTTATCAAAACAGAACCTAACAACAGCAATAAACAAGTTAGAGGAATTAGCAAATCGTTTTAAGCCTAAAAATTTATCCACCCCTAATATAGAAATAAATACCCATAAATATCGCCCATACATTACAGCAATTAAATCCAAACCATTTCTTCTATTAGCAGGAATCTCAGGTACAGGAAAAAGCCGTATTGTGCGTGAATTAGCCCGCGCTTGCTGGGATAAAGATTCTGATGAGTTCAAAGCACAAAAACCTAAAAATTATGAAATGATTCAGGTTAAACCAAATTGGCACGATTCTAGTGAGCTGATAGGTTACGTAAGCAGAATAGATGGAGAAAGATATATTGTTGGTCCATTTTTAAGGTTCCTAGTAAAAGCTCTTCATAATCCTAACATACCACATTTTTTATGCCTTGATGAAATGAATCTTGCACCTGTAGAACAATATTTCGCAGAATATCTTAGTATTATCGAATCACGAAAATTAGATGATAGCGGTAATGTTGTAACAGACCCAATCATAGGATTTGAATCAACAGATGCATACAAAAGTCTTATTGACCAACTATTTACTGACGATAAAGAACGCGAAGAATATCTTACCGAAGAAGGAGGAAAACGCCTGTCTATACCGCAAAATCTGATTGTCGTAGGCACTGTTAACATGGATGAAACAACATTCTCATTCTCACGCAAAGTGTTGGACAGAGCTATGACGATAGAAATGAACGAAGTTGATTTATTTTCTGGATTAACAGAACAACACGAACAAATAGGTAAACTTGGGAAAGAAGAACTCATTGGTACCGCAGTTGAAGGAGTTAATGTATATGAAGACAACAAGGATGTGTGTGATAAAGCATTGACATATTTACAAGCTGTCAATAATGCTCTTAACACGTCTTTTAAAATTGCCTACAGAACAAGAAATGATTTCTTATTGTATGTGGTAAATAATTTACCTTACAACAAGGACGAACAAGGAAACGATTTGTCTGAAGATTTTGTCATAGCGAGAGCATTAGACGAAATAACAAGCATGAAAATACTCTCACGTATTGAAGGTGATGATACAAAGGTTACAAACACTTTCTTAGATAACCTTAAAAAAACAATTGAAGAAGGACTGAAGAGTATATACGAAGACTTCAAAACAGAAGACTCTGTATCTTTGCTGAAATTGAAGGAAATGAAACAAAAATTAGATTCAGGCTATACAAGTTTTTGGAGTTAAAATGGATCTTCTCACTATACGGCATAAAGACTTCACACTGTACATTGAATGTGCCAAATTTGATGCAACATGGTATAAAGCCAAGAATAATCTTGGCGAAGATGCCCTCGTGTCTACTTATTCATGGTCAGATGGCGTAGAGTCGGTTGTTATACACGGTGATTCAGACGAAATAACAACTATAAACAAAGAAGAACAAGCACAAGCTATATTCTTTGACAACACAGACTATCCAATATGGGTAGAATTTAATGCTCATGTTAATAATGCCCAATGGGGTTCTGACCTGCAAAGCGACAATGAGAAGTTTTCTTTCCGCGGACATACATTAGCCGGCTACATCAACTATGGCAACGATATTGGGCGCAGCGAAATAAAGTTTATATATAAAGTCGGCAAAGAAACTTGCAAGTTCAGGTTTTCATTTGAAGTTTTAAGCAGTAAACTCGATTACCACAAGCACTGGAAAGCCATAATTGAAGATATTGAACGTGAATATCACATGCTTTCGATAGACTATCTGCGAAGAACATTTCACGGATTCACCCCTGATAAGAATCAGGATACACCTGAACTTATCTGGTGGAGCATATTTTCAGGCGAACAACAGAAATTTATCAAGGCTTGCAAGAACATCATTGAACGGCCACGGCACAGGCTGCATGGGCATAAGTCGTATATGAGAGCCGATAAGCTGAAACACATTCCTGCATATATCGAAAATGAACTGGCTGAACATAAACAAGAATATGCACACCTGTATTGCGTTGAAGAACAAATACAGACAAACGACACGCAAGAAAACAGATTCTTGAAATTTGCCCTGACACAGATTGCAAGTAAATATGAAGCTTTAAAAAGACAGATTGAATGCCTTAAAGGTGCATCTGATACAATGAGACATGAAATGGAAAATGTATCAGCTACGCTAAAACGTTTACAGAACAATCCGTTTTTCAGAACAATAGGCCGTTTCAAAGGGTTAAATCAGGAAAGCCTAGTTCTGCAACGAGCTACCGGCTATAGTCAGGTTTACCGCACATGGAATCTTTTACGCCGTGCGTATTCGCTAAACGATGGCATATACAAACTTCAGACTAAGGACATTGCAACTCTGTATGAGATATGGTGCTTCATTGAAGTAAGCCATATCGTGAAAGAACAGCTGCATCTGAACGACGAGGATGTGGAGCAAAAAAACAGAATGGAGATGAATGGTCTGTTTACATGGGAATTAGGCAAAGGAGAACATTCACGCATTTTGTTCAAAAAAGACAACGTAGAATTAGCTGAATTGGTTTATAATCCGAAAAGCACGGAAAATGAAACCAACGCAACAGGAATAAAAGAACTTGTTGTAAAGACTGTTCCGCAAAAGCCGGATATTATTTTAAGACTGACAAAAAATGACATTGAGGAGAATTTGAAAATGACATATCTCTTTGATGCAAAATATCGTATAGGAGGTAAAGACAAAAACGGTGTGGATGTGCCGCCTGATGATGCTATTAACCAAATGCACCGTTACAGAGATGCTATATATTATAAAGACTATTCGGCTGATGCCCTTAAATCAGCTGATGTTCTTAAAAAAGAAGTCATTGGCGGATATATCCTATTCCCGGGCGACGGTAAACATGACAATATAAAGGATGCAACATTCTATAAGAGCATAGATGCCGTGAATATCGGTGCGTTCCCTTTGCGTCCTAAAGACGAACAAAACAGGCAACTGTTGGAAGAGTTTATAAAGAACTTAATTGAGACAAAATCACAGAAAATAATAGAAAATGTGATACCTCAGAAAGGTACGTTCGTGGATGTTGGAAACAGAGTGCTTATTGGCTTTGTTAAGCCTAACAACCGCCAAGACTATTATCAAAACTTCATTGACGGAAAAGCAGACCTATACTACACAGGCCGCCAATTCCCAACGACGATAGCACTTGACGATTTACACTATTTCATTCCATATTTTAAAGGAAAAGGCATACGTGACCTATACGAAATAACCGGAATAAGGACTATCACAGCCAAAGAAGCGAAACAATCAGACGATGAGTCAGACAAAGACGATATACGCTTAGCGTTTAAATTACGCTTTATCAGAAGGCTCTTTGACGACTATAAAAAGATAGATACAAGCAAGATGAAAAAAGATACTTTCATCGACACCACGTTTGATGGAATTGAGACGGTATAATATTGAGATTGCAGAAAATCTCCCAAATATTCACTACCTTTGTCTTCCAAAGACAATATTTGCGGAAAGATGTATAGCGTTCACGACACGTTTTTTGACGAGGTAAGGCATGAGGGATATGAAACCGTGATGCCATGCGATGAGGTTGCGTTAAAACGACACATTGTGGCATAAAAAAGAGCGACCGAAGCCGCCCTATGTATTTTTATTCTATTAAGATTATCGTCTCTTGATTCCAAAACGTTTCTTTTCCTTTGTAGAGAGAATATCCGTGGTTTCAAGAATGTCAAAAACACCATTCATATCTTGCTCGTTCAGAAGACCATAATACTCTCCAGAATACAATTTGCTCACAGGTATAGAGAATAACTCACCGCAATCAGCATAACTATCATATCTAAGAAACTCTGGATAATCAACAGCTTTGAGTAAATATTGGGCTGACAAATATTCCTGTGACCAGGTGGCCTGTAAATTCATATTGGTATTTACCAACACAGAGCCGTAACATATATTATTCTTTCTGTCAACACCAATGATTATCAGTCGTTTGGGCTTTGATGTCCTATTCTTAAGCACCAATCCGTCATCAGTAGAAAGTATTGTCAAGATTAATGCGCCAGGTACAATCTTCTCGTCAGTCACCGCACGCTCGTTGCGAAGATAACTGTCTTGTAGTTCCCTTAAATCCATAAAACACCACTAACATAGTTCAAGCGCACGCTTGTTGGTCTGACGCTCTCTGATAACATTCAACATTCCGACAGTAGCACCACCGGCTTTCGCCATGTCCCACATAGTGATTTTGGTATCCTCGCCTGTCTTCTCCGACTGTGCCTTTGCCTTGCTCCAAGCCTTGTCGTGGGACATGTCGCTCAAATCAAATGCTTTAACATCCTTACATCTTGCTATCCACTTGTCAAGTATCTTTATGTTGGATCCGGACAATTCATCCAAGTCGCACGACTGGCGTGCTGTCACTATCTGATGGCCATCCACAATATTTACATTCAGTGCATCTGTAAACGACTTCATTTCATCAGACTCAACAGCCACTTTACCTTCCAAAGCCCGCAGAGCCTTGTATGTAAAGGCCGGCACAGGACCATGCTTTCTAGCAAGAAACGAATCCTCCATAATCGGAGAACCATAGACCACCAAGTGTTCCTGTTGTGCAAAATACATCACCTTGAAGAGATGGATATAATCAACCCCATTCTTCATATGCTCCAGCACATACAGCACGGTCGCCTTTATCTTGTCTATCTGTTCAATCGTCTTCATTTCTTTTGTTGTTAAACACGACTTGCGAACACTCGCAGTCGTTCCGACTGCAAAGTTAGTGTTTTTCAGGATTTTTTCCGAGTAATGGTGTTGACAAAGCATCATTTTTATGAAAGTTTATGTATTAAGGCTATAAATATCTTCGAACTTAAAAATAAAAATCAAATCAATTCACTTTGTTTTATAACAACAAAAATCCCAAATATTTCTTACCTTTGTCTCCCAAAGACAATATTTGCGGAAAGATGTATAGCGTTCACGACACGTTTTTTGACGAGGTAAGGCATGAGAGATATGAAACCGTGATGCCATGCGATGAGGTTGCGGTGTTCAGCACTAAGGCCGGCATGGGCACAGAATATAAGGTAGCGCCCATGCTCAGCGACTCGTTCAGCATAATGCTGGTGAAGAACGGAACGGTGAAGCTCTCGGTAAACTACAGCACAGAGACACTAAAGAAAAACTCTATGGCTTTTCTGACGCCAAACATGGTGGTGTCGCTGAGCGATGCCGACGAAGACTTCATGATGGAAGGCGTGAGCTTTATGCCGGCATACTTTGACGACCTGTCGGCCTATGCGCCCGTGTATAACCATATGATTTCGTTTGCCAACGAGAACGCGCTGCCGATAAGGAGTCTGAGCGAAAGCGAAATGGAATGTATGCAGACGATGCTGGAGCTTTATTCTGACATCAACACGGAGCAGCTGCACTACAACGGCCTGATGCTGCATCTGTCTAACCTGCTGCTGTTGCGCTTTGCCGAGATACTGAGGGCGGGATGCGCAGCAGATCCGTCGAAGGTGCCGCACACCGTGGAGATTTACCGCGAGTTCAGAAAGCTGCTAATCGGCAATTACCTTAAAGAGCACTACATATTGTTTTATTCGTCGCAGCTTAATGTGTCGTCAACCTACCTGTCACGCATAGTGCGCAAGGTGTCTGGACGCTCGGTAAACGAGCACATAGCGCACATGCTGACAACCGAAGCCCGACGGCTGCTCGACTGCACCGACCTGCCCGTGAAACAGATAGCCTACAGACTGGGCTTCGCCGACCAGGCCTCGTTCGGCAAATTCTTCAGAAAACAGTTCGGCGTCTCGCCTACGGAATATAGAGGAGGCGCAGAACGTAAGTAAAAGTAATCAAGGAGTTATGGAGTAAAGAAGTTAAGGAGTTAAGACGTATGCCTTGACGGATATTATCATTTGGAGTTAAAGGAGTTATCCTTTCGCAAACACTACGTTTACTAATGTGCCGGCGGATCTGCGCTCCGCCGGAATTGAATATCAGGATCTGTGATCCGATTACTTCATATTTTGTATTATTATGTAGTCTTATGCTAGCTTGGCATACACGTTTCTCACTTTTAATTTTTCATTTATATTTGCGCTTTTGCGCCTGCTATTCACTTAAACAAGTGGTACTTTAAGCGGATCAAAGATCCTTATATTCTATTCCGGCAGATTGCAAATCAGCCGGCACATTAGTTTTGTTGATTCCTGTCATAACAAGGCATTGGGATTTTTCGTCAGAATAAGTATCCACAAGGCATTTGACTATTGTGCCGGCTGATTTGCAATTGTCGTGCAAGTGAGAGCAGAAGCAAATTATATTTGGTTATGCCGAGCGCAGCCGACAATCAATATAATTAATCTGCCGGAAAGGAATATCAGAACCGAAGGTCAGCGTAGCTAATTTGCAATCCGATTACTTCCTATTTTGTCTTTATACTGTTGTATTAAACTCGCTTAGACATTTAGATTTTTAACTTTCGCCAGAACTGTCCGATTACTTCATATTTAAAATTATCTTATAACATTATACAAATTTGGTATTTGGATTTTTAACTTATCACCCTTAACTCAAACAAGCGGTACTTTAAGCGGATCAGAGATCCTTATATTCTATTCCGGCAGATTGCAAATCAGCCGGCACATTAGTTTTGTTGATTCTTATCTTTATAGCACATACTACGTTGGCTATTGACTCTAACTCCTTTAACTCCAAATAACAATATACCCAACAAGAAATGCTGTTTAATTTTTAACTGCGCTTACGCTCAGCGCCTGCTCTTCGTTCTTCACTCTTCACTTTCGTAAGACGCACTACGTTGCTATTGTTCCGGCGGATCTGCGCTCCGCCGGAATTAAATATAAGGATCTGTGATCCGATTACTTCCTATTTTGCGTTATCATGTTGTTTTAAACTCGCTTAGACATTTAGATTTTTAACTTTTAATTTTTAATTTTCGCCAGAACTGTCCGATTACTTCCTATTTAAAATTACCTTATAACATTATACCAATTTGGTATTTGGAATTTTAACTTATCATCCTTAACTTAAACAAGCGGTATTTTTAGCGGATCAGAGATCCTTATATTCTATTCCGGCGGAGCGCAGATCCTCCGGCACATTAGTCTTGTTGATTATTGCCACAAGCACTACATGAATCCACGAAGCAAATGGAATTTAAACAATGTAGCAAAAGCCTCCCCACGGGCACATTTACAATAGTCTTGTTGATTATTGTCGCAAGCACTACGTTAGCATTTGGATTTTTCACTCTTCGTTCTTCACTTAAATATGCTCCTAGCCAACTTGTTGGCGATAACTACTTTAACTCACAATAACAATATACCCAACAAGACAATTGCAAAAATAATTAACAAATAACAGAATTATTAAGACATTATCATTAACATGGCATTGGGGCTTATGATAAAAGAAAGAACACAGAAAGAACCTAGAAAATGGACAAAATGAGGCTATTTGTTTCGTATATGACAAATTTAGGGCTGATATAGAATAGTCTTAATCAAAGTTAAATCCGTAATTTTGCACACCAAAAAAGCGACATAAAGTATGAGATTACGGAGATTAGCCGTGTTGTTATTATTTGCCGGCAGCAGTGTTGTGGCGTGCCGGATGTCCGCTCAGAAACCGTTGAGGATGACAATTGACGAATTGTTTAGAAGAGTGGAACAATCGAATGTAGAAGTTAAAGCGGCACAAAAGGATGTGAACATTTCCAGACAACTAGAAAAGAACGCAAGGGCAAAGCGACTGCCCGACATCGGTCTGGAAGCAGGAGTAAACTATCTGGGGGATGCAACAATTCTGGAGCGTGACTTTTCGAACCCTACACGTTCGGCAATGCCCCATCTGGGCAACTTGCTTTCTCTTTCGCTCTATCAGCCTCTCTACTCCGGAGGTGAGATAACGGCAGGAATACAGAAGACGAGATATCAGACACAGATGGCATCTACCGACCTGAAGATTGTTACGGATAACATTAAAATGGAGGTGCTCGACTGCTATCTCAGTCTTCTGAAAAACCGCAACCTGCTGAGTGTGTACGACGAGAACATCAAGCTGACAAAACAACTGATTGAGGAGATGAAGGTGCGCTCTGAACAGGGGCTGGCACTGGCAAACGACGTTACGCGCTACGAACTGACCCTGTCGAACCTTACTTACGACAGAAGCACCGTGGCCGACGCCGTGGAACATCTTAACTACAGTCTGCTGGTGTATCTCGGACTTGACGAAGGCACGATGATAGAGCCATGGCTCGGCACGGACGAGATGAATCTGCCCGACCTTGGAGCAAGCCACTGGAGACTGGAGGCCGAGATGTCGCCAAAGTTGAAACGGCTCGACCTGGCCTACTCGCAGGCTAAGACCGAAGAGAAGATTGTGCGCAGCCGCATGCTGCCAATGATAGGACTGACGGCAGGCAACAGTCTCGAAGGCCCGATAACCAACTGTGCTCCCGTGAAGAACAACAACATTAACACATGGTGGGTGGGCGTGAAGCTGTCGATGAACGTGTCGGCCTTCTACAAAGACAACACCTCGCTCAACGCCGCAAGGATGCAGACGGCAAAGCTGGTGGACAACCGCCAGGCCGAAAAGGAAACGATAAACCGAAAGGTGGACCAGATGTACAAATACTACACCGAGGCATGCCGTCAGGTGGAGACGCAGAAAAAGAACGTAGAACTGGCCAACGAGAACTACAGGATTGTGGAGCAGCGCTATTCGGCCGACCTGTCGCTGCTGACTGACATGCTCGACGCATCGACGTCAAAGCTCGACGCCGAGGTAAGACTGGTTAATGCACGCGTGAATGTGGTGTACTATTATTATCAACTAAAATATATTTCAGGAAACTTTTAAACATGAACCGCAAGACAAGACGAATGATCCAGAACATCGTGGTTCTGGCTGTGCTGGCAATAGGTATATGGTGGATATGTGTACAGTTTATAAAATTCAACGTTTCAACCTTCACTGACAACGCGCAGGTGCGCCGACACATCGTGCCGGTGAACGCACGCGTGCAGGGCTACATCAAGAAGGTGTGCGTTGAGGAATATTCCTTCGTGCATAAAGGCGACACGCTGGTGATACTCGAAGACAGAGAATACAGGCTAAAGCTGGCCGAGGCCGAAGCCGAACTGCAGAACGCCGTGTCTGGCAAGACGGTGATGAGCTCGGCGATAAGCACCACGGAAAGCAACATAGGCGTGAACGAGGCGTCGATACTGGGCACAAAGGCCGAACTGGAGAACGCCGAACGCGACCTGCAACGCTACTCGGTGCTGCTGAAAAACAAGGCCGTTACGCAGAAACAGTATGACGACGTGAAGACAAGATATGAAAGCACAAAGGCCGAATATGACATGCTGTGCAGACAGAAGCGCTCAACGTCGCTGACCAAGAACGAACAGACAAAGAAACTGGGACAGCAGGACGCAAGCATAAAACTGGCCAAGGCGCGCAAGGACTATGCCGCACTGGACGTGTCGTACACCGTGATAACGGCACCTGCAGACGGATATACATCGAAGATAACGCTGCAGGAGGGACAGCTCGTGCAGCCAGGACAGACGCTGATGTCGGTGGTTGACGAAAACGACGTGTGGGTTGTAGCCAACTATAAGGAGACACAGACGGCAAAGATGAAGCCAGGCGACCGCGTGAGGATAACCGTAGACGCCATACCGGGCATTGAATATGTGGGCGTGATAGAGGCCATATCGAACGCCACGGGGGCACAATACTCCATCGTGCCGCAGGACAACGCCACGGGCAACTTTGTGAAAGTGGAACAGAGGCTGCCGGTGAAGATACGCTTCACGAAGGAGAACAGCAAAGAGAACATAAGGCGGCTGCGTGCCGGCCTGAACGTTGAATGTGAAATGATCGACTGATAATGGCCAAGCTATATCATACGACAAACACCGTGATACGCACGCGGCAGCTCCTGATGTATAAAGACTGGGTGCCGCCACGGCTGCGTTTCTGGCTGTATATGGCGTTCGGCTTCCTGTATCAGTATGTGGGAAGCATCAACACGTCGTACTCAAACCAGATTGTAAGCGAGATAGCGCTGCTCAACGAGGACATACAGATGGCAGGCTACTGCACCCTGGGCGGCATAACGGTGTGCTTCCCGGTGATGTACAGGCTGAAATTCTATATGTACACGCGGCAGCTGTTTTTCGTTTCTGCCATCGGAATAATAATATGCAACGCCCTTACCATGTCGGTAACCGAGCCGTGGATGATATGGGGACTGGCCTTCATTGCGGGTTTCTGCAAGATGCTGGGCATGTTTGGCTGCACGAGCGTGTTCCGTCTATGCGTAACGCCGTCGCGCAACTATGCCGTGTTCTTCCCTGTTGTCTACATCATGGTGTGCGGCGGAACATATCTTTCAGGCATAACGACGGCATATCTTACATACTACGGCAACTGGCGACTGATGAACCTGTTTGTCATAGCGCTGATGATGATTCATTGCGGCATAGTATATTTCATGATGAAGCCCGACCATCGTCCGGGTCCGTTCCTGTCGCTGAAGGGTGTCGACTTCATAGGTCTGTTCCTCTGGAGCGCGTTCCTGATATCAGGCATGTGGATGTTCACCTACGGCGAGCATTACGACTGGTGGACGAGCAGCACTATATGGCAGGCCACGGGCATAACGCTGGCGTTTTTTGCCGCAGCCCTGTGTCGGTCGAAGTTTCACGAAAAGCCATATCTGCCGCTGTCTATATTCAAGTTCAGGTCAGTGCAGCACCTCATGCTGCTTCTGCTCGGCGTTGACATTCTTCAGGCTGCGCCCAAACTGTTGCAGTCGATATATCTGTCATCTGTGCTGAAATACGACTCGCTCAACACGATATCGCTCAACTGGCCCATACTCTACGGCGTAGTGGTAGGCTCGCTGCTGGCCTTTGCCACATTCGTAAAATGGCACTGGGGATTCAAGAAATACTTTATTGTGGCGCTTATGCTGCTCACCTTTTACGAAGTGTCGATGTATTTTCTCATCGACGGCGACACCAACAGAGAGGCTTTCTTCATCCCGCTGTTTGCCTTTGGCGTGTCTGAGGTGATGATAGGCTCGGCGTCTAACGTATATCTGTCGCAGTCGCTCCCCTTCTCTCACTTTTTCTTCGGCCTCAACTCCATAGGATACATACGCTGTGGCATAGGAACAGCCTTAGGTTCGGCCACGGTGCAGCGCCTATACAACTGGTCGATATCAAAGAACAGCCTCAACGCGTCCGACAACATGGACGGAACGGTGATGCCGTTCGACCTGCCGTCGTGGAGCGACACGATGGCTGTGATATCCAAGCAGGCCGTGATGATATCCATAAAAGAGTGCTACGGCTACATGACGGCCATAGGCATACTGATGATGATGCTCATCATTATTCACCACTACCGCCTGCCCGTAATCCGCCTGCTGCCCAGAATGGCAGCCATACGCCAATGGATGAACACCGAGAAGACCAACGACCCGAAAGGCTCCGTTATTCCAAACAAAGCGGAAGAGGACGACGAGGATAAAGAAGATGACGCTGACTGTCTGGAATATAAAAAAGAAAAAGAGAACTGACGGAAGACAGACACCCCAAAAAACTTCACCTTTCGCCTGCTCCTCGGAATGAAGAGCAAATAGAAGGCTAAAACACTAAGACGGCATAAAAGTTGTAAAATTTTGAACAGTTAAGTATGTTTTATATATATTACTGTTCAAAATTTTACTATATTTGCAAAAACAAACAATGTTCTCAATATCCATGCTAATCTAAATAAGCATGGTTACCAGACATCTTGTTTGAGTAAACTTTATCCGTACATCATGAATAATGTTTTAGCAAAACTCGGCAACATACCGGTAACGTCCTCAATAATTGAATCACTATACCCACAATTAAAAGGAGGAAGCCAAAAAATAAGACAACTTGAGAAAAGCGGAGATATTATCCGCCTTAAGAGAGGACTGTACATATGTAATCCTGAGATATCAGACAGGCCTCTGTCTACCGAGCTTATCGCCAATCATCTTTACACCCCGTCATATGTATCTATGTCTTCTGCATTGCGTTACTATGGCCTCATACCTGAAATGGTTTACACTATGCAGTCAATGACGCTAAAACATTCACGTTGCTTTGACACTGCATTTGGACGGTTTGAATATACATACACCCCAAGAAAATCGTTTTCAATAGGACTGTCGAGCATTGAAAAGGACGGATATGCGTTCGTGATGGCTACACCGGAAAAAGCACTATGTGACCTGATTGCCAACTCACCAAGCGTAAATCTAAGATCCATAAAAGATGCTGAAACGTATCTTGAAGAAGACATACGCATGGAGATGGACGACTTCTTAATGATGAACGTAAACATCTTTGAAGAATATGCCAAGACTGGCAAAAAGTCGGAATCAATAAGAACCTTAATAAAACTGCTAAACAATGACAAATGACATTTACGACAGTATGCTTTCGGCATACGACCTTTCTACCGAACAGAAGAAACGCAATGCCATATTTGAGGTTAACCAGCAAATAATACTTGCCGGTCTTTATAACGGAGGTTTCTTCAACGTGGCTGCGTTCTATGGCGGTACATGTCTTCGTATTTTCCATGGTCTTCAACGCTTTAGCGAAGACATGGACTTCTCTCTTTTGGCACCTGACGACGAATTTGATTTCAAGAAATATTTTCAGCCCATCATCGATGAATTTGCCGTTGTGGGAAGAAACGTGGAAATAAAGAAGAAAGACAAAAAGAGTTTTGGAAAGGTTGAATCGGCATTTCTAAAAGACAACACTGATGTTTACGACATATCTTTCCGTACAGACAAATCGATAAAAATAAAAATTGAGGTTGACACACAGCCACCGCTGAAATTTGAAACTGAGCAAAAGTTGCTGTTGCAGCCACATTCATTTATGACACGCTGTTTTGTGCTGTCCGACCTGTTTGCTGGCAAAATGCATGCACTGGTGTACCGTGCCTGGAAAAATCGAGTAAAGGGACGCGATTGGTATGATTTTGAATGGTATGTACGCCATAATGTACCACTTGACTTCAAGCATCTGGCAGAACGCGTAAAGCAGTTTAATAATGAGGAAATTGACATGGATACATTTATCGCGTTGCTGAAAGAAAAATTATCAACTGCCAATATAAATCAGGTTAAAAATGACGTCCTGCCTTTTGTCAGGAATCCGAAAGAACTGGATATCTGGTCAAATGATTACTTTGTACAACTGGCAGATATGATAAAGATTATAAATGTGTAAGAAATAACAAAAACTCGATGATATGAAAGAAATAAGATGTCCTAAATGCCAGAGCGTGTTTCAGGTAGACGAGGCCGACTATGCTTCTATCGTCAGTCAGGTTAAGAACGCCGAGTTTAACGACGAACTCAACCGCAGACTTGAAGAGGTGAGGAAACAATATGCGGCAGAACTGAAGGCCGACGTGATGAAGTCGGAACAGACGTTCGGACAGCAGCTGTCGGCAAAGGATCTTGAAATAGGAGAAAAGAATACTGAGATAGAACGGCTGAAGGCGCAGATAGACAGCATGGCGCAGGCGAAGGCGCTCGAACTGGCTGAAGAGATGAGTAAGAAGGACCAGGAGATATCGGAACTGAAGGCTAAGATTGAGAGCACGGCACAGGCTAAGGCACTCGAACTGGCCGGGGAAATGAACAAGAAAGACCAGGAGATATCCGAACTGAAAGCCAAGATTGAGAGCACAGCACAAGCCAAGGCGCTCGAACTGGCCGGGGAGATGAACAAGAAAGACCAGGAGATATCCGAACTGAAAGCCAAGATTGAAAGCACGGCGCAGGCCAAGGCACTCGAACTGGCCGGGGAGATGAACAAAAAGAACCAGGAGATATCCGAACTGAAGGCTAAGATTGAGAGCATGGTACAGACTAATGCGCTCGAGCTGGCCGGTGAGTTGGCAAAGAAGGACAAGGAGATTTCGGAACTGAAATCCACAATTTCGCAGAGTAAGGATGCCTGTCAGATAGCCGTGCTTGAGGAACAACGCAAGGCGCAGGACGCTCTGAAGGAGAAAGACAACAAGATTGTTGAGCTTACGGGCATGGTGAACCAGCAGAAGAATGAGGCCGCACTGCGTGAGAACAACATAAAGGAAACTTATGAGATACAGCTGAAAAAGAAGCAGGAAGAGGTTGACTACTATAAAGACCTGAAGACAAGGATGTCGACAAAAATGGTCGGCGAGACACTCGAAATACACTGCAGCACAGAGTTCAACCGCATGCGCCCGCTCTTCCCCAATGCCTACTTTGAGAAAGACAACGACGCATCGGGCGGCAGCAAGGGCGACTTCATCTTCCGCGACTATGAAGACGGCTTTGAATATATCTCCATTATGTTCGAGATGAAGAACGAAATGGACCAGACCGCTACAAAGCACAAGAACGAGGACTTCCTGAAGAAGCTCGACGAGGACCGCAAAGCCAAGAAATGCGAGTTTGCCGTACTTGTGTCGCTGCTAGAACCTGAAAGTGAGCTGTACAACACGGGCATTGTTGACATGTCGCACCGCTATCCTAAGATGTACGTCATCCGTCCGCAGTTCTTCATTCCGCTGATAACGCTGCTTGTACAGACGTCAAAGAAGAGCATAGAGTATCAGCGCCAACTGGCCATTGCGCGCAGCCAGTCGGTAGACGTAACCAACTTTGAGAGCCGCCTCAACGACTTCAAGGAGAAGTTTGCCAACAACTACCGCCTTGCGAGCGAGAAATTTAAGACAGCAATCGACGAGATAGACAAGTCGATAACTCACCTGCAAAAGATAAAAGAGGCCCTTGTAGGCTCCGAGCGCAACCTCCGCCTTGCCAACGACAAGGCAGACAGCCTGACAATAAAGAAACTTACATACAACAACCCGACTATGAAAGAGAAATTTAAGGAAGCACGGGCTGTTGAGGAGGATGAGGACGAATAATACTCCTGAGTGACACACGTCAGGCAAAAAAACAATAAGCCCCGAAACATCATTGTCACGACTTTTTATGTGCTCAAATAATGATGTTTCGGGGCTTATTATTATGTCTAATACAGCCACCTAAAAAGCAGTTTAATATAAAAATATCCACACTATTTATTTCAGCAAATTTACAAAATCCAATGCGTCATCAGGCAAACTATAAGTCAACTTACAATTGTCTCTTAACTCCATAAGCAGACGTCCCTGAAGATTTGGACCGACATATTTGTCATCAACCAATTTTACGCCCCAAGTATCTGCATACTTTTTACGGAACGTTGTCTGATCCTCAACTATATATCTGTTGCCGGTATCTTTAAGTTTTTCCCTGAAATCTGCATTTTGATCATACTTACATTGAAGACAGAACTTTATTGCGTCAACAATCATCTGTCCCCAATCGCTGCGCCTGTAAGCTCTCTCCCATTTCTTTGCTTTCATCTTCGGATTGCCGGCACCATATATATCCAACAAAACATCCTTATCCTTAAACTTCATCATCTGGAATAGCTGCTCGGCAGACTTAAACTCAACATCGTTAACTACTATTGGAGTCCGTCCGAAGTTACTTAATATGCCCCACTCTTCTTTAACTTTATGTATGGTTACACATTGCTCTTTCGGATAATCTTTGATAGAATAATACTGTGGATAGTATTTTTCTATGAATGGCGCTATGCTATAAAAACTCATATCTGCTATACTTCGTTGTTTAATTGAAAAACCGGGACGACAGTGTCTTGTATAAGATGTTTACTTGCATCCAGACAAACCCGGTCAATCCTTATTATCTCTATTTTGTTGACATTAAAAATCGCACGATTTGTACCAAGAGAAGGATTTCGCCACGAATATGGCCACACAATACAGTCGACACCGATTTTGTTATCCAAAAACTCGGCAGCGGCTTTCTCTCCGATAAAGTCATCATTCCCAGTAAGTGTGTTTGCCAGATATTTACGGAATAATTTCCCGTCAGCCTTAACCTTATCAGGAATTTTCTCACCAAGCACATTTTCTGTACGCATAACAATCTTTGCATTAACAGACTGCTTAAACATTATGTAATTATCATCCGTCAATGAAGGCACTGCCACGGTATAGACAAAGTTTTCACCTTCTGACTGTGCTTTTTGACCTGAATAATGGACAGCAGAACTATATTTTGAAGTTACATACACACCATAACCGAACTTAATCTTTCCGCTTCCCTCCAGGACATGCTTCAAGTCAAACTCAGTAAAATAGTTATGTGAGCCATGATACATAACATCTGTGTTTTGCATATTATTTTTTCCAGCCAATTTCAATTCATAAATATTAATTAGAAGCAAATATATAAATTTTTCAGACAATATAAAAACAGTCTATCTGAATGTTGGATATTTTAAATCCCAGAACTTTCATATGTTGTCCTCATGACGCACCACAATACGCCATGAGGAAACAAGCAACAACAATAATAACCGGCAGAAGCAACATATAAATAAAGAACAAAAAACATTGTTGCTTACCAACCGGTTATGACACGAAGCAAAAAGCTAAAATCCTATTCTTACCTTATTTGATTTTCCTATAACCTCGTTTTTACAATATTCCTCAATCTTAGCAAGATTGACATTATCTTCGCCATACAGGATTGAATCGACTACAGCTTTACGCGCCACATTTTCGATCTGACCTCCAGAGAACTGATACTTACCTGCAAGAAACGCAGCAGAACTGTCATCAATAGTTGTCATTATAGTCTGCCATAATTTCTTTCTGGCCTTTTCTGTTGGCTTTGTAAACTCTATTTTATACAAGAAACGTCGTTCAAAAGCCTTGTCGAAATTTTTAACAAGGTTAGTAGTAGCAATGAGTATGCCGTCGAAATTCTCCATTTCCTGAAGTATGATGTTCTGAATAGAATTTTCCATTTTGTCAACAGAGTTTTTTGCATTGTCAATTCGAGAACTGATAATGGCATCTGCTTCGTTGAAAAGCAAAATCGGAATACGCTCAGAACGCTTGCACATCTCTTTGTAATTGTCAAAAACAGCCTTTATGTTTTTTTCACTTTGCCCAACCCACATAGAGCGCATCCGTGAGATATTAATCTGCATAATCTCTCTCCTGGTACATCTGGCTATCTGCTTAACAGCTTCAGTCTTTCCGGTTCCCGGCGCACCATAGAAAAGTATAGAAAATCCTCTGCTCATATTCTTCTCCTCAAGCCTTTGGCGAACAGTATTCAGATTCTTATCACTAAGCAGTCCGCACAGTCTGTCATATTGCTCAGAGACGGTATTATCGAATATCATCTGCTTTTCATTAATCGCGTCAGGCTTCAATATGTCCGTATGTTCGTCATTCACCTCGTCATAACATGCAATCTTTACGTTGTCAAGAAGAATTTTACGTGCCTTGTCGGTAAGCATGAACGTTCCGCGGTCTTTAAAGCCATTGCTCATTGAAAAATCTATCAGTCCAAGCTTCATCAGTTCATGACTTCCGTTCTGCAATGCCCTTAACTGACGGGCGCGTACAGACTCCTCGTCAAACAAATAAATAAAATTATCCAGCGCAACATTTTTTATGTTGCTGTTCATAAGACATCTTCCCATCTGTGACAACAAGAGGACAGATTCATCCTCCAAGATTAGCTTACGGAGCCCATCGACAAAACATATTTCTTTATTTTCATCATACAACTCGTTTATTTCAACAACAAGTTCTTCCGTGTCAATTTCTTCCATCTTGCGTAAACTGAGCAAATTATATACAAACGAAAACAGTTCATACAAATCAGAAGCCTTACGCGGTTTACATACATACGGCTCATTTGCCACCAAAGCATCCATCACGCCGTCGTTTATCTTATAACCGTCAAACGGGCCATGTGCGCCGGATTTACGCAAGATACGTTTTTTCTCCAGTTCGTCAATCTCCTTCTGATAGCACAATATCTTCAGATTTTTACATTTAAGTTCACTTGCGATATCGGCAAGAGTTATGCACGGATCATTGCTGAAGTTAATATAAAGAGCCATTAGCACAGTCTGCATACTGTTTAGTTTCTGACGTTCGGCAACATATTGAATATACCTTTGTGCTCTCTTTATTGACGCCGCACTTAACGACTCACCTGCAACAATCTCCAATATTCTTTCAAGACAATTCATCATTGTCATATCTTTCTTTGGTATCGGCTTCAAGCGGGTTGACTTACCCTTGCTCTTTGATGCTAATTCGGTTTCTGAATTGTATGTGTGTCTCATTTTCTCAATATTTTTTGTTTGTAAATAGTACCTGTATGTTTTTGCTGAAGAAGACACGAGAACATATCTTGACGAGAAAAGATATGTAGATATAACGCCTTCGCACCGATGTATGCGAAAACGTTATATCTTAATTTAATCTTTATACGGGATCACTCTGAACACCGAGCAATAAGTGTTCGCTGTCTTCTGCATCGTCGTAGACATTACCTTCCGTGTCTATATAGAATGTCTTTCCGTCACGGATAAATTTAATCGGCTCATCTATGTCGTCATGCTTTATGTCATCATATTCAGGACTTACATATACATCATTCTCAAAGGCATAAAGTCCTTTCTTATCATCTTTTCTAAACACAGCAAACTGATCTTCAAGTATCTGAATGTCATCATGCTCAACAGGAGCCACAATCTGTCCATTGGAATTTATCAAGCCCCAATAGTCGTCAGCCATTACAATAAAGCAGCCATAATATATCAACGGTGCAATCTCATGATACTCGCATGGAGCAAGCATTTCTCCGGAGCCGTCTGATTTTACCATTCCGAAGTTGCCATGATTAATAACAATATAAGGCATATTTTTCACGAAATAGCAATATGTGAATGCTATTTTGTCAAACTTAGCCGGAACAAGAATTTCTCCCAATACATTTTTTACTCCTGCCTTACCATCCTCATAGAAGATAACATCTGACCAGTCGAAACCGTTTTTGTATTTTTCTGCTTCAGCCAGTGCTTCGTCTCTCAATTTCTCGTCTGTCAGTTTATCAGCCTTAGCCATCATGTTGTTATACACACTCAGAATCTCCGATGTCGCTTTAATATTTTTCATAACTTTTCGTTTTTATAGTTAATAATAATTTATAATCAATTTGTTTATTCTTTGTGTATGCCATTCTGTCATAACCAGATGATTACAACGTCATGCTTTCCGTTTTGAGAATAGTCTGGAAAAGAAAGATTCTTTCTGAATCATTTCCATGTTTGAGGTATCAGTATACTTATCTATATTCAGTCCATAAACAACATTCATGTATTTTGCAATAGTCCTGAATTCCTTACCATGACTCCACGTCGGGTTTACATTATTATAGTATAAGAAATAATGTATCATCTCGTGGGTCATTAGCGTCCGTAGTTGAGCATCTGTATATTTATACCTGTCGCTTATCATGATACAGGCAGATAGAATTACGTCATTATAATAGTCACATGTAAAAGAACCTACAGGATCTTTCTTATGCATAAAATCCAGCTGAGGACACGGCAACGTTCCACCGAAGAATCTGAAATTACATTCATCATACATGTCATACAGGTCAGGCAATGTCAGCACCTTTGCTGTTGCAGCCTTTGTCTTTGTAGTTTTTTGTCTATGTTTCATTGGCAATGCTTTTTAAGTTAAACATATTTATGTCAAAATAGGGGTGTTTCAAGTTTCAGTTTTTATTGTCGGATCTTTGTTGGCACCATTTTCATCACCAGCAAAAAGTAAGCCAATAGTTTCTCATACTTGATTTTTGTGCTACTACAGACAACGTCCCTTAGAAATTATCTGCTTTTTCATTCTTTAATGCATATCCTGAGGTCCAAATGTCATCTGGTTTCCTATAGCATCCTATCGAAACATTATCTCGTTTATTTTGTAAATATTGTTCCGCCATATCTTGTTCGTTTTGTTTTCATATTGCAAATTATACGGCAGTTATTTTTACTATCCAAAATAGGCTTAATAAAATTAACAACATTTTAAGATTTCTCCGCCAAATTAAAATATGTTTACCATTTTCCAACTTATTATATGGAATATCTGTCACATATCATTTTTCTCGTTTTTCATGCAAATAACCGTATATCAACAATAAAATATTTGCATATAATTTATTCTTTAAGCACCAATAAATGCTTATATATTTTAGTTTAGTTTTTAATTCATAGCATGCCATTTTGGCATAATTTATATATAGGACGGCCATAAGCTGAAACACCTATGGCCATCCTCATATAATTTCAATTATAAAACTAGTCCATTAGGACGAGGGTTAAACCATCTCTCAAGAAACAGCCTACGGTTTAATTTTGCGTTAAATTTAATACATGCAGTTTCAGGAAGATCCAAGCAAGCAAAACAATGCGCCTCATGTTCAGAACTACAAATCGGATCGTTAGGACAATAACGTGCCCTCTCTGCCCCACGATTTATCAGGTCTATGATTTTTCCGTTTTGTGTAAGTGATATCAAACCGCCATAACTGCCCTCGCTTCCGGCTATAGTATATATCAAAAAGCCACCTTTTGAATTATCATTGTCTATATATATTTTTTCTTTTAACGATGTCAGTGGATAACCACATTGAAATTCCAATTCTTTCATGACTATATGACAAAAAGTATGTACAAAAGTCTCATAATCGTCTGGCTGTATACTATTAAGATCTACTTCAAAAAGTACTCCTTCTCCATAAGATTCTACTGCAGGCATATATGTAGACATAATTGCTGCTTGCGGAGATCCATCGCCGAAAGGACATTTTGACATAGCCGTTTCGCCTTGACTTTCTGCTTGTTGACCTACATTATACCATTGCCTTGGTTCACCATATTTACCCATACGAGTATATGACAGCAGCACCGAAGTTTCTTTTAGCCTTTCTATAGCACTTATTCGAGAAATAAATGGCATTGTTAGTTCCGGCCTTCTTCTTACAACAAGATCGTCCTTCACAATCATATTTTCATTAAAATTACCATCATTTGTCAGATACCTAAATTCATGTAAATCTAATTCATCCGTATTTTGGGCATTGATGTTATCACTAGCCTCCATTGGTATATAGAGAGAACGTACAATTTCAGGGAAATACAAACTTTGACTTCCTCTAACAACCATTTTATAAGCCTTATCTTTATTTGCCTTATCTTTATTTATTATATAATTTCGTTCAATTTGTGAAAGATATATCCTACTATGAGTATCTGCATTCTCGATAAATAAGTTTTGAAGTCCGTCTCCATCTCCTCTCCGAGATCTATAGCGCAAATTTCTTGCTGCATTCATGATATTACCAACCTGCCATGCTCCGCCATTAGGATTATTCTCCCATAATCTATCAAAAGGCACATCCTCCATATCGCCAGAAAGAGATGCCATGACAAAACGTATTTGCTGTAAAGGATAACGACTTATTTTATTGGCATTAATTTGTCTACTACAAAAACAACATGCCGGTACATTTATGCTGAATCCATGATCGTTAGGAAACGTATTATCCCAAAGGAATTCCCATTCTGATAACTTATATAAACGTCTACAATGTGGACAATAATACCATTCAGGAAAATACTTGGATGAAACAGTTGTTCCTACGTTTGCATTAGTAGCAGAATAAACAGATTTGCTTAAATCATTATCTGGTATAGGCACAAGTCTAGTAACATTAGGATATCCATGTGTACGAACATAACTAAGCAAACGGTTGTCCATTATTTCCATAGGATTTTGGTTGACATTCACAAAACATTTCCATTGATCATATGGTAAAATTATAAGAGAACCATTTGTATTGGTTTCTATTATACTGCCTACACCACCATAAGCAGAAATCAATTTATTTAATTGTATTTGTTCTAACTTTCTCATATTCAATAATTAACTTGTTTTATATTGATAAAAGCATCATTTGCTATATCCCTTAAAGATGTAGCACAATTAGCACCGGCATTAGCTATTATATTAGATAAGCTTTGCCTCAATTCATCATCCATATTAAACCTATTTTCAAAAACACCCTTTATCATAGCATCAGCCAAAGCATCGTCTCCTAAGCCAGGAGCTTGTAATATATAATCTTTATAAATTTTTATCATGTTATTCAAAATATCATGCTTTATAGTTGAATATGTAAGCGGCGTTATGCTGAGCGGCTCAACTGATTTATAATAGGTTGCATGGAAAGACTTATAATTTTCAAAAAGAGAATGTTCACGAATGCGCAGTGGGTTAAGAAGATTTATTACTAGTCCATAAGTATTTCTTGCGACACGGCTTGACGACTGCACATACTCAGAAGTAGAACGAGGCTGACCAACCATCACCATCTGATTTCATCTGGATATGTCAATGCCCACAGATATCATATTGGAAGCAAAAACTAAATCATTTCCTGACGCCACATTCAGATGTCCGTTATCATTAACATTCAATCCGACACAAGATTCGGCCTCAGTCAAGAAGCCTTTTATACGGTTCGATTCTATGCGACTGGTAAACTCCAATACCCTTTGGTCAAATCTGTTTTCTAACAAAGACAAAGACTTCGGTATCTGATAAAGATATTTATGAGCTCTGAAATTCTCAAAAACTTCTTGCGAAACACGACTGCGAGAACGGCCGAGGTCCTTAAGACTGTTAAAGTATAATACAGTTGTCCAATAATTATCGAGTAACTGAAGAAGTTTGCCATCTTGATTACAAACATTTATAACATCCTTATCATTTGTCCAGTCAAGGGCTCTGTCTTCAATCTCTTTTTTAAAGACCTTAATCCTTGATAAAAGCAGAAAAGCAGTAAGACGTATTTCTGCCATGTTTGAACTTGAATTTCCTGACGGCATCATTCCTATATGACGACGCATGGCTCCGGGAACAATATGAGAAAAATAATTGTCATTGTAATTTAGTCCCTGAGGAGGGAATACAGCGACTTCGCGATTATACAAATTCGCGATCAAATTATTCGTATTACGAGTAGTTGCTGTAGAAGCAATAATCTTCGGCCTTCTGCCATTTCTTGATATTAACGCTTCAACAACAGATTCAAATAAACCTACAATAGACCCCAAAGCACCTACTAAAAGATGCAACTCATCTTGAATTATCAAATCAGGTGCATCAATTCCGTTACCAGGATTTAGCAGACGTTGTGCATCGGGCATGTTTAATTGAGCAAATTTATCAACTGTAGCAAACAGCAATGTCGGTTTTAGGTCATAAATATTTTCATCAATATAATATATTGGCAAGTGCTCACGATAAGAGCATCTTTGATTTATACACATCAGTGAACCATTTTCATTATAGCCATGACGTCTACAATCAGGCGCCACAAGTCTACAACCACACCAAGGACAATAGCTTACAGGGAATGGGTTTTCGTTGCGGCGTGTAGCAGGTTGATTAAAAAATCTGTGATATGGATTATTGTTTAGATCAGCGACATGATTTGGCGTAACACCTGATCCAACATATATACCAATTGAAATTTCTTGAGTACCAAGTCCAAGATTATGATCTTTTTGGCGCAAAAAATCAAGAGCACAAATTAAATATGAAGCTCTTTCAAACTGTTGGGACGTAAGCAAACGTAGAGTATAACGCATAATTACAGACACGCCGCTGCCCTGTCCACGTCTGCGTCTGTGTACTATTGTCAATGCTGTCAGAGCAAGATAAGCCTCGGTTTTACCACCACCAGTAGGGAACCATATCAAATCTACAACATCATTATGATATCTGTCATTTATTTCAAAAGTAGACTTGACATTCATAAGCAAAAAGGCCAATTGGAAAGGACGATACTCCGGCTCAGGCATCTGATTCTTATATTCTGCTTTACGAAAATAATCTAATCTATCATAAATGTCAGGCTCGTTTGTATAGATATCTGCGTCACGGTTTTTCCTGAACAAAGGATGCCTTGCCACTACCATTTGGAGTAACATTGCGGTATTGGCTATCTTAAAACATTGAAGTGCTTCATTATTCTCAGTCAAATAATTAATATTGTCTCTAAGCCTGGTGAGCAACTCTTCCTGTCTACTGAGAATTGTTTCTGTAACATCCTGATACTGTTCCTCATTTTTTGCCGCTTCCACCTGAGCCTGCTGCCATGTACTATAACCTTCAACAAAATTTCTCAAGCAATTGATTATATCATCATCATTCAGATTTGACCATATACTTACATTTCTCAAAGTACAAGCACTTCTTATATTATCGTTATTATATTCAGGTGCTATTTCATTAGAGAATTTTTCAACATCAACAGTAGGAGTAAATGTTGTGAACACTCTCTGACCATCATTATCCCATCCTATAGCACAATTTACGCCTTTACCATAGTTGTGAACATTGCGATAGATAAATTCATTAATATTATTTTCTATATCATCAATATTTGTTATCGGCTCTACATACGATTCTATTCTGCCTTTACCATTATGTGGAGTGACAACAATCTCAGGCTGATAAATTAAAGTATTCTGGCTTATAGATTTAACTAAGATCTTAACGAATTTCTTATCTCTGGCAGTAAATGTAGTCCAATACATTCTCATGTTTACGTCCAGATCTTCACTGCCGTTTTCGTTATCAAAATTTAATGTTCTATGATAGTCATGGTGATATCTCTTGTAATGCTCACCCAAAAGAATATTAATCATACTGGCCTCTACAGGATATTCAGTATTTGGTATACGCAATACATTTTGGGGTTCATTATTCTCCATAGCTTCTGACAATGATATAGTTCCATTCTCAACATCAATATTAAAACAATTAATGAATTCTTCAGGAAGGCCCTCCTCATTAAGCTGCTGTTGGAGAGCATTATTATTTCCAATATCTTTAATAGCCTGACGGATGTTTGCGCTAAAATGTCCTGTGCGGACTTTTACTTCCCTGACGGATTCATTCCAGTTCAAATGGCTATAAGTTCCATAACTGATGCTGACATCAACATTATTTGTATCATTAGATACACAAATAATCAAACCTATATGAGACGACATTGGGTTATTACCCATATCCTGACTCTTATTTTCAACACTGCCACCCAACAGTTTGCTCATACGGTCTTCTTGGTTAGTCATATCCACATTATTTGGGATAGCATCTCCATCTGGCTGGTTATCATCATTGACGTCATTATTATTACCCTGTTCATTGTCTTGGTTACCATTCTGACCATTGCCCTGATTACCATTCTGATTTCTGTTATCAGGCAATAAGACACCTAACGAATAAGCCAAGCGGGGGCTTTCAGGTATAATTTCATTATGAGCATCCGAATCGCATACAATTAAATCCTTGGCATAACCCGGACCGAGCATTTTAAGTTTTAATTCCTCTTCGATGAGGTTTCTTGCTTCTTGTTCAGTCATATGCTTGTTCTTTATTTTATGGTTTTTGTATTAAGGAAATTATTTTCAAGTTCATCCATTGTCGAACCTGTTCTATCTAAAAGATCCTGCATAAAAGAAGGCAAATCTCCATCAGGATTAAGTTTATAATCAAGAAGAGCGCTTTTTAACTTTAATCCAAAATCTATATAATTAACCTGCATAAATTTACGTGCTGCTTTTACATATTTGGCCTCATCTTCAGTAAGCAAACCAGCTCCAATTAATTTGCTCAGAATAATGTTAAGGGGTCTTTTCCTCATAAACATTGATCTTCCTTCAAGATGATTATTCAATACATTTCGTTTAATACCGACCTCCTGACATAATCTAGATATACCGTTTCTGTCTAATTGACTGACAAATGTTTTCAGTTTTTCTTGCCATAAATCAGAATAATATCGTATGTCTCTATCGCCAGGTAAATTACAGTACGCACTAGCCAACTTGTTAAACAAGTCTGACTCTTCTGCGTTCTGAGAATAATACGTAATAGTTAAGCCTGACGGATTCTCAATAGCATTGAACGGCATGCGTCTTAAAGATTCATCAGGTTCATAAACCAATACGTCTCCATATATTATTTCCTTAGTTTTGTCTGTAAATTCAATTCTGTCAACACTATAAACTCGTCTTACAGAATAATTGACTGTTTCATCATTTTCAAAATAATCTTCAATTCTAAACGCAGCATCATCTGCAGTAACATTTTGTTCCTCCGGAATATCTTCGTAATATAGAGGATCTCTGCGAATATTAAATGATGTTCTGTCCATAAGGCGAGTTTCAACCTCACTATAATATAGGGCCTTAACCCTTGCAAAGTTATGAAATCTCATCAATGTTGTTATTGGATTAACATACTGAGGATTATTCGTATGAGGAGGAGCGTCTATCACAATTATATTTCCTTCACCGCCTAAACCTTTAACTTGTCTGTATATGCTGTGATCAAGGTCAACAGCCTTAACTGCGCCTAATTCCGTTGCCTTCGCTAGCTTAGGATTTGAATCACTATTGTAGGTTAAACCACTCGCCCAGTCTTCCAATTCAGAAAAGACATCTTCATTATATATATTATCAAGAATTTTATCAAGGAATTTCAGGAAATATTCTTTAAAATTATTTAATCTAGTCTTCGAAAAATTTATATCAGCAAGTATTTTTCTTGACATATTATATATGTGCTTTGCATTATCATCCCCAATCTGATCTCTATATTTATCAAGTATATTTTTAAGACTTTTCATAGAGTCAGTCAGCCATGGGAAATCAATGGCTATGAACTCAGGATTAACATATTCAACGTTTCTATTTGCTGCGCAATAATCATGAATATCCTTGAATGTCAAGGTAACGATCTGAGGCTTTCTTTCCAACAAATACATTGTGGGCTGCGACCCGTAAACAATTAATTTTTGTATTGGTCCATAAGGGTGCAGTGCATTTAATAATTGCTGAATACGGTCAAAAGCTTTGTCACCTACAACTATTGCAATATCTGCAATTCTAGGAATTGTGCTGTTAGCATTTAACATATTCACCATAGGTAAGACATATTCTCCGGCAAACTCATACCCTCCGTAATCAGGGCTACACACAATAAACCCCGTTGAATATCTTGCGTTTTCATTATCATATAAATTTAATATATTTATCTCATTGCTACATGACGTAAAACCATTATTCAACTGTCCGGGAATGTCATTTAACCTGTATATTGCTTTAGCACTTTTTATTACTTCATTTTTTTTCTGTATACTATATCCACATAGCCCCCTCTTTGGCAAAGGCCTCCAAATAAACGTTAACGTAGTTTTATTATTGTTTCTTACCCCGTTCAAATAATAATATGGCTCGCCGTCGTTTTCATCTGGTATAAGTAAGAATTTATCGTTTTCATTATACCATGTACCAGGATATGACAATTCACTCGGGTTAAGTCTGTCTTGCCTAAGTGCCAAACGTAACGCCAACGCAACAATATCACAAGTTTTTCTCCAATATTCATCCTGCCTATCTACATCATTTGTATATTCTTCGGCAGGCATGTTAAAATATAAGACATGTTCCTCTGAATCATTCAAAAAATGTAACACCTCATAACAGATTCTTAAGTACAAAGGTGGATATCCATCTCTTATAATCCGATTATATAACCTATTGCCAAGATAGTTTTTTATGGTTTCTAATGTGACTTCATTCATGATTATTATACTATTTACGTTAATAAAATTAATTTACCAGATTAAGGCTATATCTTACAATCAGTAAAATCCTGATGTTTCAGAGCAGCTCTACGTAGCATTGAAGCAATATCTGAAGAGGTATCTTCCAAAGTGATAACCAAAGTATCTATTGCCCTTGTCAGAGGCATCATTATCCATTGGAAAACTTGTTCCCATTTTAACCTGCTGACATCTCCAATAACATTTTCTTCAACAGACACTTCTTTGTATTTCAATTCCATTATTTCATCAATATTATAACATACAGTAACCCACCCTTCAAGACCTCGGCATGATTCATATTGAAAAATACGGCAACTGTCTATCAGCTCTTTCGGACTGCACGAAGCCAATGCTTTGGTATTTGTCCCGTCTATAAAATTAATTTTACCCGTATTTTTCCATAAATCAGCTTTTATAAAATGATTGTCTTTTACCTGAGCCGGTGAAACAAGAACGAGGATGTCATAATTAGAGCACTCTGCATCCTTACATGTCTGTTCCAACATTGTATGCAAATCTGTTGTATAATGAGGAGCAATGATAACCTTACCGCCTTCAAGACCTTGTGCCGGTTCAAATCCTGCACATGTGTCTGAAATGCCCATTTCTTCTGTCAGACTTTTTAAGAAACTGACAATATTGGCTTTTTGGCGAAGGCCTTGTTTAAGTTTTATATTAGGTACGCCCCATCTTGCAGCTGTATTCCGTCTGATTTTCTGTAAGGCACTTTTTGCAACAATAATACGCTCTTTACCATACACACATTCTAGAAAATCTTTTTCATCGGGAGTACAATCTTGAGCTTCATCCAAGAATATGAAGTCATCAATGTCATCTGCATATTTTGTTCTCAGCGGTTTTTTATTATTTTGTTCATAAAGACAATGTATATATTCAATTATCTTGTTCGATTGATTAGACTTTTTCCATCCCAAATAAGATGCAAGCGAATAAAGATAAGAATGAAGCGTAGATATTGTCAGATTACTCCTTGCATCAGGTGAAGATGGAATAAAGCTGACCAAACGCTGCAAATCCATTGTAAGCGCGTTGTTATATGTCAACAATGCACAGCTATACCCATCAGCCGCACGTTTTAATGCAGTCTGAAGCAACAAGAATGTCTTACCTGTTCCGGCTTTTCCGTCTATACAATTAAAATCATTGTTATTTATTATTGCCTTTGCGTCATTTTCAAGCAAGCCTGAAACAAGATGTTCTGTTTTAACCCTAAGCGTAGCTGGCGCTACAGGGCGTTCCTGAATAAAATCATTTACAAGCAGAGAAAGATCTTCTTTATGTTCTTCTTCTTTCCTTTTCATCAAAGCATCAAGTTTACCATGAAACAGGCTTTGTCCTGATTTTATTATTTGCTTAATAATGTCTCCAAAGCAAAAAGAAGAAAGCAGGACAGGATATGTCGTATTCCATCCCTTTGATTCCCAAATATCAAGAGAAACAGATTTTAGCCAAAGAATATTTGATATGAAAATCGAATAGTCATGATGTTTACAGTAATTTAAGATTGTGTATTTCTGATTTCTATTTTGCTCTGAAGCATTTTTACGTTCATTCGTACTTGGATAGTTAACATAAATATTTGTCGAGGTAGCATATACATCATCAACCGTCTGTTCTTTAAGTTCGATTGCCGTACAAAAACTTCTGACATCAATTTCGTTATCATCAATAATCAGATGACAATCATGCAAATCTGCAACTAACAGAATATCTATATCCGAAACTCTTCCAAAAGGAATATTTACTCCTGATAAAATATATATAGTTCCTTTTGCAGCAGATGGAATTGTTTTACTTATCATCTCGCTCAACAATTTAGCTGCATCAGCTTCACTGCATTTACCACTCAAAGGATAAAGATTTATTTGTAGTTGGTTGTCATTCATAGCTTTTAGTTTTCTTGAAAGCAAAGTTAATGGTTTTTCTTGAAACTATAAAACGTTTCTTATCTTTTTGTAAAAATTTAGTAAACTATTAGCAGGCTCCGAGCGCTGTGGCGTACTAAATAAATTGTCAATTCTCTCCAATAAAAGAAAGTATGTCAGTACACCGCAATTGACTAAAATTAGTGTCCCGGTAACGAATAAAAAACGGGCCACTTTCGGTTAAAAAGTGGCCCACTTACGATGCGTAAACGATAGGTTAATGATTTAAAACCTAAACACTGTTATTTGCTTACACATTTGCCTGCAAAAACATTTTTCTTGCTTATCTTTTAATCATAAGCGCATGTTTTCCTTTCAATTTTCAGCACTTAAAATCTGATATGCCAAAGACGGTGCAGACATTATACGCCTAAAGCAGCAAAACAGACATATAACATTTTACATTTTTATCAAAGCTACGACAATCAACCTTCCCTACCCTCTCTGTTTCTGTTTGAACAACTGAAGAGGTTTGCCGTAGTTGAGCATGCGCCAGATCCACTCTAAGGGGCCGAAAAGGCAGTAATGAAGCCACAGACGGCTTAGCAACATCTGAAGGACAAATACGGCAAGGGCTATAATCTCTGTAAGCGAAAGGCCCACGCCGGCACCAAGACCGAAGCCTATGCCGTAGAAAAGGAACATGCCTACTATAGACTGACAGATGTAATTGGTCAAAGCCATGCGGCCGGGAGCGGCAAGGGCGCGCCATACCGCCGAACGGCTGCTGCGGAGATAAAGCAGGCAGAGGGACGACATATAGGCGAAGCCTAGCGGATAGACGCTGACGGCGTAAAGCAATGAGTGGGCAGCGTTGCCAAAAGGATGACCGCCAACGGCGCTCCATGCATAGACAACAGACAAAGGAAGACCGACACTGAAGCCTATAACCGACACGCGGCGCAGCAAGTGCCGGTGAGCAGAAAGGTCGGCGTATATCTTCTGACGCCCGATGTAATAGCCTATCAGAAACAGGCCGAGGACCTTAAAGTAGCGGTTGCCGTCGACAAACTCCTGCACTCTTACCAACGCTCCCTGAATAAGAAACTGGAACACCTGAGCATAACTGTCAGCATCGCGCAGCCAATAGCCGAAGTTTTCTTCTGTTATGCCGTACTTGCGGCAGTAATGCCATTGAGCCTCAACGGCAGGAGCCGAAAGACTGACGCCGAAGATCTGTGTCAGTGTATCGACAGCCACGGGCAGCAAAAGGAAGAAGGCTGCCCACGAAAGCATCTTCCGGTTGCTCACGTTTCTGAACAACGGCAGCACCATTCCCATAAGGGCATAAAGCATAAGTATGTCGCCGCTCCAGATGAACATAAGATGCAGGAATCCTATAGCAAGCAACACAGCCATGCGCCTGTAGAACAGTCTGAAAGCTCCGTTGCCTTTCTGTTCGGCATGACTTATTATTATCGAGAAGCCCATGCCGAAGAGCAGCGAGAACAGGGTGTAGAACTTGCCGTCGATGAACACATACTGCAAGAATCGCACAATCCTGTCCACACCGGCTGAAGGCATTGACGCAGCAACGTCGGCCGGCTGAAACGTATAGAGCGAAAATTCGGGATAGTTGGCAAGGCAGATGCCAAGCAAGGCGAAGCCTCTAAGTGCGTCGAGAATGACATAGCGTTCCGACGGCTTTACTGGGGAGAAGTTGGTTTTGGACATGGATATATTTTTTAGGAGTTAAGGAGTTATGAAGTTAAGGAGAAGTTCCTTGAGCATAGCGAAAAAAGACGTATGCCTTGAGGGGTATTGTCATTTGGAGTTAAAGGAGTTATCGCCAACAAGTTGGCTAGGAGTTAGAGCCATATACTTTGTGAATCCTTATCCAAAGATAGACACAAGACATTTGGATTTTTCACTCTTCACTTTCGTAAGGCGCTGTTTAATTTTTACTTTTTAATTTTTAACTGCGCTTGCGCTCCCCGCCTGCTCTTCACTTTCACAAGGCAAATCATAATTAGCTAACGCTGAACTTTGTTTCTCCATTCTCAACTCTCCATTCTCAATTATCAATTTACTTCCTGTTCACCATCATCACGCTTATCAGTATCACGGCAAGACCGGCGAGCTGTATCAGCGTTACGTCCTCATGACCAAGGCCGGCACCGATGACTACAGCAACAACGGGATTGACATAAGCATGAGTGGCAACTTCGGTGGCAGGACGCACACGCAGCAACCAGATGTATGCCGTGTATGCCATCATTGAACCGAAGACTATAAGATAGGCCAACGAAAGCCATGAAACGGCTGATACTGCGGATAGCTGCAAACTGCTGAAATCGCCCGACAATCCTGCGCACAAGGCAAACACGACGCCCGCACCAAGCATCTGCCAAGCAGACGACGACAGTCCGCCGTCATCATTGCCGCGGATGTGATATTTTGAATAGAGCGTGCCGCATGCCCACGATATGCATCCGCCTATAAGCAGAAGCACGCCATACTCATAATGACTGCCGCCGTGGCGCTGCATGTTGAGCTGTTCGAGATAGAGCATTGCCACACCAATAAAACCAAGCACGATGCCTGCCACGGTGGAGACACTTCTGAAATTGCGACGCCACTGCGGTACATCGAGCAGCATTATCCACAAAGCCGTAGACGAAGCCATTATTGCGACAAGACTGCTGCTGACATAGCGCTGGGCAAACATGATTACGCCCTGGTCGACAAACAGAAGAATGATGCCGCACACGGCCGACTTAAAGATAAGTCCACGGCGCAACAGCCGCTCGCCACGCAACCGGCATACAGCAAGCAAGGCCAGACCTGCCACGGCGAAGCGCACCGTGCCGAGCACGAACGGCGGAAAGTCGTGAAGACAAACCCCGATGAAATAATATGTGGAGCCCCATACAACGTATATGAGGAAATAAGCTGCAGCAACCATAAGGCGGCCGGGTGGCTGTGGCATAGGCAGTTTGTTTTGTAAATAGTAATAATTGTCAGACCGAAAGCAGCGCACCAGCCCTTTGGCCGGCACGTTGCCCAATATACGTCAGCACCATAAGCAATGATGTCAGCCTCTGGTCTTTATCTCGCAGTTGGCTGGTGCCTTGATGTTCTCATCGATAGTTACCGAACCTATTGAGTCGGCCACAATAACGCCCGATGTCGGATTCTTGATGTTGGTGATGGCTCCGCGTATGTCGGCGTTGAGCGTTGAATACTCGAAGGCCCTGTCGCACTCACTGTCGAACGTGCAGTTTTCCAACACCAGGTCGTGAGCATAGCACAGCGGCTGCTCGCCTGAGATATGGCAGTTTACAAGGCGCAGGTTGCGCGAGTGCCATCCAAGATACTCGCCGTTAAGCTCTGAGTCGTAGATAGTAACGTTCTCCACCTCCCAGAAGGCGTCCTTCGTGGTTATCTTGGCGTTGTGTATCTCTACGTTCTTTACATACTGGAACACGTATTTGCTGTCGCTCTCAAAGCCGTCTATACGTATGTCGTTGCTGAACATGAAGGGATAAGTGCCACCGTGCAGCTTCAGGTTCTTAACGTTGATGCGGTTGCAGCGCCAGAAAATCTCGTCGGCGTCGTTTATCTCAACGTTCTCGATGTCGATGTCGTTCATCTCGCGGAACATCTTCGGCGCGTCTATCACGGTGTTCTTCATCGTCAGATGGTCTGAATACCACAATGCAGAACGTCCGCCTACGGCAAAATAGCAGTTGTCTATCGTGAATCCGTGGACATGCCAGAACGGATAGTTACCTTCAAAGCGGCAGTTGGTGGCCACAATGTTGCTGCATTCCTTTATGGCCGACTCGCCTTCGCGTATGGTTACGTTGTTGATGTGCAGGTCGTGCGACGCGAACAACGGGCGTTCGCCGCCAAATTCGGTGTTCTCAATCAGTTTCATAATATGTAATCTTTTATAATTTATTTTTTCGTTGTCAGTAGAGTTGCGGAGCGTTTCTTGCGCGTCCGGCTTTAACAGGCTATCGTCAGCAACGATATTTCTGCTGTTTTTTCTTTTGCAAAAATACGTATAATCAGATAAAAAAGCTGTATCTAATTTACTGATTAGATGAAACAATTCACAGAAAATATGATTTGCTCAAATTAATTAACCGCCAATATCGGGCTTTTCGGCACAAAATGATGACACAGAAACATTGGGCGGAGTTACCTGATTACCCCGAAACAACAGTTTATACTTACACCTGAAAGCAGCTGAATAATAACAAAAAAGGTTGGCAGCAACGGCAAAACGGCCGACAGAATCAATGGCTTTTCAGTGCAAATCTGACTCTTCAATACATCTAACCACCGCAAGATCAGCCTCAGCCCAGTCGACTGAGCGCAGCTCTTTAGCGCCGAGCCACACATAGTCTACATGCTCCGAGAGAACGAACCCGTCTGACAGCGGCTCGCAGAGATATGCGTTGAGCGTTATCGAAAAGTCGGGATAATCATGACGGGCAGCCACAAGCAGGCAGCCTACAGATATGTCATAATCAAGTTCCTCGGCAAGTTCGCGTCTCAAAGCCTCCTGAGGCGTTTCGCCGGGCTCAATCTTTCCGCCCGGGAACTCGTATTTGTAGCTTGTATAACTGTATTTTGTGCGGCCCTTTTTCACGCAGAAATATTTTCCGTCCTTGCGTATTACAGCTGCCACCACATTATAATGTTTAGCGTTCATATTCAGCCTTTCTCCTTTTCTTGTTTCTTATATACTGCCGCAAACGGTCATTCGCCCTGCCCTTCTGCCACTTTGCGTCTCTCTGCCAGTTCGGCCTGCATCTTCTCGTTGAAACGCTTTGTTATGGGATAAAACAGTACCGACGCCAAAGCTATGCCGCACACCACTGCCGGCACTATGCTCGACACGAGGCGTATGCCCTCAACAGCCCCGCTGCTCTGCACGGCTGTGCCGCCCGACACGTAGCCGAATGCCGACAGCAGTATGCCCGACAAGGCTCCGCCGAAGCCGAGTCCCATCTTCAGTGCAAACATTATGCCCGAGAAGCAGAAGCCTGTTGCGCGCCGGCGGTTGAGATATTCCATATAGTCGGCCACATCTGCCACCATTGCCCACATAAGAGGTATCGTCGGGGCATAGGCCAGGCTCTTCAATACACACAGCAGATAAACAAGCACAACGTCATCGGGCGAAGGCAGATAGAACAGAGCCTGAAACAATACGGTGAGCGACAGGCACACTATATATACGGTCTTCTTGCCCAACTTGCCGGCAAGCCATCCCGAAAGGAACACCACGCCTACAAACTGCATTATGGCGTTGAGTATGTTAAACAGCGAGAAGCCTGCCGAATAAGCCTCACGCTCGGTGCCGGCAAGTCCGAAGTTATGCAGAAACTCATAAAGCGAGCGCTGGTCGAGATAGCTTTGGAAATAGAAATTCATCGACGAGCCGAACATCGCCAGCGAAGTATATACGGCAAGACACAGCACAAACATTACGCGCCACGACACGTTGCCGAAGGTTTCCTTTACGTCTTCCTTAACGCTTGCCTTCTGTTGCGGCGGCTGGGCTATGCGCTCTCTGGTGGTGAAGAATGTTATGAGCAGACAGATAAAGGCGATGAAGGCAAACAGCAGAATGGTGCGGCTCCATCCGCGACTCGCATCCGAGCCGCCAAGGCGGTCAATCAGCGGCAGCGTAAAGCCCTGCACGGCAAACTGGGCTATGGTGCTTGCCACAAACCTCACCGTGTTGATGCTTGTGCGCTCCTTTATGTTGGCCGTCATCACTCCGCCGAGCGAGGCGTAAGGCGTATTGTTGAACGAATACATCATCAGCAGAAGCACATACGACACGGCGGCATAAACGGCCAGCAGCGTCTTGTCCTGTATGTCGGGCCTGTGGAAGGCAAGGATGTAGAACAGGCAGAACGGCAGGGCCGACGCCAGTATCCACGGACGATATTTGCCCCAGCGCGTGCTGGTGCGGTCGGTTAGTATGCCCACTATCGGGTCGGCAAATGCACTCACCATAGGCGCCACAAGCAACACCGAGCCAGCAATGGCTCCGTTGAGTCCGAACACGTCCGTGTAGAACTTCAGCTGATATATCATTATCATCTGAAACACCAGATTGGCAGCCAGGTCGCCCAATGAATAGCCGACCTTCTCGCCGAAAGAAATCTTACCGTTATATGAATTATCTGCTGACATCGTTCTTATCTAGCTTTTTGTTTACATGGCGTATACCTCTGCCAGGCTCACGCCCATTGCTCCGGCTCATAACCATGAAGCCGGCACACACCCCTCTCAGGGCCATGTTCTTAGCAGGAACAAAAGTAATAAAAATTCCTGACAGGAATAACAAAACAACGAAATAATACAATAAATTATATTGCCGTCAGCAATTCAAATTCCGTCCGTATATCTTTATTCTCTTCATTCGTCCATTTTCAGTGCCACGTTCAATATTCTGTCGTAGCCATTCATATAGTCTGTGGCATAAACGGGAATTGTGATGTCGGGCTTAATGCCTTTTGCGTGATGCTGTTCCCCGTCCATGCAACGCATTAGCATCCCTGTCATTGAGAAAGGAAACAGGGGCAATCCAAACATCGTCATGTCACCCGTTGTGCCGGCAGTGGCCTGCCCAACAATCTTCCCCAACTTATAATTACGCACCATCATCAATATTGTCTCTCCCCAGCTTACAGTTGCTCCATCGCACAAGAATGTTGCAGGCAGGGCTATATACGGCTGTTTCGCCTTTAGCGTTTCGCTATTTACACGCCATGTAACATTTTGCTGATATGGAAAATTGTTTATCGGAACTTCAGTGGCCGGAGCCGTTACGTCGGATGCAATCAGATGAGCCAGAATGTCTTCAAACTGATAAGTGGGAAGTCCGCGCAGGTCGAAACACAACCCTCTGACATCGGGCATCAATGCCGACATAAACAGTTTCTCGTTCAGCTCGCGCGACGTGGCGTCTACATACAATATTCCATTCTCTAATTTCCTTACAGGCTGTTTTTCCTTCTCCATCTTCGGAATATTCTGGCTCCGTGCATATAGAGTGTCCTCATATGCCTGTCCCGAAGCATTGACAGTCTGAATAACAAAAGGCGCGCCGTATTCGGCTGAAGACAGCATCTTTTCCACAGCCATCTTGTCGCGATGGGCTTCTGTGGCGGCATTGGTTATCTGCCTGCAATACAGCAAACGCTCAGATGCCTGTTGACCGTTGACAGCATGGAGTATGCGCCACGGTTGCTTGCCGTCTGTCCCTATCCTTACAAGCAGCGTGTCGTTCACCGCTTTTGTCTCGGCTTCAGCGTAAAATTCGGGCAGATATGTTGACATGATACCTGAAACATTCATATCTCTACGCACAAACATATGCCCGTCCTTCACCGGATTCATAAAGCGGCAAAGCGTATCATACCATTCCACAAGCGACTCAAAAGAATTTACGCCTGCCATTTGAACGGCTTTTTGCAGATATCTTTCCAACTGGTTGTCCCAATCGAGACTGTCTTCTTCGTAATACGGATAAAAATGTCTTACTATATTCCAACGTACTGTTATATCAGCCACTCTCACCGCCTTGTCCGACAGCAGTCCGAAAATGAATCGCCTTCTTTTTGACAAAGCCTTATCGTCAATCTGATGATTCTTCCAATAGTCCTTTGCGTCTGCAAGCAAACGGCGTGTTGCCTTGCCGTCAAACTTTTCTTCGGGCAGCGCATGCTGTACGTTAAGGTATTTCCCTTTGCCAACAGGATAAGAGTAATATCTGCAAACCAAAGGCACGACTGCCGTATCGGTATTGTCGGAAACTGTTGAGAGTTTTTTGTAATATGGTATATAGTCGGCAAGTCCGGGCATAAGCAGCTTGGCAAGAAAAGGAACATTGAGCTCGCCCGAACCGCTATAGCTGTAATACATGGCACGGCCACCTGAGCATGTGTCATTTTCACCCGAGGACGAAACAGGCACAGCAGTGAACGACATTGTAGGGGCAAGCGGCTTGAACAATGTCTCTAGGGATTGCGTCTCCGCCCTGTCTGCAAGCAGCGCACACACTTTCATCCAGTCGCTTTCCGACCAGTCCTGTGTATATGGATTGGGCGAAAAGTAACGGACTATGCCATACGTGCGGGCAAACTCCACATATCGTGATGTTTCTGCAGCCACAACATCTGCCACAAACGCAAACATACCAAACAACAACAGGATTATTTTGTTTTTCATATTATATTCACATTAAAAGAATATCACCTGTCATTATATTGCGTTATCAAACTGTCATTATATTTGTAACATCAAAAAATCAAGCAAAAGCGGTGTGTTTCTGCCAGAAACTTTTTATGAAATTCTTCTGAATCTATTAATTAAGGCAACCAATATCAGCAGACAGAATATGGCGATAATGATGAATCTGGTCTGATTCATTATGTCGGCATAGAAACTGCTGCCGGGGCTTATATAATCTATGACGCATGATGCTGAATTGTTTACCAGGTGCATGCCGAAGCACACCATTACGTTGCGCGTTTTATAATAAACCCAGCCTAAAAGTATTCCGCTTATGAACGTGCCGATAATCAGGCTTGGATAGAAATGCAGTATTGCGAACATAAAGGCGGAAATCAGAATACCTATCCACGGATTTGTCTTCCATTGAAGCAGTTTTTCCTCTATACCTCCGCGAAATACTATCTCTTCTGCCAGCGGAGCAAGTATGCTGATGCCTATTATACTTGCAAAAGAGAGCTGTCCGTCAGCTGCAACGGCTTCGCTATAGTCGTTAAGGTTTAGGGCCGAAACAAAAAGGTTGAGCGGCAATATTGAAACCAACATCATCAGCATTGCCATCAGATAGATTGATGCCGGAGAGTTATCTGAGCCATGCTGACCGAAAGACGGCAGCTTCACATATTTTCTCTTTAGAAAGAGTGCGGCGATAAACAGATTGCTCAGAATCAGCGTGGCGCTGTCCATACTGCCCAACTGCATGACATCCTCTATCGGCATGTTGTTGTTGAGTACGTAATTCTCAAAAATCCAGCCGGCAACATAAACAATGGCCGGTACAAGTATCAATACGCCAAGAATGTATAACGCGTAATATGTTATGGCGACAAATGGTTTTGGCATTGTTTCCATCATATTTATAAGTTTTTATGAGTTCTCCATATTTTATTTAAGGCATCGGCCTGAGTATGTTACGATTGTTGCCATCCGACATCATGTCTGCAAATATATAAAATTATTCGTATTACCGCCCGTTAATCTGAAAAAATATATAGGTCATAGAGAAAAACAATACCTTTTCCGATTCCGACAGCAGATTAATTCTTATTTCTTTGCGTTTATCTTTTTATTTCATAATTTATATGTATCTTTGCCGCCGGATATGACACAACGCTCACGAACGCTGACAAGAGCATGCGCTGCCATGCTGCTTACCGTGTTTATGGCTTATTATGCCATAATCTCGGTGTATGCCCACGTGCATGTGGTCAACGGCGTGATGGTGGTTCACTCACATCCCTTTAAAGACAAGCACAGCCACCCTACGGGGCAGACGCTCGTGCTGCATCACCTCACACATTTTAATTCGCTCGAAGCCGGACCTGCCGCCGGGATTGAGGCGCCCGACGTGAAACTTATTCACACATGCTACAGCGAATATGCAGTGGCACACGCCACGCCCGACTACAATTCGGGCATATATCTGCGCGCGCCTCCCGTTTCTTCATTTTCATAAATCATTTTATCCCGAAATCGGCCGTTGGCATTCGGTTGGATTTTTGTTTTGCATTGGGCTGACTGACGTATGACTTTTTGCCGGCATGGTGAACTATGCCTGCGAAAAAGCAGACGGCATGACGGCAACAAGAAAGCGAAAATACGGCCGGTAAGGTTATATCCTATGGCATTAATAACCTCCAAACGGCCCGATGACCGATCAGGGTTTATCTCAACATTATTATTTATGCTGTGACGACGCAGGCATGCCGTGCCGTCATGGCCGGATATTACGCATTTTTTAAGAAATAAATGAAGAAACAAATATTACTATTTCTGACGGGCCTGCTGTGCCCGCTGGCAGGGATGGCCCATCCCGTTGAACCAAGTACGGTGAAAGAGGGCAACATCATAACAGGACACGTCATTGAGAAAGGAACAGAGGAAAACCTGGCCTACGCCACGGTGCTGATTGTGGAAAACGGCATGGGCACCGTTACGGGCGACGACGGCCACTTCCGCCTGAAGGATGTGCCGGCAGGCAAATACACGCTGAAAGTGCAGCTCATGGGCTATGCCTCGCAGACCAAGACCGTTGTGGTGAGCAACGAATATACCGTTGACCTGCACTTCGTGATGGAGAAAGAGGACATCATGATGGACGAGGTGGTGGTGTCGGCCAACAGAAACGAGACTAACAGAAGGGTGGCTCCGGTGGTGGTGAACGTGATGAACAGCAAGCTGTTTGAGACGGTCAACTCTACCGACCTTGCCAAGTCGCTCAGCTACCAGTCGGGACTGCGCGTGGAGAACAACTGCCAGAACTGCGGTTTTCCGCAGGTAAGGATCAACGGTCTTGAGGGTCCTTACTCGCAGCTGCTCATCAACAGTCGCCCCGTGATGAGTGCGCTGTCGGGCGTGTATGGTCTCGAACAGATACCCGTAAGCATGATCGAGCGCGTAGAGGTGGTGCGCGGCGGAGGCTCGGCGCTGTTTGGCGCCAACGCCGTGGGCGGCACCATCAACATAATAACCAAGGACCCGATAAACAACTCGTTTCAGGTAAACTCTACGATGTCAAACCTCGGCGGCAAGACATGGGAGCAGTATTTCGGCGCCAACGCCTCGCTCGTGTCGAAGGACCACACATACGGCGTGGCCTTCTACCAGGCTTACAGAAACCGCAACCCTTATGACGCCGACGGCGACGGCTTCTCCGAGCTGGGCAAGCTCAACATGAACACCTTCGGACTGAGGGGATATTACCGCCCCACGCAGTTCAGCCGCCTGAGCATCGAATATCACACCACCAACGAATTCCGCCGCGGAGGCAACAAGTTTGACCTGCAGCCGCACGAAACCGACATAACCGAGCAGACACGCCACGTGATAAACAGCGGCGGACTGACCTACGACATATTCATGAACGAATACAAGCACAAGCTGTCGCTGTACGGCTCGGTGCAGCATACCGACCGCAACAGCTACTACGGCGCGGGCATGGACGCCAACGCATACGGCACCACCGACGACCTTACGGCAGTGGGCGGAGCCATGTACTCGGGCAACTTCGACCGCCTGCTGTTCTCGCCTGCCACGCTGACGGGAGGCTTTGAATATCAGTTTAACGGACTTCACGACGTGATGACTGGCTACGGCCGCGACCTTAAACAGTATGTGAGGATTGCCGGGGCGTACCTGCAGAACGAATGGAAGATGAGATATCTGACGCTGCTTGCCGGATTCAGGCTCGACAAGCACAACCTCGTGGACAACGTGATATTCAGTCCGCGCGTCAACCTGCTGTGGAAACCTACTGACAGGCTGCAGGGCCGACTGACATGGTCTACCGGATTCAGGGCGCCGCAGGCTTACGACGAAGACCTGCACGTGGCTGCCGTGGGCGGCGAGGCAATGATGATAAAACTGGCAGACGGACTGAAACCCGAACGCTCAAACAGCTTCAGCGGCTCGGTTGACTGGGCTTTCAGCCTGGGACACTTCAGCTCTAACCTGCTCATAGAGGGTTTCTACACCATGCTCAACGACGTGTTCTATCTCGAAGAGACAGGATTCGACGAGACCACGGGCACCAAGATACAGGAGCGCCGCAACGGCCACGGGGCAAGAGTCTACGGAGCCAACATCGACTATAAGATAGCTCACGGCAAGGAGGCGCAGCTGCAGCTGGGCTTCACCGTGCAGCAGAGCCGCTACACCGAGGCGCTGGCATGGAGCAGCGACCCCGACGTTGCGCCTACAAAGCGCATGACGCGCACGCCCGACTGCTACGGCTACTTCACCTTCACGTCGGCTCCGCTCAAAAACTTCGACTTCTCTGTGTCGGGTGTCTACACGGGCAGCATGCTCGTGCCCCACTTCGCAGGATACATAGAGAAAGACAGAATGGAGAAGACGCCCGACTTCATGGACCTGAACCTGAAGCTCAACTACACCTTCGTGCTGAACGACCATCTGAAACTGCAGTTCAACGGCGGCGTGAACAACATATTCAACGCCTTTCAGAAGGACCTTGACAAGGGTGCCGACCGCGACTCAAAATATTTCTATGGCCCCACTCAGCCGCGCACGCTGTTCATAGGCGTCAAGATATTCAACTGACACTGACGGCCGCAATTATCGGCCGCAACCATGCCCTGCCCCGCTACACACTGCATCTGCCGCAACAGCCATGCGACAATGGTGCATGTGCAGCGGGGCATTTCGTCTGCACAAGCCAGACTGATGACAGCGAAACGGAACAGAAACGCCAGCTTCACAAAAGAAAAGTCTTTACATTTTTCATGTACAGAGTTTTCTTTAAAATAGAAAACGGACTTATAACGGATGTTAAAGAAACAGACAATCAAGCTTTCAGGATTTAACTTTGATTTACAATTAACGCCGTCTGACACCCCCAGACCAATGGTTTTAATGCCCATAATCAGGCTTTTTAGAGGCACAAGTCTATGACTTACGAGGCAAAAACCTATTGTTTTTCACCCGTAAGTGGCCGAGTTATATTTTTTAACATTCACGCCCCGACGTCTCTATCGGCATAAATCACACTATATCAACAACTTAACAAAATCATGAAATTTCAGCATTTTTCCGTCCGAAAGCCGTGTCTGCGCTGACGGAGGCCATTCTGAGAGCGTCAAAATCAAAAAGTTTTCTGTCTGCCAAGTTCTCAACAGGCAATAAAATTGAGGCGAGTAAATCCCGCTAAAATTCATCTCGATTTACTGTTTTAAAACTAGATTTAAAAAGTAGATATTTAGGCTTAATTTATTCTCTTGAGAGGCCGAATTTATTCTAACCATTTCATTTCTAAAACACAAAGGAAAAAAGTAATAGAAATTGCTGACGCCAATCTAATGTTTTACATAAGTTGTTATAGAATGTCGATTAAGATGGCAGAATATAGAACTGATGTATTATTTATCAGATTTTTTGGAAAAAATTGTGAGAATAAGGAAAATATAGTATTTTTGCATCAACATACTTACCCCGCTTCCCACTAGAACAGCGCGCTCAGGGTAAGTTTTTTTATTAAAGATATGTCGAAGCAAATGTATAACCAACCACAGATTTCGGTAAGTGAGCAGATTCAGCTATTAAAATCAGAAGGTCTGTCTTTCAAAGACGAAAAGCGTGCATTTCATTTGTTGCAAAATATCAGTATGTTTAGGATGAAAAGCTATCTCAAACCATTCAGACAGCACGAAAGTCATCAGTTTAAAATCGGCTCTACTTTTGAGGAAGCATACAATATTTACAAGTTCGATTCTGAACTTAGGAAGATGGTTTGCTCGGAACTGGAGAAGATAGAGGTGTCTGTTCGGACGCAGTTGTCATTGATTATGAGTGATGCAGCCGGTATATATTGGTTTGAGGATTCTGCGAATTTCCGTGATGCGAACCGTCATTCTTCCTTACTGAAAAGTTTGGATGAAGAACTTCACCGCAGTGATGAGGATGCCATTGTTGCCTTTCAACAGAACTATTCTAACAAATTTCCTCCGAGTTGGATGACCTTTGAAGTCAGCTCCTTTGGTACACTTTCCATGATGTACAGATGGCTCAATGCCGGTCTGTCGAGACGCCAGGTGGCAAAGTTCTATGGTCTGTCAGATACTGTAATGGAATCATGGCTGCACTCCATCGTCTATGTTCGCAATATCTGTGCACATCATAGCCGTTTATGGAATCGCAGACTTAGCATCAATGCCATAGTGCCAAGACGCACCAATCTAACTTTTATTCCAATCCCGAGTGATACCAAGAAAGTATATTACGTGCTTTCAATCATACTGTACTTCTTACAAACAGTAAATCCCAATACTACTTTTCCTGCCCGTTTTAAGGCATTGCTTAATAAATATCCTTCTATTGATGTATCTGCAATGGGCTTTCCAACTAATTGGGAATTAAATTCCTTATGGACTATATAACAACATGTAGGATATAACTCATCAAAAGAGCTTCTGTGACAAGAAGCTCAAAGATCTCCCACTGATACCAATACGCTGCCTGCAACTGATGCTGAATGCCAACATGCCGCGGGCACGACCGCAGCCATAAGCCGGAATGACAAAAGGCAGACGGAGCCGTGGGGCCGCTGCAGAACAAACAAACAGAACCGGCACGACAAGACTGAAAAACAATAGCCACAGAATTTACGCCGCTCACCAATAATCTGACACACAGACATTTTCATCACTTAATTCTTGCACAGATGTTTTTTTGTTATTATCTTTGCAAGACAAGTTTATACGAGCTATATACGGCAGTCTGACGCCATTGGACACGGATGCCTGCATCACGGCGCCGGCTGACTATCACCTTACATTTTGTTAATCTCTAAACAACTTACAGAATCAAAAAAATTAACACCATATAAAGATGAAATCCCTGTTGCGCCTTATATTGCTGATAACGTTATTACCCGCTGTCGCCGCGGCCCAGCCCGACATGATAGTGGAGCACTACACCAAGGAGAGCGGACTGCCAAGCAACACGGTGTACTGCGCTCAGAAAGACGGCGACGGCTTTGTGTGGTTCGGCACATGGCACGGCCTGTGCTCGTTCGACGGCACTACGTTCACGCCCTTCATAACACGCACCAACCACAGGTCGGACATGCCGCCGCGCAAGGTGCGCAACATCATAGGCGACAAGAACGGATATCTGTGGATACGCAACACGGACAACCATCTGTATATGTTCAACAAGTATGACGAAACCTACCACGACATATACAACGAGCTGAAAAAGCAGTCGCGCAACGTGCAGGTGATAAAGATACAGGCCATGGACAACGGCCACATAATGCTGCTGACACGCAACAAGGACGTGTTTGAGGCATACGTCAACGAGGAGAAGAAGATTGAGGTGAGAAAGATATTCGACTCGCGGCGCCACATCGACCCAGCCACAATGAAACTGAAGACCAACATCCTGGGCGAAAACAGCCGCTATGTCTACTGGATAAGCAGGAGTCTGGTGCTCAACATCGTTACGAAGAAAAACAGCGCCCCGCTGCTGGGCAGGATAAAGGACAGAGACATAACGTGCTTCAAGAAAAAGAAGCAGTATCTGTGCATCGGAACTGCACACGGCATCCTGTATATCATCAACACCGCCAACGGTCACACCGACCAATATGCCTTCAAGGGGATGCAGTCGGCCGTGTCGAGCATAAACATCATCGACGGCAAGGTATACTTCACCACGAAAGACGGGCTCTACTCCTTTGCCAGAGGCTCGGCGCCGAGGCTCATAACATCGCAGGCATCGGGCATCACGCAGTCGTTCACCGACAAATATAACAAGCTGTGGCTGTGCTCCGGCAGGGGCCTGCTTATATGCCACGACCCCAAGACAGCCACGTCGCAGACGTTCACCATGCCTACAGACAGCCTGTTTGCCGAGATGAAGTTCAGAGACACTGGCGCCAACGGCCTGTTCATACTGATGCGCAACGGCGAGGTGTGGCGCTACAACCATCAGACAAGGATGGTGCAGAACATCAACCGGCAGAAAGACTTCAGCAACTACACGTCGGAGCCTCACTTCTTTGACATAGACATCGACGCAAACGGCATCCTGTGGCTGTCGTCCACCAGCAGCGGTGTCTACAAGGTGTGCTTCCCGCGATACAACTTCAGGTTTATGTTCCCGCAGATGCTCATAACCGACAACGACAGCGACAACAACGGCATACGTGCCGTATATCAGGCACGCAACGGCGACCTCTGGATAGGCACGCGCAAGGGCGAGCTGTTCTGCATGGACCTGAAGACCAGGAACATAAAGCGAAAGTTCGGCAGCAACGAGATAGGCCCAGTCTACCACATAATGGAAGACAAGAAGGGCAACTACTGGTTCTCTACAAAGGGTGCCGGACTGATAAAGGCCACGCCCGACGCCATGGCGCCGCAGGGACTGCGCATAACACGGTATACCAACAAGCGGGGCGACCGCAACTCGCTGAGCAGCAACCGCGTGTATTACACCTATCAGGACAGCCGCGGGCGCATATGGGTATGCACCTTCTACGGCGGACTGAACCTCATAGAGGAACGCGGCGGCAAAATAATATTCAGAAACAAGCGCAACGGGTTCAGGCAGTATCCGCGCTACGAGCTATACACAGACGTGCGCTCCATAACCGAAGACCGCAACGGACGCATGTGGGTGGGCACAACAGACGGACTGATGTCGTTCGACGGAAAGTTCAGCAAGCCGTCTGACATAAAGTTTGAGACCTACCGCGAAAGCCACAAGTCGGGAATAACCGACAACGACATCTTCACGATGTATAAAGACCACAAGGGATATATCTGGATGGGCATATTCGGCAGCGGCCTCAACAAGATAGAATATTACGACGAGAAGAACCGCCAGCCCGTGCTGAAGACATACATGATAAACGAGAAGCAGGGCGGCGACGTAATATCGTCTATCGTCGAGGACAAGAGCCACTGTCTGTGGATATGCACCGAGAACGGACTGGCAAGCATGAAGCAGGGCTCGTCTTACCTGAAGAGCTACGACAGGTTTGCAGGCTTCCCCGAGGTGAACATCGAGGACAACACGTCGATATGCCTGCACAACGGCACCATACTGATAGGCAGCCGCCAGGGCCTGCTGTCGTTCGACCCTGAGGCAGTAAGAAACGACAACGACGCCCGATACCCCACCTTCATAACCAACTTCAAGGTGGTCAACCGCGAGCTGTGGGACTTCAACCCGCCGATATTCGAAGGCTCGCTGAAGTATGCCGACAAGATTGTGCTCGACCACGACCAGTCGACATTCACCATTGAGTTCTCAGCCCCCTACTACGCCGACAACAGCCTTATACCCTACACCTACATACTCGACGGATACGAAGACGAATGGCACAACAGCGGCACCAACCGCATAGCCTCGTATGCCAACGTACCGCCGGGCCACTATAAGTTCAGGGTTAAGGTCAACGACAACAACTCGCCCGAACGCGTCATCGAGATAATCATCAGTCCGCCGTGGTGGGCCACATGGTGGGCTTACACCATATACACCCTGCTGGCGCTGCTGGCTCTCTACGGTGCGCTGCGCCTCGTGATGTACATGATAAAGATGCGCAACGAGGTGTATATCAACGATCGTTTGGCCGAACTGAAGATACGCTTCTTCACCAACGTCAGCCATGAGCTGCGCACGCCGCTGTCGCTCATAAAGGGCCCGATAGAGGAACTGAAGAACACCGAGAAGCTGAGCCCTACGGGCAAGGAGTATATAAGCCTCATCGACCGCAACGCGCGCAAGATGCTGCAGCTGGTAAACCAGATACTCGACTTCCGCAAGATTCAGAACGGCAAAATGAAGATGCACGTGTCGTATGTCGACCTCAACAGCATGATAGAGCAGCTCATGCAGGAGTTCAGGATGCATGCCGAAGAGCGCGACATAGCCTTCGTGTTCGACAAGGCTGAAGAACACGTTACGGCATGGTGCGACGCCGAAAAGATAGCCATAGTGCTCAACAACCTGCTGAGCAACGCCTTCAAGTACACCGGCGAGGGAGGCAAGATATGCATAGCGCTCGAGCACGACTACGACAGGCACATGTGTACGATAAGGGTTGAAGACGACGGAGTGGGCATACCAAAGTCGCAGCTCGAGGTGATATTCGAGCGCTTCTCGCAGGCAAGCAACAAGACGTCTGACGACAACGCCTACGCCGGCACGGGCATCGGCCTTTCGCTGTCGAGAGAGTATGTCAATATGCACCACGGACGCATATGGGCCGAAAACATCGACGGCGGCAAGGGTGTGGTGTTCTCTGTTGAACTGCCTACTGGCCGCGAACACTTCGACGAGAAAGACATCGAGGTCTACTTCGACGACAACACTGCTGGCAGCAAGACTGCAGACGAGGCCGAAGCAGAACAGGACACGCAGGAGCAGAAAGCGGAAGAACCGCAGGACGATCTGCCTACGATAATGCTCATAGAGGACAACATCGACATGTGCCGCATGCTGCAGCTGCAGCTGCGAAGCAACAAATACAACGTGTTTACGGCACACGACGGCGAAGAAGGACTGAAGAAGATTTATCAGCACCACCCCGACATAATAATAACCGACCTCATGATGCCTGGCATGGACGGCATGGAGCTGCTGCGCAACGTAAGACAAGACTTCAACATCAGCCACATACCCGTCATCGTGCTCACGGCAAAGAACACCGAGGAAGACAAGCTGACATCCATAAAGAGCGGAGCCAACGCCTTTATAACAAAGCCCTTCAGCAGCAGTCACCTCATGGCCAGAATAAACCAGCTGCTCGAGGAGCAGCGCATCTTCCAGCGCAAGATGGTGGTGCAGACCACCGTGGAGAGCACGGCCGAGGCAGCCAACGACTCTTACGAACAGCACCTCGTGAAGAAGGACATCGAGTTTGTACACAAGATTCATGAGATTATTGAGGAGAACCTCAACTCTAACGACTTCAACATCGACACCATAGCCGGCACGATAGGTCTTAGCCGCTCTGCCTTCTTCAAGAAGCTGAAGAGCCTGACGGGCTTTGCCCCGGTAGACCTTGTAAAGGAGATAAGGCTGACCAAGGCCGCACGCCTCATAGAGACAACCGACGACAGCATTACAGAGATAGCCTATTCTGTGGGCTTCCGCGACGCCGGCTACTTCGGCAAGTGCTTCCGCAAGAAATATGACATGACGCCAAAGGAATACAGAGCCGAAAAGCGTCAGGCGCAGCAGCAATAGCATAGCCGGAACTACGGCACGAAATAAAGCTATGACACGAAATAAGACTTAAAAGCAAGCTAAGGAATTGCACTAAACAGCACTCTGCATCAGCCTGCCTTCCGTCCCATTCGTTTGTATTAACCGGAATGGACGGAAGGCACGTTGATTATATATAAACAGACAGCACGACAAAACTAGCTTTCTTTCCAATATTGCAATAACATCGCTACGACAGCAAATCCTCTATGATAAAAGTACATTTTTTGCTTTAAAAGAATAAAATTACAGTTTTTTTTCATATATTTGGAGTGCCGTACAACAGAACGGACAACGATGACGATGTGGACGGCGAAGTGTTCATTGAAGAGCGGAATAACATCTGGAATACGCCTTACCTCTTCAACGCAAAGGAATTCGACGAGGAGACGGGACTGTATTACTATGGTGCGAGATACTATGATTCTTGGTTGAGCTTGTGGATGTCAACAGATCCATTGGAAGAAAAATATCCAAATATCAGTAGCTATTGTTATTCAAATAACAATCCTATAAAATATATCGACCCTGATGGGAATGATTGGTTTGTCAATGACCAAAATTTTTATGTTTGGTCTATGGCTAATTATGTGCCTGGATTTGATTATGCTGGTAATTTAATACCATCAGGTGTATCTCGATATCAAATCTTAGAAGAAATTAGAGGAAAATATTATCATAAGTATACAAGTAATATTTTTTCTTCTATTGGAAATTTTATTTTTGGGAAAAATAGTTTCATAGAAAAAAAAGCCTATAGCCATGCAGAAGAATCATTCAATAATGAGCTGATTTATCAAGGGGCAACAATTATCCCTTTGTCTATAGTAGGAAGAATGGGAAAGACTATTCTTGCTGCTTTTAAAGCAAGCAGTAAAAGTGTCTGGTCTTTACCGTGGCTTGAACGTGGTTTAATAATTGAGGAACAATTAGGAAAAAACTTGAAAGGAAATTTCCCGGTAATAGATAAATTCCTGAATGGTGTTGCAACGAGCATAAAAAGTATAGACCTTAATGCAAAGAGTTATCAAAATGGAAAAGTTTTATTTTCTACCTTAAAAAGGTATATCGATAAAGTAGCAAAATTCAAAGGACAACGTTGGAATGGGGTTGTCATCTCAGAAGAAGATATAACAAAAAGAACTTTGGACATAGCTATTCCAAGGGGTGCTTCTCCATCACAAGTAAAAGTTTTACAAGAAGCTACTAAATATGGAAAATCTAACGGAGTAGAAGTAAATATACAAGTTATTAAGTAAATATCAAAGAATTGTTATTTGCCATTGAGTATAAACTTATGGCAAATAACAATTTAATCAATTATAAAATTATATATGGCTATAAATAAACAAATAACAATATGTAAATCGGCAACAGAGTTTATTGTTTATCCAGAATCGAAAAATGAAATAGGATTATGGGTTGCGCATACACCTTGCTTTATTACATCGAATTGTGAAATTCATAATATTGAGAATATAATTAATGAAGCTTTACAATATAGTAATTCAGGGATACAAATTACAAATGGGATACAAAAAAATGTCCTAAAAGAATTGCACATTAAAAGTTGGAAGACATTGTATAAAATGTATAAAACAATCAGTTTATCCTTAACTGAAAATAAAATAATTATTACACCATATGTGTATACACAAAAAGGCGTATTTCCAGATACTGAAATAAAAACTTATTTCGATATTTGGGATTATAACAGTGCAATTATACAACTTCTTAAATTGTGATTCTCTATTATTCAAGTATGACGTTATGGAACGTGTTACCAGTATCACCCATGAATATATATACGCGAGTTCTGGATAAAACTCATACGAGCGGCAGCGGAAAGACGCTGAAGAGCATACAGGAAAGCGGTCCGGACGGAGCCATAACCACTACGTTCGAATACGACGGCATACAGCGGCTTGTACGCGTAACCGATGCTGACTAGTGATGCACCTGCCTCAGCATCATCTCCTAAAGGAACTTTTAAGCCATTTAATAATTGATGTTGAATATGTTAGAAAAAGAAATTAATAAAATTTTGGCGGATTGGAATCCACTATCCGTCCCCCAATATATCTCAGAATACGAATATGTCAGTTATGTACCTCATCTTAAATTATTGGGTAATAATGAGTATGAAATAAAAAAATATCTTATTAAGATAACAAAAAAAATGGGTATTACTGGAGATGATAAATTAATTGCGCACGACATCGATGGTGTTACAAAAAAAATTATAAATTTATACAAATAGAATTATTGACTTTTTCAAAAAAATAATAAATATCAATTATATATAAAGAGAGAGAGACAACCAAAAAGCTTGTATTTGATGGCTTTTCGTATGTCAATTTGCCACCTTTTGCAGCACCCAAAACTGTCTCTTAAATGTCATAAAATTTTTGACATGAAACGAACTTGCATATTACATCAACTACCCCGACCACCCGGAGAACAACGTAAGGTACTACTACGGCGAGCGCAACGCCTCTCAGAACCGCATCGGCAGGCTGATGCTGCGCGAGGACGGAACAGGCGCCATAGAATACTTCTACGGCAAGATGGGCGAAGTGACCAAGACCCGACGTACGCTGATCGTGCCTAACCAGGCCATCGCCACCTACGTGACCCAGTGGACCTACGACAGCCACAACCGACTGCTGGAGATGATCTACCCGGACGAAGAGAAAGTGACCTACACGTATGACCTGGGCGGACAGCTTACGAACGTACACGGAGAAAAATCGTACGGATATGACTATGTGAACCGCATAGGATATGACAAATTCGGCCAGCGAACGTACATGAAGTACTGCAACGGAGCGGAGACATTCTACACCTACGACCCGCAGCGTCGCAGACTGCAGAACCTGAAAGTGAATGCCGGAGGAAATACCATCATGGACAACGCCTACACGTATGACGCAGTGAGCAACGTGCTGAGCGTGGCAAACGGAGCTGCCCTGCCACAGAGCGGCAAGGCCGGCGGACAGATGAGCCACAGCTACACCTACGACGCACTCTATCGTCTGACAGGCGCAACCGGAACCTACACGGGGGCAGACAGCAAGACGGCAAGTTACACGCTGGCAATGGGCTACGACAACATGCACCGCATCACCTCGAAGAGCCAGCACCTGACGCAGGGCAACCTGCAGTTTGACGGCACACTAAACGTGGGTTATGACCTGACGTACACCTACGGACAGGAAGATGGAAAGAAATTCCAGCTTGACAACGTCAGTGACGTGAACTACCGCACGGAAGCCACTCCGGACGAGAGCCGGAAGACACGCAACAGCCACGCCTACGAGTATGACGCGAACGGAAACCTCGTGTACGTCAACACGGGACGCACGAAGAAAGATGGAACAACAGACGAGAAAGCCCATGAGCGCAAACTGAAATGGGACGAGGAGAACCGTCTGCTGGCCTCTGACGACGACGGATTCGTGACCAACTACTGGTATGACGCTGACGGCGAGCGCACAGTGAAGACCAGCGGAGAGAGCGAGCAGGTATATGTAAACTCAGAGTTTGCCGGCGGACGCACCAACACTGCCAAGTTCTCACTCTACGTGAGCCCTTATCTCGTGGCAAACCAAGGCGGACGCTACACCAAGCACATCTATATAGGCAGTCAGCGCATTGTATCCAAGATAGGTGACTTCGCATCCTACGGCGCAGATCCGAGGCGCATAGCGTATGCCGGCAAAGAGGCTGACGCGGTAAATGTGGACTATGATGTTAAATATAGTCAACAACTGCAGGCAATCAAAGAAAATTATGCTACATTTGGGGTGCCGTACAACGGAACGGACAACGACGACTATGTGGACGGCGAGGGATTCTGCTGTGACGACGGCACAATGGAAGCTGCCATGGCTCAGGCCAACGCACCGGAGGACAACTTCCAGGAAGGCGACGCCTACGAGAACCTGCAATTCTACTATCATACCGACCATCTGGGCAGCAGCAGCTACATCACCAATCTGGACGGTGAAGTGGTACAGCACATAGAGTACGTGCCGTTCGGCGAAGTGTTCATTGAAGAGCGGAACAACATTTGGAATACGCCGTACCTCTTCAACGCGAAGGAGTTTGATGAGGAGACTGGATTGTATTACTACGGTGCAAGGTACTATGACCCAAGACTAAGTTTGTGGATGAGTGTAGACAGATTTGCGGAATCATATCCTAGTATTAGTAGTTATAGTTTTTCTGCAAACAATCCTATAAATGTTTTAGACATAAATGGAGATAGTATAATAGTTAGAGAATTCAATAATGAGAAAAAAATGTGGAATTATTTTAATTATAATATATCTAAAGGACAGTTTGAAGATCTTCAAGGTAACGCTTATACTGGTACAAATAGAGATATTCAAAACATTGTGAGGGGCTTGAATAAACTTTCATCTAAATCCCATGGGAGAAAATTGATTTCAGGTCTAGCTGAACATAATGAAAAAATTATAATAATGATTAATTCTAATAGGAACTTTGAACAAGAAGGTTCCGAAGGTTTTTCAAGCATTGTGTCTTGGAGTCCTTCATCACGTGCTGCATTTGGTGGTGATAGTTTTATATCATTAGGTCATGAATTGGCTCATTCATCAGATAGATTAAATGGAACATTGGATATGACTACATGGTATACAGTACCAATAAATGATGAAGATTACAAAGATATTCCAAATGCTGAAAAATACTCAACCCATATAGAAAATTTAATACGAGCAGAACATAATATTCCTTTAAGAAGCCATTATTCTATAGATACTGAGGGGAACCCTAATGGTGGTAAAATCCTTAAAAAAGGAAATCAAAGTATATATTTTGACCAGAAAGGGAATCATGCTCCAAAGTATAAAAAAATAAAAGAAAATAATTATATATATGGAAAATAAATTTGTGAAAATAATCCTTGCTGTAACATTATGTGTGATATTTTTTTCTTGTAATACCACCAGTAAAATAAGCAAGAATCATATTAATAATCTATATGATTTGATTTATTATGCACAAAAGAAATGCAAAAATGCAACTTATTATGCATTTGATGCAGAAACTTTGAACCATATCAGAAGGCAAATAGTTCCAGATTCAATTGCAAATGCAATATATGCGTCCAATACGATTTATGTATTAAGCAATTATGATTTAGGTGATGTCTTATATTCAGAATTGCTTATTGGGGATTCTGCTTCGATTGGATTTGGTTACCAGAATTTTAATTATATATTTCAAATACCTGTGAGTAAACAAGAAGCACAAGTATATATTAGCTTGTCTGATACCACGAAAATTAGAGAAAAAGGAGAGATAAGTCCTTATTCTTATATAGATATGATACGTTTAAAAATCAATTTAGTTCAAAATGATTATGAATGTGAAGTTAAAAAGTTTAGTTATGATCCCATAATCTGGTTTTATATGACTCCTGATATTCGATAAATATTTATGGATATGAGGCTGCATCAAAATAGAATTGAAAAAATATAAATCTTATAGATTGAATCTTAAAAATAAAAAATCTCCTGCTTTAGCCTTAAGTAGGAGATTTTTATGTTCTCACTTATAGATTATAAGTAGACTTATCTCTGTTTTTCATTTTGAGTTTTTTATCATACGGGAAAGCCTATGAGGGCAAGCTGAAATGAGACGAAGAGAACCATCTGTTGACCTCTGACGACACATATTTGTAACCTATCACTGTGTCAAACGCATCTACATAGCCAGAGCATCGTTTCCAAGATCGGTAAATTTGACCCTCCGTCCCAACCTTGAGACATATACAAAATATGTAGTAGTTCCTTGATTTATTCTTATGACAATTAGAGAATAGTAAAACTAACAGTGTCATCATTTATATCAACAAATTGGAATCTTAAAGCTTTCAAGATGATTTGTTTCAGATAAAGAAACCAATATGAAGATAAGGGAGTAAAAAAACACATTCATTCGCCAAAACAGAAATTATACATTAGTTTGCAGCCATAATCTAAACAGCGGGTCTGTAATGGTATATATACCTCCCCGCTGGGTTTTGGATGTCTTATCTATAATCTTCCGGTCAGCCATTAGCTTGAGGTATGGGGATATCTTCCCGTTGTCCTGACCTGTCATCTGACGGATCTCCTGCAGACTGACTCCATCTTCAGCCCTTGCTATAGCCGATAAAATACTTTAGACCTATACAACGGACATAGTTAGAAAGAGCCCATGAACGCAAACAGAAATGGGACGAGGAGAACCGTCTGCTAGCCTCTGACGACGACGGATTCGTGACCAACTACAGGTATGACGCTGACGACGAGCGCGCGGTGAAGGCAAATACAGAACATTTTACCGAATCTTAAACGGAGAATCAGAATATAACGGTAAGACATAAAGAAACGTTTTGTTAAAAAAAAGCAAGTAACAAGACGATTGACAATGAAAACGTTGCGTTTCAAATAAATTATGACTATCTTTAGGCGGGAAAAAGGAAATCGATACGATACAACACTTTATTGCAAGCCGACAATCAACTTTAATCAGGTTTTTATTAATAATGCAAAACAATTTCTCAGAATAATAAAGAGTCAGATGTTGAAATGAAACTGCAAAGAAAACACTTTCAAGAAGTGCTTCTGATAGATTTAAATAACAAAATAAATCACGACATCTTTATTGGATGTCGTGATTTACTCAAAAAATAAGGAAATGAAAAGTGTTACAAATAAGGAACTTATAAGTGTCATATTGATAAATATCGGCGCATTAGCATTTGCTATCTATATTTGGCTCATATACGACCATAGACAAACGATAATCAATAGTGAGGAACCAATACAAAATTATTCGGTACTGGAAGTTAATTGCTATCGTAAAAGTGGATCAAACATACTCATAGAGTTCAAAGGAAAGCAATATTATGTAGAAGTTGTCAGAGATAAATGCATACAGTTTGATCCACAAAAAATACAATTCTTTTATGACAAAGAAAGAGATGAAGTTTATGAAGAAAGTGGGCTAGCGGTAAGACAGGTAGTAGCTTGTTTCATTCTATATTTATGCTCGTGTATATGGTTGTTTACAGTAATAAGAAAAAGACTTAGTAGTAGTTGATTACATATTAGACATTAACGGCTTCAGCTGTAAAACCTGTATAGGTATGATTCAGACGCTACACCAAGCACATCTATATAGGCTCACAGCGCATCGTATCAAAGATAAGTGACTTCGCATCCTACGGCGCATATCCGAGGCGCATAGAGTATGCGGGCAATACATACACCTTATATTATATTGCCACAGTTCGTCGTCAGGCAAATAGATTTTAATTAAACAAGGTGATTTATGCTCTCAGCCATCCTTGCAGGTCTTTTCGTACGTTTTTTCTTGACACAGCCCATTATGCCAGCGAAAAAGCGAACGGAAAGACTATTAAGATAAGGCAAAAGCACAGGATGACCAATAACATAAAGCATTAACATTGCTGAATATTAATTACTGGTTGGGACATAAAAGACGGCAAACGGCATTGGAAAAGGTATGCTTTTAGATGATGAAACGTGGTGTTTTACGATGTAAAAGGACAGCTTTTACAAGCTGCATGGCCATGTTACGACGCAAGAAGGAACAGAGATATGAAAAAGATTTTAAGAAAAACTCATCACTCATCACAAAGCTGCATAAGGGCCTTGCAGTCAAGGCTTTAGAGTGTGACGAGTTGCATTTCCAACTCATCACATCCGAGGTGAACGGTCTGTTGCGTGATGAGTACGCAAAGCAACTCATCACAACTTAACAATCTGTAAATCAGCATATTAAAAGCTATTGTGACGAGTGATGAGTTTATTAAGATAAGTTTTTTGTATCAGAATTTTGCCGAATCACAATGGCCGCCAGTTTAGCGCTAATAAAAAAACGACGAAATGAATTGGGGTAATGATTTGCGAGATTCGGATAGTCACTACGTTATTTGAGCTGCGCTTATTGACATTTAAGCACAATTGGCCATTAGACCGCACATTGTTTTATCTGTTTTGTGTCTTCATGCTTTCAGCCCGTCTTTTAGTTTCTGAACGCTGATGGCCGATTAGGATTAAAGCGCCTATGCCCATTTTCGCAAAAGGCGTTTCGCATAATCGGGACGCACGAAAGTTAAATTCAGTTAATAGCATTTTCGCTTTTGATTACAAAGCAAATCAGTAATCGTTTAAAGAGAAAAACATCAGAAAATCTATTAACTTAATAAAATTAGCTTATGAAAAAATTTTTACTTTAGTAGCAGTTGCACTTGCAGCAATGAGCGCAAACGCTCAGGATTATTATGCTGCCGCAACTTATGATGCCGACAAGAACGTAGTAATGGCTGAAGAATTCCAGAATGCTGTTATCGACACTCAGAACGGCAAATCTGTTGTTACCGTAGATCTTACAAATGTAACAATGACAGCAGTAGGCGGCACTACTCCTAAAGAAATAGACAAAGACGCAAACGTATCAGAATGGAATGCCATAGAATGGAAGACCGGCAACCAGGGCGACATCGAGTTTCCTTACGTACAGGGAACAGGTAACCCCTACGTTAAGCTTCTGGCAGAAGAAGTGATTACAGACGGCCAGCCTACAGGCACATACCGTCCTGCATACGAATACTACGAGCCGGACGGAAGCAAGGGTCTGCCCGTGTCAGGACTCTACTATGAGTTCAAGGCTAAGGCTGAAGGAACTCTCGTACTCGGTGTATGGATCAACAAAGGTAACCGCAAGCTCTTCGTTGTAGACAAGGAGACACAGAAGGCTCTGACACCTAACGTAGACTATACTCTGGACGGATATGAGAACGGCGTGACAAACGAAGACGGCACAAAGGCTTACAACATGAACCTCCCTACAAAGGGAACAGAAGGTGACGACCTGTACATCTGGGGTGCAAAAGGCGGCAGCCAGGCTATCTGGGGATGGCTGAACATACCTATGAAGGCTGACCAGACCTACATGGTGTTCCTGCACAGCGCACAGATCGGTGTAAGCGATGTTGAATTTGAAGCCGGCACAAGCGGCATCAACGACATAACAAACAACACATTTGACGCAGATGCTCCTGTATACAACCTTGCCGGACAGCGCGTAAGCAAGGATGCAAAGGGCATACTGATTCAGAACGGAAAGAAGTTCATCAGAAAATAAGCCTGATGACGATTGTGTACGAATCGTACGTAAACCAATAAACATCTTTTATACATAACGCACAAATAATCTTCCTAAAGACAGCACGCCTGTCATTAGGAGGATTATTTGCTTTTGGGGGATATGATTAATCCTGACTCTGCTAATCACAGTTTTTCTTAATGACTTGCCACTCCGGCAGCTGCACCATACCGTTGTTCTTTTTGACGAGATGCCCGCAGACACACCAAACGGGCGCAAACGGACAAACAGAAGCATGCCATATCTAATGCGGACATCAAAACGCAACCGGCAAAACTCATACATGAAGGATAAAAAAAACATATATTTTCCATGTCTGCCATGCGACAAATATGCACCATCCGAGACGTATCATGTTATAAATCAGCAGTTTACACCGGAGACAAAAGCGACAAATAGTTTAATGCAACCTTTTGTTTTTATTTTTTATTATATTTTGGTTACATTTTTCTATTATATCCGTCAAAGAATTGTAAAGGAGAAAATATGCCCTGATGCCATGGGCAAGACATACTTGAAAAAACAAATTTAATTATATTGTATAACATTAATAAAAACATTCTTATGAAGAAAAATCATTTTTCACTACGAAGAAAGGCATACGCCCTGATGTCGCTTGCGGCAGGCGTGCTGCTCTTTGCTTCATGTGCGCAGGATGGTTTCGACGAAGAAAGCTTCGACAGCGGTGTATACAACACACAGCTTGAGGCTCCTTCAACAGACGACATCCAAATCACGGCAAGCGCAGATGGAACACAACAGACCATCAGCTGGCCGGTAGTCTATGGTGCAGGCGGCTATCATGCCATCCTGACTAACACTACTGCAGGAGAAGTATTGATAGACTCTGTCTACGACGGCACTTCATTCGCCGTGGCACGTGTTGAGGACAACAACTACGAACTGTCTCTGGAAGTTCTCGGCAACGAGGAAAGAAACAACACAGGCTGCGACCCTGTAATCAAGACTTTCAACACCTTTGCCGTTGCATTTGCAACAATTCCTTCAGGAAGCGACCTCTGCGAATACTTCCAGAACAACCCTATACCTGAAGGCAACGAAGAGGAACTCGTATACGACCTTGAGGAAGGCGGACAGTATACAGTTTCTAATATTCTTGACTTTGGCGGAAACAAGATACAGCTGCGCTGTACAAACGACCAGAAGAGACCTACAATCACTTATGGTGAACAAGGAACAATACGCACATCAGCTCCTCTGAAACTGAAGAGCCTCAACTTTAACTGCAGCGCATCTGCAAACGAGGCAATAGGACTGAGCGAGACACCTGACGAGAGCATAAAAGGCGCAACAGGCAGCGGCGACTACTACAACATAATGGGTACGCTGCATATCACAAGCTGTAACTTTGAAGGAGTGAACGCCCAGTTTATACACGACAACAACGTGAAATATTGTATTGAGACATGTGTCATTGACAACACTGTGGTGAAACTGACATCTACAGCATCAAGCGGCGTAAACAGCAATGCCATAATCTACTTCAAGTCAGGATTCATCAACAATCTGACCGTACAGAATTCTACATTCTGGAACGCCGGCGACTCTGATGCAAAATACTTCATACAATACAACAACTCAGGACGCTGCGACCGTGCCGGATACACATCTAACAGCGTAAACATCAAGAACAGCACATTCTACAACATCGCAAAATCAGGACAGTGGGCTAACTACAGCGGATTCAGCGGCAAGGCAACATCAGTATTCGTACTGACAAACACAATATTCGTTGACTGTGCCAAGGAAATAGCACGCCGCTTCATCGGCGGTAACTTCAGCACAAGCCCGTCATACACATTCCTTAACAACACTTATCTGCAGGATGCTGCCACAGACACTTATGACAATGAAGAGAACTACGACAAGAGCGGCACTGCAATAAAGAGCAACCCGCAGTTTGCAGACCCGACAAACGGCGACTTCACTGTCAACGGAGGCGAACAGCTGTCTAAGAGAACCGGCGACCCACGCTGGCTTCCGGCTGCAGAATAATAATCGATAACAAAAGAAAAACATAAGATATGAAAAGAAAATTCATAAAAGCTCTATGCTTCGGCCTCATGGTTTGTGCTGCCACACCGGCACTGGCACAAAGCCAGACGGTGAAAGGTACAGTCGTTGACGAAAACGGCGACCCTATCATTGGCGCATCTGTCCGCATAAGCGGCAAGGAGGGCACCGGTGTGATAACCGACATAAATGGTAACTACACCATCTCTGCACCCAAGGGCAGCAAGGTGACAATATCCTACATCGGATATCTTACACAGACCGTTGCTCCCGGCGGAAGAACACAAATGCAGGAAGACTCACAGAATCTTGAAGAAGTTGTCGTAGTAGGTTACGGTGTGCAGAAGAAGGCTCACCTGACCGGTTCTGTTGCAACTGTTCCGATGGACGAGATTCAGGACATGACCTCAGGCGGTCTGGCAAGCAGTCTGTCAGGACTTGTCAACGGTCTGAGCGTAAGCGGCGGCGACACCCGCCCGGGCGAAAACGCAACAATGTATATACGTGACACCAACTCGCTCGGCGACGTAGGTAGCGTGGCACAGCAGCCTCTGTTCGTCATCGACGGATACATCTATCCCAACGACGTAAAGGTGGGCAACTCAACACAGAACCTCGGTGCAGAGGCATTCAACAACCTCGACCCGGCAGAAGTGGAGAGCATCTCTGTGCTGAAGGACGCTTCAGCAGCCGTCTACGGTGCACGTGCGGCCAACGGTGTTATCCTCGTTACCACAAAGAAGGGTAAGCTCGGCGCACCGCGCATCTCTTACAGCGGTACATTCGGTTTCACAGACGCCGTATCACATCCCAAGATGCTGAGCGCATACGAGTATGGCCGTCTCTACAACGCTGTTGCAGCAGCCGACCCGAAGAACACATCGCTCAACCATCTTACAGACCTCTATCAGGCAGACGAGCTCAACGCCATGAAGGGCCTCAACTACGACCTGCTGGACAAATACTGGGAGACTGGCGTTACGATGAAGCATAACGTAAACCTCAGCGGAGCAACTGACCGTGCAAGCTATTTTGCAAGTCTTTCTTACTTCGACCAGGACGGTAACCTCGGCAACCTTGACTACAACCGCTGGAACTACCGTGCAGGAGTAGACGTTAAGGTAAGCCAGTGGCTGGGTGCAAACCTCAGTGTATCAGGCGACTACGGAAAGAAGAACACACCTTACATCAAGGTTGGCGGTACTTCTAACGAAAAAGACTACAACATCCTGCTCACACGTCCGCGCTATATTCCGGAGTATGTCAACGGCCTGCCAATCGCAGCATACGGAATAAGCAACACTCAGGTGGACGATGACCAGAACTACTCATTCTCTGAGCTGAGAAACAACGGCGACTACAGCCGCACGATGAACTCTAACATCAACATTCAGGGAAGCATCAACTACGACTTCGGATGGAGCAAGATACTGAAGGGACTGAAGCTGAGATTCTCTTACTCAAAGAGCATCAACACAGACAAGACCAACCAGTATGGCTCTGAATACAAAGTGTACACAATGCAGACACGCCCCGGAAGCGGAAGCCACCTGTATACTCCGGTAGAAGGTCAGGACTACAGCCAGTTTATCACAGAGGCGAACCTGCTGCCCCATACAATAGCCAACGGTGACCCGTCACAGCTGAACCGCTCTATGACACGTACAGACAACTACCAGATGAACTTTACGGCGTCATATAACAGAGACTTCGGCGAGCACAGCATCGGAGCATTATTCTCAATAGAGAAATCAGAAGCAGAGAGCGAATATCTCTATGCCATGGTTTCAGACCCCTACCCCTTCACAACAGGACAGTCAAACTCAGCTGAGGGCGAGACAAAGGTTATAACCTTCACCCGCAGCGAGTCAGGAACTCTCTCTTACATCGGACGTATCAACTATGCATACGCCAACAAGTATCTGGCAGAATTCCTTATCCGTTCTGACGCTTCAACGAAATTCGCCCCGGTAAACTATTGGGGAGTATTCCCGTCATTCAGCGCAGGTTGGGTAATGTCTGAAGAAAAATGGTTCAAGGAGGCTCTTCCATGGGTAGACTTCCTGAAAGTTCGCGGATCATTCGGTATGACAGGACGTGACAACACAGCCGCATGGCAGTGGATGCAGGTTTACGCCCAGGACGCCAACCGCGGTCCGGTGTTCGGTACAGGCATCTCTAACGAAAGCGAGAACCGTATAACCATCAACAAGAACAACTCTGCCGTAAACAAGGATGTTCACTGGGATAAGGTTTACAAAGCCAACTTCGGTCTCGACTTCACCGTACTTGACAACCGTCTGAGCGTTACTTACGATATGTACCGCGAGTGGAACCGCGACATGCTGATGAACATCAGCCAGGCTATCGAGGGAACAATCGGTACACAGTCGGCAGCAGTAAACCTTGGCGAGATGGACAGCTGGGGCTACGAGTTGAGCGCAACATGGCGTGACAAGATCGGCAAGGACTTCAAATACCGTATCGGCCTCAACACAGGCTACAGCGACAACAAGGTGCTGAACATGGACTTCGCCACAGACTATATCTATCGTCAGATACAGCGCGGCGGACGTACAGACATCGGTCTGTGGGGTATGCAGTGCATCGGCATGTTCCGTTCATTCCAGGATATTGAGGAGTATTTCGACAAATACAACATCACATCTTACCTCGGAATGAGCAAAGACGAGGTTCGCCCGGGTATGCTTATATATAAGGATGTACGCGGACCGCAGCAGGAAGACGGAACATACGCAGGACCTGACGGCGTGGTAGACAAGGACAACGACCAGGTATGTCTGTCTAACCGCAACAATCCTTACAGCGTTACAATGAACCTCGGCGCCGACTACAAGGGATTCTCTCTCACAGCCCAGCTGAGCGCTTCATGGGGTGGATACAGCTTCGTTGACGCTTCTGCACTGAAGTCAGGCTCAGGCGTAGACGACCTCGAGTTCACCAACATGCCTTCATTCTGGAATGTTGACAACATGTACTCATATCAGGACATATACGATGCAGCCGGCAACCTCGTAGTAGCTGCCAACCGCAACGGAAGCCTGCCTAACCTCGCTTACCAGAGCGTAAACGCAATAACATCATCGTTCTGGAGAATAAGCGGAACACGAGTAAAACTGAGCCGTCTGACACTGGCCTACACTATTCCGTCAAGCCTCGTGAAGAAAATCGGTATACAGTCAGCCCGCGTAAACGTTACAGGCCAGAACCTGCTGAGCTTCTATAATCCTTATCCAGACAACTTCATGGATCCGATGTGCAGCTACGGTTCTTATCCTACACTGCGTCAGTTTACAGTTGGAGTAAATCTTACATTCTAAGAAAATATAACCGTTTAATAGAATTTTATCAATGAAAACAAATATAATAAAAGTGTTCGGACTTGGCCTCATCGCAAGCATGACCATCACATCATGTAGTGATGACTTCCTTGAGGAAAAGAAGAACTACGATAACGTAAATACAGGTATTTACGACACAGAAGAGGGATGCCTGCGCCGTGTATACGACGTTTACAGCTGGTGTCTGCCTACGGTGAACAGCGACCCCACATGGCAATATCCTTCTACAGGAAGCAACGACACTCAGGCACAGTCGACTGAGGAGTACAGCGGCTTCGGAGCATTCGTTGACCCGCAGAACCCGCTGTCTGTAATGAGCGGAACATCTGTTCCTGACTATTTCTTCGGTACTCCTAACAACATTCAGAACAACGCATGGGGACGTATCCGCAACATCAACGACGCCATTGAAGGCATCTCAGGCGGCGCCCTCTCACAGGAGAAGAAGGACGAATATCTCGGACAGCTCTACTTCTTCCGTGCATGGTGCTACTATAACCTCGTGAAATACTACGGAGGTGTGCCTATCGTAACTGAGGTTCAGGACCCTGTTGAAGGTGTGGTTAACCCTCGCCGTTCAGCAAAGGCTTGTATCGACTTCATCCTCAGCGACCTTGACCAATCAGCCAAAATGCTTGCTGACAAGACTATGAACGGCGGCTGGTCGAGCGACGAATGGGGTATGGTAACAACAGGAACAGCCCTCGCGCTGAAAGGCCGTGTGCTGCTGCTGTGGGCTAGCCCGCTGTTCAACCGTGCCAACGACGAGACACGCTGGAAGAACGCATACACACAGATGAAGGCCGAGCTCGACTCTATCAACTCTTGCGGCTATGGTCTGTTCACATCTACAAACAACGTAAACGGTTCAGACTTCGCACTGCAGTTCAACCAGAGCGACAAGAACCCTGAAGCTGTGTTCGTAACTCTCTACAACACTGTACAGGCCGGCGACGGTCAGAAGAACAGCAACTGGGAGCGCTACATCCGTCCGAAAAACACAACAGGTTCTGGCAAGAACGCTTCTGCAATGCTGATAGACATGTTCCCGATGGCTGACGGTAAGCGCCCGGCTTCTGCCGACACTTACACAAAGCTCGAGGCTTCGTCTATGGCATACGACCGCGAACATCCGTTCATGAACCGCGACCCGCGCTTCTACCGCACATTCGCATTCCCCGGCTTCCGCTGGGCTTACAACGGCAACAGCAGCGTTCAGGAGGCTGATCCTAACAACCCGCTGTATGACGACGGAAAGAACTATGAACTCTGGAACTACGTATGGTATACAGACCTCGACGACCAGGGCGACCCTGAGAGCGGAAACGACTATGGTGCAGACAACCTGCTGACAAACTGCTCTGGCGTTTACGTGCGCAAGCGTTCTGACGACTACGACGTAAATACAAACTCTATGTACACCTTCACCGGTACAGCAAGCAACGGCGGATTTGCTTATTCAGCTCAGCCTTACATCGAGCTCCGCTACGCAGAGGTGCTGCTCAACCTTGCTGAGGTTGCATGCGGTGCAGGCGAGCTGACAGACGCCGTAAGCTATCTGAAGCAGGTTCGTGCCCGCGCAGGCTACACCGGCGAGAACAACTACGGACTGCAGAGCAACCTTGAGTCAGACCAGGCTGCATGTATGTCGGCCATTCTCTATGAGCGCCAGATAGAGTTTGCATACGAGGGCAAGCGTTTCGACGACCTTCGCCGCTGGATGCTCTATGATGGTGGTGCAACAAAGGTTGAGGGTGCGCCTTCAACATGGACACTGACAGGATGGGGCGGCAACACATGTACATGGCTCGGCTTCAAGCAGCTCAACGGACAGCGCCGTGAGAACATGGAATTCCGCGTAGCCGACAAGTATGGTGTTGGCGGAACAACAGCCGACAGCGACCCGCTGCTGAAGAACGGCGGAACACGCTGTGCAGCAGTAGACCTCCGCAAGGAGCTCAACCCGCAGCTGGAAACTCTGAAGACATGGTACAATGACAACCTCGTTCGCAAGGACAAGAAGGGCGACTCTTACGACCAGAACAAGGTTAAGCTCTACATGAACTTCCTGCCTCGCTACTACTTCCTCGGACTGACACAGGGAGCACAGAACAACAACAAGGCTCTGGAGCAGACCATCGGTTGGGAAGACAGTCAGCACGGAGGTTCAGCCGGAACATTCGACCCGCTGGCAGACGAATAAACATAGCTAATCTATATAAGAAGAGGCATGCCGCAAATGGCATGCCTCTTTTTTATATCCATACACAAGGCTGACGGAGAAACATCAGAAACGAGCCGCAGACACGCCGACTCCCACCGTAAGCGAGCACCACTCCCTGCCCTACCGACACATTCATGCATTCTGCATGCAATTTACTTTATACCGAGTGAAAGCCAACGGCCCTTGACCGCAAATTCTGCCCTTGCTGACAACCTAAGCGGCACCGATCAGCACAAAGCAAAACCATGATGCGACAGAATCAGAATGACATACTTGTAACAAAAGTCAAAAAACACCAGCTGACAAAACAAAATGTATATTATGAAAAGACTATTTTGCCTTAATTACATAGATATTTTGTAATTTTGCACCCTGAAAATGAGCATAGGTATGACTATTCGTCAAATTTCATTAAAATAAAGGCAAAAAGATTATGGAAGAAACTCAGCAGTCTGACTCCCTGGAGGTGTTACGCCGTAAACTCGACCTGCTGCTGCGCACCGGTCAGTTATTGATGGAAAGTTCGGCAGACACCAGCCGCATAATACGCAACATGGACCGCACGGCGGCATATCTGGGCCTGCCGGAAAAGAAGCTGCACATTCACATCACCTACAACATGCTGATGGTAAACCTCAGCGACAAGACCCATTCTTTCTCTAAATTTCAGCGCTGCGACAGGCACGGCATCAACATGGACGCCATATCTGCCATAAGCAAACTGTCGTGGAGGGCCATCAAAGAGGACTATACCCTCGACCAATACGAGAAGGAGCTGGAAAGAATAAAGAACAAGAAGCGCAACTACAGCCCGTGGCTCACAGCCATAGGAGCCGGTCTGGCCTGCGGCGGCTTCTGCGTTCAGTTCGGCTGCGACTGGCCTGCGTTTATCTATTCTTCGATAGCAGCCATAGCAGGCTTCCGCCTTAGAGCATGGCTCAACTCGACAGGCTCCAACGAATACGTCAACATTGCCTTTGCAGCATTTTTCTCCACACTGCTGGCATACCTGTCAGCATACATCTCGCTGCCGGTGATTGAGTCGCACATACCGTCGGCACTGATACCCTTCACACACAGCGACACACCTTGGCATCCGCTCATGGCCTGTGCCCTGTTCATCGTTCCGGGCGTACCGCTGATCAACTTTGTGAGCGACATGCTCGACAGCCACATCAGCATAGGCATAACGCGGGCCGTCAACACGCTCATGATAGTGGCGGCCATGTCGTTCGGCATAGTAATAGCCATCAAGGTGTGCGGCATAGACAACTTTGTGAAAGACCTCAGCATGACGCCACACAACAGCTATCTGGCCTATGCCGTGGCGGCAGCCATATCGGCCATGGGCTTCTCTATGATATTCAACATACCGCGGCGTCTGCTCTGGGTGGTGGCCACAGGAGGCATAATAGCCGTATGCACGCGTAACTTCGTGAACCTCGGACCGAGCAACGGCAACGTGGGACTCGACTGGGGCCTCATCCTTGGCTCGCTCATAGGCTCGTCGCTCATAAGTATCATCTGCATAAAAGCCGTTCACATTTTCCACACGCCTCACCACTGCCTGTCGATCCCGAGTGTCATCCCGATGGTGCCGGGCGTGCTCATGTACAGGGCTCTCTTTGCACTGATAGAAATGCACGGAGTGGTCGGCGAACTTACCATCGCCATACATAACGGCATAAGGGCGTCGCTGATTATTCTCTGCATAGCCATCGGCGTGGCCATTCCTAACATATTTGCACGCAAATGGATTGCACCTGAACGCCATAAGAAACTGATAAAGATGATAGCCGAGCGCAAAGTGAGAGGCAAGTTTGTCGACCTTGAACACATGAAATAACCTCTGACTCAGCGGCCACAGAGACTGCACGGAAGGCCTGAAAGACGGCCCGGGATGACAGTTTCTGCAACATATAAAGAGAGGCCGGGACTGATGAAAATATAAAAGGTGTCCTTTTGCACTGCGAAAGGGCACCTTTTGCGTTGTAAAAGGGCATCTTTTAAGAGCCAAAAGACGGCATTCTGCAACGCATTGAATATCAAGAGATTACGACATAAGTACAATTAGTCTCAGCCATAACCCACTGATAGGGCCCAACAATGGCAGCCGCGGCTGGATAATGAGGCCTGCTATAAGCCTAAACGCGAATAGCCCGGCAGACCGAATACTGTCTGATTTTATAAGCAGACGGATGCTTTCTGCCGGGTATGTTACTCTTTCTGCCGGATTGCCGTACGTCTGTTCTTGACTTAAGCAGCCATACCTGCGAAAAAGTCGTCGGCCATCCACATCATATTAAACGAAAAAATCCTGCCTAGTCCTTATGACCGATTTAGATTAAAAAGAAAAAATTGGCGCAGAATAATAAGTACAATAAAAAAACATACGCGTCGTTTTGTAAGTATAGGTAATTACTGAAACAAACAATTTGTCAATCTGATATGAAAAAAAATCTAACAAGCCGCTGCCTTGCCATTCTGCTGATAGCCGGATTGTGCACAGTTAAGGCCATGGCAGGCAAGGCAAAAAAAGAGGTTTACATTCCGATGGACTATTCGGCATGCGGATATCATGCGTCGGAAATAGCCATTCCGGATGTACGAAACGCTGTCTTCGTGGGCAGCGACGGGGCCGACTGCTACGAGAAACTGCAGCGCGCCATCAACTACGTGTCGGCACTGAAACCCGACAAGAACGGCCACCGCGGAGCCGTATTGCTGGGCGAAGGCACTTTCAGAATAAGCAAACCGCTGCGCATAAGCACATCGGGAGTGGTGATAAGAGGTGCCGGACGCGGCAAGACCACCATAATAAAGCAGGGCTATGACAGAGGTGCACTGCTCTATATCGAGGGCGGAATGAAGATGACTGGAGGCGACACCATTGCCGTTGCAGGCGAAAAGACAATGGCCGGAGCCACTACGCTGACGCTGATATCTGCCGCCAAGATGCAGAAAGGCAGCCGTATAAGAATTGTAAGGCCGTCAACAAAGGAATGGATAGCGTCGCTCTGCTGCAACGACTTCGGCGGAGGACTCGACTACACCGGATGGAAACCCACCGACATCGACATAACATGGGACAGAACCGTCAGCGCCGTTAACGGCAACAGCATAACGCTCGACGCGCCGATAACCACCACGCTCGACAAGAAATACGGCGGGGGCTTCGTTGTTACGGGATATAACAGCGCAGAGATAAGCGAATGTGGCGTTGAGAACCTTACTCTCATGTCGGAACACAACTCATGGAACCCTAAGGACGAGGACCACTGCTGGGACGCAATTTGGGCTGACAATGCGCGCGACTGCTGGGTAAGACGTGTGGAATTCAGGCACTTCGCAGGCAGCGCTGTAAATTTGCAGAAGCAGACAAGCCGCATAACGGTTGAAGACTGCATTGCAGGCGAGCCCGTGTCGGAGACAGGAGGATGGCGCAGATGCGTGTTCATAACACGCGGACAGCAGACCCTGATACAGCGCTGCGTGTCGCGCCAGGGCATACACGACTTTGCGGCAGGCTTCTGTGCGGCAGGTCCCAACGCCTTTGTACAGTGTGAGGGTGAAAACTCTTTGGGCTTCAGCGGAAGCATTGGCTCATGGGCAGCCGGACTGCTGTTTGACATTGTGAACATCGACGGCAACGACATAAGCTTCAAGAATCTTGAGCAGTTCCAGTTTGGAACGGGCTGGAACACGGCCAACAGCATGATGTGGCAGTGTACAGGCTCAACTCTCTACTGCTATTCGCCCGACAGCGACAACCGCAACAGCGCACACGGATGCTGGGGCACGCTGACAGGCAACGCCGAATGGACAAGCAGCAACGACCACGTGCAGCCGCGCAGCCTCTTCTACGCACAGCTCGAGAAGCGCATGGGCAAAGAAGCCATAAACGGATACATACTGCCCAGAAACACTAACGCATCGAGCAGTCCTGAGATTGCACAGGCGCAGATCATGGCACAGGTGTCGCTGACACAGCCAAGACTGACTATGGAGATGTGGATAGACTCTGTGCCCTACACAGCAAACACATCGGCCAAAGGCGTGAAAGACATAGAGAGCGTGAAAGGAAGCAAGTATGACGTGGCTGAAAATGGCGGCAAAGCCATGAAATTTGCAATAGAGAACGGCCACATCACTGCCGACGGCAAGCTGATAACGGGCAACAACTACCAGATACCATGGTGGGCCGGACGCGTGAAAGACAACTTCGTGAAGAAAGGCGCACGCCCTGCCATAACACGCTTCGTGCCGGGACGCGAGGGCACCGGCTGGACCGACCGCATAGACTCTGTGGTGACATATCTCGACAAAAACAACTTCTGCATCTTAGACCACCACTACGGACTGTGGTATGACCTGCGCCGCACTGACCATGAGCGCGTGCGCCGTGCCGACGGCGACGTTTGGGCTCCGTTCTACGAACAGGCTTTCAGCCGTACAGGTCAAGGCACCGCATGGGACGGGCTGAGCTGCTACGACCTTACAAAGCCTAACCAATGGTACTGGATGCGACTCAACGAGTTTGCCGAAAAAGGTGCAGAGAAAGGCATACTGCTGTTCAACCAGAACTATTTTCAGCACAACATACTCGAGGCAGGAGCCCACTGGGTAGACTGTCCGTGGCGTCCGGTGAACAATGTCAACGGCACCGATTTTCCCGAACCTGTGCCTTTCACAGGCGACAAGCGCATATTCATGGCCGAGCAGTTCTACGACATCAACAACCCCATACTGCGACCGCTGCACAAGCAGTACATCCGTCAGTGTCTCGACAACCTCAAGGACAAGGGCAACGTGGTACAGCTGCTGAGCGAGGAATATACAGGTCCGCTGCACTTCACACGCTTCTGGCTCGAGACAATAGCCGAATGGGAAAAAGAGACAGGCCTGCATCCTATGGTGGCGCTGAGCTGCACAAAGGACGCCCAGGACGCCATACTTGCCGATCCGGAGCTGTCGAAGGTGGTAGACATCATCGACATAAGATACTGGCACTACAACACCAAGGGACTTTGGGCGCCAGAGGCAGGCAAGAACCTTGCTCCGCGACAGTTCATGCGCAAGATGAAGGTAGGCAAGACTGGATTTGCCGAGGCATATAATGCCGTGAAGGAATACCGCACAAAGTATCCCGAAAAGGCCGTAACATTCTTCTCGCAGCAATATCCGCAGTATGGCTGGGCCATCCTCATGGCCGGAGGCTCTTGTCCAAACGTGGCCATAGGCAGCGACAAACTGCTGACCGACCTGACAAAGATGAGCTACATCAGCGGCGAAGGCAACTCAGCCACTCAGGTGATAGGCAACCCTGCCGTTGGATATGTGATATATGCCCATGGCGAAGGCGACATTACGCTCAACGTTGAGAATGGAAAATACACACTGCATGCCGTCGACACGAAAAGCGGACTGGTAAAAACTGTGAAGAAGAGCGAAAAAATTTCAGGCACATACACAATAAGCGGTAAAGCCAAAGACATAGCCTACTGGCTGGAAAGATTATAAGAAATCATAGAATTTACTGATAACAGGTGTTGATTTTACACGTCAATACCTGTTTTTCGTATTTATAAATCAATTTTTCCCATTCTTTTAAGCCGTTCATCACTAATTTTGCAGCAAAAGAACGAGAAAACCTATGATTAACTTTACCGAACTTTACGACAAAACAATTGATAACCTTTTCGCATTCGGAACCAAATTCACCTCCGACCGCGAAATGATTAAAGACTGCATACAGGACGTCTTTGTCAAGTTGTACACCAAACGCGGTGAACTTGAATCAGTGATCAACATTGAGTCGTATCTGTATGTATCATTAAGGAACAGAATCAACGACGAGTTCAGACACAACACTCATGTCTGCGACAACGAGATTAACGATAACAACGTAAAGCCGCTCTTCGACAGCGAGACGTACGACATGGAGCGCATAGAAGAAGAGCAGAAAAAGAACAGCACCCTTACAGAATATGTCAAATGCCTGTCGCCCAGGCAGCAGCAGATAATAAAGCTCTACTATATTGAGCAGCGCAAATATGACGATATCTGCCAGATTATGGGCATAAACTATCAGTCGGTGCGTAACCTCATGCACAGAAGTCTGCTAAGATTGCGTTTTTTAGCAGCAAGAAATGAGGCTGTATAAAGAGTACAAAACAAACTGCTTGCCGTCATATTATAAAATAATATAAGATGGCAAAAAAACAGAACATTAAAACAATGGCTGACAGGATTCTGTCAGGCAACAGATTTAACATTCCACCTCTTACAGAGATGGAGAAAAAAGAACTCAAAGAGAGAACTCTATTGACTATTTTACAGCTGAAAGAGCTTTAACGCATAATACACTTTTTTATAATAGCAAACGAGAACGGCCGCAAATCTTATGATTTATGCGGCCGTTCGTTATCAAAAAGACTTATTTTTACCATTATTTATTACAACGCATTTTTAGCGCGCCTATCTATTTTCGCATACATCAACCGCAGCATATCCTGTATGTAAAAGCCAAAAAGAAGGCATTGCAGCATAACCGGCACTGCAAACGAAACGTAACTAAGGCAAAACCGTACATATATAAAAACAGGACCGCAACACTGCGGCCCTGCCAGAATAATTGATATAATCTAATACAAATCAGGCTTAGTCAGACACCTGATTATTCGCTTTTTGCTGTCTTTATTTCGCCTTCTTCGTTGACATCAAGTTCAAGCACCTTCAGACTTCTTAGCCATGTAACGTCGTTAGAGGGCACACAGTCGTGATGGAACAGATACCATTTGCCTTTATATTCAACAATAGAATGGTGAGTTGTCCAGCCTACCACCGGCTCAAGAACCACTCCCTTGTATGTAAACGGACCATAAGGATTATCTCCAACGGCATAACACAGCAGATGGCTGTCGCCGGTTGAATAAGAGAAGTAATACTTACCATTGAACTTGTGCATCCATGAAGCCTCAAAGAAGCGGTGAGGATCAGAGGCAACAAGCGGCTTGCCGTTTTCGTCAACCACAAGCACGGGCTTCGGCTCTTCGGCAAACTGCAGCACGTCATCGGTCATCTTAACCACTCTTGACGGCAATGCAGGCTCATCTCCTTCGGGCAGATACTCCTTGCCCATGGCCTTGTTGTCCTTATAGCGCTGAAGCTGTCCGCCCCAAAGTCCGCCGAAATATACATAAATAGAGCCGTCATCATCCTTGAAGACACAAGGGTCTATCGAGTAAGATCCGCGAATGTGGTCGGCCTGCGGCTTAAACGGACCTTCCGGTCTGTCTGCAACAGCCACTCCAAGGTGGAACACATCGTTCTTGTCCTTTGCACTGAAGATAAGATAATACTTACCGTCTTTCTCAACGACATCATTGTCCCACAGCTGTCTGCCTGCCCATGGAATATCCTGCAGGTCGAGAATCTTGCCACAGTCGGTAGCCTCTTCGTTCTCTATATCAGTGAGCGTGAGCGCATGATAGTCTTTCATTTCGAAATGACCGCCGTCGTCATCAAACGCAGCACCTGAATCCCAGTCGTGAGACGGATAAATATACAGTTTGTCGTTAAACACATGTACAGACGGGTCTGCCATATAATCAGACGGGAAAAGATATCTTGCTTTTTTCATGATTATTAATTTTAAAAGTTGTTTCTATTTAATTTATTGAACTTATTTCTCAAAGATCTTTATAATCTTGTCGACCACCGGCTTAGGCTTATTGCTGCGGTCGAAGAGGAGCGGATAGTTTACACGTCCGGGAACGGGGAAATCGTTAAGCCATGAACGTGTGTCTGTAACACCCCACAGAGTGACGCGCGAAATCTGTCCGCGATGGCGATAGTAGATATTGAAAATGTCGAGATAACGCTTTTCAAACTCTTTTTCAACATCCTCGGGAAGTCCGTTCTTATACGGATTCAGTGCATCAGCATACTTGAAGTTCTGGCTTATCTCTGCTCCGCCAAACTTCTCAGGATTAGGCAGGACATTTACATCAAGCTCAGTAATCATCACCTTAACGCCACAGGCAGCAAAGGCATCTATCGACTTCTCGTATTCATCAAGGTCGGGATATTCGAGTCCGTTGTGCGACTGCATTCCGATACCGTCAACGCGGTAGCCTTTCGACTTCAGCTCTCTGACAATACGGCAAACTGCGTCGCGCTTTGCTGGCTTTGCCAGCGAATAGTCGTTGATATAGAGTTCCGCATTAGGATCGGCCTCATGGGCAAACTTAAATGCAAGTTCAACAAATTCAGGACCTATTATGCGATAATATGGAGAATTACGGAAAGTGCCGTCATCGTTAAAAATCTCGTTTACGACATCCCATCCCAAGATACGTCCCTTGTAACGGCCTACAACTGCTGAAATATGACGGTGCATACGGTCGATGAGTACATCGCGTGAAACGGTGTCGCCACGCTCGTCGGTAAACATCCATACAGGAGGCTGAGAATGCCATACAAGGCAATGACCGATAATGGCGAGACCATTGTCCTGACCGAATTTTACAAAACGGTCGGCATCGTCCCAGAAGAAACGGTTTTCTTCAGGATGAATCTCCTCCCCTTTCATACAGTTTTCTGCCACAATAGAGTTAAAGTTATTCTTAACGACGTTTGTTTCATCCGGCGTCCTGTTCCATATCTGGTCAACATTCATGGCCGCTCCGACCAGGAAGTAACGTCCCAATACATCTTTAAGAGTCTTGGTGTTTCCGGCAGAAACGGGCAATACACTTGCCATAGCGAACATACATGCCAGCAAAAATACTACATTTCGTTTCATTTTTATATTAAGCTTTTTCAGTTGAACGTTTTTCTATTTCCATGTTTATCTTGTCAATAACCTCGTCTGTAAGCTCATATTTTGAAATTATGAACATTGAAAGACCTAACAGCAAGGCCGGAATGACAGCTACAAGCCAAAGAATACCCTGCTCCGCAAAAGCTGTCTGCGAAACAGCATTGTTCTTGTCGAAACCGACAAAAGCCAGAATAAGGCCGGGAACAACGCCTCCGAGAGCCATACCGGCTTTATAGAATATACCGGTAAGGGCGTTTACGATGCCTGAAATACGCTTGCCATGAGTGTATTCGCCATAAGAAATAACCTCAGGAACGAGCGCCCACATATATCCTGTGGCAACGATAACTCCGGTAGACTTGATAAACTGTGCAAGATATACCAGCCATATCTGTGAACGGAGCGACGGCACCATTGAGATAATATAAATAAGTATCATACCGAGAATGGCAACAGACAAGAAGATGTTGAACATGCCACGCTTGCCAACCTTGCGCTTGATGGCCGGAACCATAGGCATGAAAATAAATGCCGGAACTGAACCAAGAGCCATGAAGTAAGCCAGCTGGTCGGCAGAAGAGTGTATGTTGTAAATCATGTAATAAGAACCGGCAGAGTTGCCTATTGCCATCATGGCGAAAGCCGTTACAAAGAAGAAGGCAAGAATGCGCAACGGACGGTTGCGGCGGAATTCAACCCAAAGGTCGCTCACCTTAACGTCGTCGGTCTCACTCTTATCCATAACCACACGTTCCTTTGTCTGAGTGAAGCAGAACAGCAGCAACACAAGACCGGCCACTGCATAGATGGCCATTGTTACGAACCAGGCATTGGCTGATTCAACGGTATTTATCTTGCCGTCGGGCGATAATGTTGCCACAATCATAGGTATGCCATATGCAACGGCAAGTCCGCCGACGTTGGCAAGAAACATTCTTACAGACGTAAGCACGGTTATCTCTTCCGTATCGCGGGTCAGCGACGCATTAAGCGCGCCATAAGGCACATTTATCAGAGTGTAGAGCATAGACATGCCCACATAAGTGATGTATGCATAAAGCAAAGACCCGGAGAAGCCATCCCAGAAACATAATATGGCGAAGCCCGTAAGCGGCACGCCGGCCAGCAAAAGGTAAGACCTGTACTTGCCAAACCTTGGATTATGCTTATCGACATAGGTTCCTACAACAGGGTCCCAGATAACATCCACCACCCTGACAATCAGGAACATAAATGCAGCAGCAGAAGGGTCGAGGCCATATACGTTTGTATAAAACATAAGCAGATACATCGATATGGTCTGATAAATAAGGTTTTGGGCCAAATCACCTGATCCGAAACCTATTCGCTGAAGCCACGACAGCTTGTAAAAGCCTCTCGAGGCTGCGTTTTCCATCGTGTTTGAACTCATCTTTTTTAATTTAAATTTGTTTTGTAACTAAGGTAAACCAATTATGCTATTTTATTATTTTTGCGGCATACTCACCCATAACCTTATAACCTGCGGCATTAGGATGCAGCCAGTCGTCCTGCAAATCTGCCTTGAGCTTTGAAGGCTCTGAAGGATCGCGCATAAGCTTGTCAAAGTCTATCACGTCATCAAACGTTCCGCTCGTCCTTATCCACTCGTTCACTGCCTGTCGTGCAGCTTCACGGAAGAATGTAAAATAAGAATGTCCGGCAAAAGGAGTTATCGTTGCTCCATATACCTTATATCCACGTTCGCGTGCCTTCTTGGCAAGCTGCTGATAAGCCTCAATAAGCTTGGCTGCCATAGCCTCACTGTTGCCGTTGATAGAACCCAAGTCGTTGACACCCTCAAAAATCACCACAGCCGAAACGCCTCTCTGTGCCAAGATATCCCTGTCATAGCGCTGCATGGCAGGCGTACCGAGTCCGCCGTTCAACACGCAGTTGCCGCCAATTCCGAGGTTAAGCACAGCCAGGTTCTTTCCGCCGACCTGCAGGTTTGTTGCCAGGATGTCTGTCCAACGGTTCTGCATATTTGTAGTACTTCCTCTACCGTCTGTTATCGAGTTACCCAAAACGGCCACTGCACTATTTTCATTTCCGCAAATATCTATTGCTGAAATATTGTACCAGTGGTCTATCTTTATTCCTTTTGAGAAATCGCTGCCGGGCTTTGACACACCTTTAATAATATATGACGTTGTACGCGAACCGAGATGTGATGTGGCTTCTGAAGGCGTGCTGCCATAATTTATTGTTATGGCGAGGCGCTGCAGCGGTTTAAGGTCAAACTTAACGGCATCAGACATTACAGCCTTGCCGGCTTCAATGGTAACATTGCGTTTCTTGCCAAAAGTAAGATACTTTGCCGAACTCTTGTCGATAACACACGAATCTTCTGCATCTGCGATGTAAACCGACTTGATTTCAACAGGCGTCTTGCTGTATTCGTTTGAAAGTTGAAGCCTCAAGACATCTCCACCAACCGAAACACGCACAATCTGACGCAACGACATGCCCGACAAGTCGGTCTCGGCAGGCATATCCTTTCCGGCAGCAAGCTGAGGTGCCGCTGCCCATGTGCCGGTCCACCGGTTATCCTTAACATCATTACCGGCATTGGCACTCATTGCAATGCTCAACAGAGCAACAATAAAAAACTTTTTCATGTTATTAAATATTAAAGAAACAAGCCGTCGGTGTCACAGCCTTGATGAAAAAGCAGACATCAGTCAGGCTTATACAAAATCAAAATTATTTATCAATTGCAAAAATACTCCATTGTTTTCTAAATGGGGATTATTTTCGTTACCATTGCGTTTCAATTCGTATCATCGGCAACTATTTACAACAAATAAATTAGGTTTTTTATATTTACGTAAGTATTTTTGCATAAAAAACCTTAGTAATATGAAAAATAAAGTAGTTACAGCATTTGTATTCTTTATCTTTTTTGCATCATTAAAAGCTTTTAGTGCAAATAGCTTTATCAGTTTTTCGGCAGGCGACATGCTGCTGAACCAGAACAATGAAGTGACTATATTTGTTGACCAAAACGACTGTAAGGGTGTGATGACGGCTGTACGCAACATGTCAACTGACATCAACAAAGTTTGTGGAGCAGACGTAAAGATCAGCACAAACAGCAACAACGCAAAAATCATTGTAGGCACAATAGGCCACTCTGCTGCCATAGACAAAATAATGAAACAGCGCAAGAACGACATGAAGCAGCTGAAGGGAAAACGAGAGATGTATGTCATCACCATCGACAACGGCCAGCTGGTGATTGCCGGCAGCGACAGAAGAGGTACGATATACGGAATTTATGAACTGTCAAAACAGATTGGCGTCTCGCCATGGTACTATTGGGCAGACACTCCTATCGAACAGCACAAACATATATATATAAAAAAAGGTGTCTATACGGACGGTGAACCGGCCGTAAGATACCGTGGAATTTTTCTCAACGATGAAGCTCCATGCCTCACAACATGGGTGAAGAACACCTTTGGCACAGAATACGGCAACCACGAGTTCTATGCAAAAGTGTTCGAACTTATACTCCGTCTGAAAGGTAACCTGCTATGGCCGGCCATGTGGGGATGGGCCTTCTACGCTGACGATGAGCTTAACAGCAAGACTGCAGACGAGATGGGAGTGATTATAGGCACATCGCACCATGAGCCCATGGCACGCAACCATCAGGAATGGGCACGTAACCGTTACAAATACGGAAAGTGGAACTATAACACAAATCAGGAAGTACTTGACAAATTCTTTAAGGAAGGAATTGAAAGACGACAGGGTACAGAAGACATTGTAACCATCGGCATGAGAGGCGACGGTGACGAGGCAATGAGCGAGGAGTCTGACGTAGCACTGCTCGAAAAGATAATACGCAATCAAAGACAGATAATCAGTGACGTTACGAAGCAGCGGGCAGACAAGACCCCACAGATGTGGGCATTGTATAAAGAGGTTATGGACTATTACGACAAAGGCATGAAGGTGCCGGACGACGTTACCATACTGCTGTGTGACGACAACTGGGGCAACGTAAGACGCGTGCCAAACGCAAAAGAAGCAAAACGTGCCGGAGGCTGGGGTCTGTATTACCACGTTGATTACGTTGGCGCACCGAGAAATTCAAAATGGATAAACGTAACACCCACACAGAATATGTGGGAACAGCTCTCGCTGGCTTCTGAATACGGCATAGACCGCATCTGGATATTAAACGTTGGCGACTTAAAACCGATGGAATATCCTATCAGCCTGTTCCTCGACATGGCATGGAATCCAAAGAGATATAACGAAACCAACATAACCGACCACACCCTCGACTTCTGTAAACAGCAGTTTGGCGACGAACAGGCAGAAGAAGCCGCACGCCTGCTTAACCTCTGCTGCAAGTACAACGGAAGAATCACGGCAGAAATGCTTGACCGCAACACATATAACCTTGAAACCGGCGAATGGGAAAAGGTTGTCAACGACTATATGAAACTGGAAGCAGAAGCACTGCGACAGTTTATCACACTGAAAGATGAATATAAGGACACATACCGCGAGATAATCCTGTTCCCCATACAGGCCATGGGCAACCTTTACCAGATGTATTACGCACAGGCCATGAACCACAAGCTATACAAGAACAACGACCCTGATGCAAATATATGGGCCGACAAAGTGGAAGAAGCCTTCAGACGCGACTCTGTATTGTGCGCGCAATATAATCATGAGATTGCCGGCGGAAAGTGGAACGGCATGATGATCCAGAAGCACATTGGCTACACCAGCTGGAACGACGATTTTGAGAAAGACATGTTGCCCGAAGTGTTCAGAATAGCAGAGAATGACGCCGAAGGCGGCTTCATACACAAAGCAAGCAACGGCTATGCAGCCATAGAGGCAGAACATTTTTACAGCAAGGCTGATGCCAAAGATGCCAAGTGGACTGTAATCCCATTTATGGGCAGGACTCTGAGCGGAATATCATTAAGACCATACAACAAGGAGGTTGAAGGCGCCGGACTGACATACAAATTCGTTACAGACGGTAAATACACTGGCGATGTTAAGGTATATGTCGTAGTGAAATCAACTCTCGACTTCCTCAATAAAGGCGGACTGACCTATAACATCAGTATTGACGGCAGCGAAGCTAAAACAATAAACTTCAACAAGGATCTGAACGAAAGTCCGGAGAACATCTATACGGTCTACTACCCCACTGTTGCCCGCAGAGTTGTTGAGAGCGTAATAACACTGCCGCTCGGAAAGACAAGCGACAACATGCATGAAATAAAGATAACGCCCAACGATCCGGGCATCGTATTTGAAAAAATCGTTATAGACATGGGCGGATACAAAAATTCATATCTGCACATGAAAGAATCTGAGAAGTTCTGGACGATGTAATCATAATAAAGGCAAATAAAACATAAAACAATTTGGCGGTTAAGATTTTTTCGTTATTTTTGTAGTTATACAACAAACGGATATGAAAAACTTTAAACTTGCTATTTACTTTATTATATATTTGTGTGTATCGTTGTTGGCAATAGCCGACAGCGGTTCACACCTTTATACGTCTGAACGCCTGGCCAGTAACAAGACAACATGTATAATTCAGGATAAATATGGATTTATATGGATAGGAACAGAATATGGGCTTAACAAATTCGACGGTTACAGATTTACACATTACCTCACAGACATCAACGACAGTACGTCTATAATCAGCAATGACATAACATCTTTCTTAGTTGATAAAAAAGGGCAATTTTGGATTGGAAGCGAGAAAGGCTTGATGAAATACAACTACAAGACCAACGATTTTAAAAGATATCATTGTCCAGACGGCAACACACCAAGAATAGAAACAATTCTCGAAATGAGCAATGGCGACATTCTCATTGCCACTGCCGGATACGGATTATATAAAATATCCAAAGGCACAGATAAAATCATTAAGGATAATTCTTTTTGGAAAAGTCATAATGACGACTATAAAAGCAGAATATTCGAAGATGACATGGGTAACATATGGCAAAACAGTCATCTGCCAATAATAACAAGAATTATTCTGAACAAAGAAAAAGTTCCTGTACAATTCAAAGATTTTAAACTTAGCCATGGTCCTGCTATTAGCTTTATAAAGAATGGCGCTAAAAGTTTTTATATCGTATGCATGTATGGCATACTTGAATATCGATATAAAGACGGAACCATACATGATGCCGGTTTCGATATGAGTGAACTTAACAGGACTGTCTCTATCCGAAAAGCAATATTAGACAGCAATGGAAATATCCTGATCGGTACATCAGGCAAAGGTATGATGATAATACCCCGAAACAGCCGTAAACTTATTTCGTATAAAGATAAAAATTCGACATTTGACTTGTCTACAGCAAATGTAAACAACATGTATGAAGACAAAGACAAAAACATATGGATAAGCTGCTATAAGAAAGGTATTTACATGATTTCACAAAAGAAAGATGCCTTTAACAGCTGGACTTTCTCACAACACAACTACTTGTTAGGAAGCAGCGTATCGTCCATTGCCCCCGGACACAATGGCGACATCTTTGTAACAATACAGAAAACCGGTGTTTATAAATTTGATAAAAATGGCAACATAACATCTCATCCAACATCGCCGGCAGGAGCAAACACCATATACAAGGACAAGCAAGGAAACTATTGGCTATGCAGCGAAACCACACTTTACTCATATAACCCTTATACCGGAGAATATCATCAGAAAGCAAAATACGACGGATGGGGACTAAACTATATCACAGACGACGGAAAAGGCATCCTCTATATATGCAACTACAGTAAAGGTCTCTGTGTCTATAACACTCAAAACTGTTCGACAATACAATTCAGCATGAGAGATAAAGACAAGGGTAAAGGTGTGCTGTGCAACGACTGGATAAAAACGCTGTATATTGACAGAGATGGACTTCTATGGATTGGAACGACAAATGGAATATCCGTAATGGATACTAAATCGTTTAACTTTAATGTTATAAAAGACAAACGTTTCAAGAATATACAATGCCTGTCTGTCAACGAAACGGCAGACGGTAAAATCTTACTTGGCACAAATACTGGATTATATGTTTACAACAAGAAGAAACATACACTTTACACATTTCCAAACTCGCCAAAGCAGCTCCAGAACAATTTTATATACAGCATAGTGTTCGACCATAACAACGACATATGGATGAGCACCGCCATGGGCATTTGGCAGTATAACCATAAACAAAAGACATTTATCAGCCATATACGCGGAAACGGACTTGCCACGAAGGAATACATCGGTGGAGCCGCAGCCCATTTTGACGACGACAGAATTGTATTCGGCATCGACGACGGCATAACCGTATTTTACCCGAAAGACATCAAGAACACAAAGATGGAGCTTGGGCAGATTTATCTGACAAACTTTATCCTCGACGGCAAGGAGATGAGCTGTTTTTCTGATAAATTTGTTGTGCCGTATGATGAAAATACATTTTCTTTAGAGTTCTCATTGCTCAATTTCAAATATACTGATGAAATTACATTCCAATATAAGATTAACGACAATGAGAACTGGATTTCCATACCGGAAGGCACAAACGCAATATCATTCAACAAACTAAAACCGGGAAAATACGAGATTGAGGTAAGGGCTACAGCCAACGGTGCTGTATCTAAGAGCATCAAGAAAATAACCATAAAAGTGCTGTCGCCCTGGTATGCGTCAACGCTGGCATGGATTATATACATAATGGTAATAGCCACAGGCATCTACCTATACGCAAGAAACTACAAGCGCCGCAAGAACGAAGAATTAGAGGAGACCAAGATGCGGTTCCTCATCAATGCGACCCACGACATCAGGTCGCCGCTGACACTTATCCTCGGCCCTCTCAACAAGCTGAAGTCGAGACTGACCGATGCCGAAAGCCAGAACGACATAAAGACCATCGACCGCAACGCACAGCGGCTTCTGCTGCTTGTCAACCAGATTCTTGACATCAGAAAGATTGACAAGAAACAGATGCACCTGCACTGCGAAAAGACGGAAATGGCAACATATATAAATGATGTTTGCGCAAGGTTCAGATATAATGCCGACCAGCACAACATCATATTCAACTTCGAACATGAGGCTGGCTCATGCTATGCGTGGATAGACAAGATAAACTTCGACAAGATTATATCTAACCTGTTGTCGAACGCCTTCAAGTTCACGCCCGACGGCGGAAGCATAACCATACGTCTGAAAGAAGACGAACAGCATGTAACAATAGACGTGCTCGACACAGGCATGGGTTTCAAGAACAAGAACACCGACAAGCTGTTTGAGCGTTTCTATCAGGAACCAAACAGCCGCGGCATCAGCCTTGAAGGCACCGGCATAGGACTCAACCTGAGCCGCACGCTAACCGAAATGCACGGAGGCACGATTAAGGCAGCCAACCGAACAGACAACGTGCAGGGCGCACAGATAACGATAAGCATACCCAAAGGCAACAGCCATCTGAAGCCCGAAGAGATAATTTCGCCTGAAGACGACAACTCAAACAGCATGCTGTCTAAGAAGCCCACATACACCAACTGCAGGATGATGGTGGTGGACGACGACGCGGAAATGAGGCAGTACATAAAGAATGAGATGAGCGAATGGTACAAGGTAGACACGTTCCCCAACGGCGTGGAAGCCCTTGACGCCCTGCTGAAAGAACATTATGACATCGTTGTCTCAGACATCATGATGCCGGAGATGGACGGAGTAACGCTGCTGAAGAAGATAAAGACCAACAGCCGCATAAACGACATCCCCGTGATATTGCTAACTTCAAAATCTGACGTTGCCGACAGGCTCGAAAGCTTCAAGAAAGGCGCAGACGCCTTCCTGGCAAAGCCGTTCAACATGTCTGAGCTGCACATACTTACAGACAATCTTATCAGCAACGTAAGAAGGCTGCGCGGAAAATATTCGGGCGCCCAGGAACAGAAGGACAAGATTGAACAGATAGAGGTGAAGGGCAACAACGACCAGCTGATGAACCGCATCATGAAGTCGATAAACGAGCATATATCCGACCCCGACTTCAACGTTGAGAGTCTTGCTGAAGACGTTGGCATAAGCCGCGCACAGCTGCACCGCAAGATGAAGGAAATAACCGGAATATCAACCGGCGAGTTTATCCGTAATCTGAGACTTGAACAGGCTGCACGACTGATAAGGGAGCAGAAGATAAACGTCACTCAGGTGGCCTATGCCGTAGGCTTCAACAACCAGACCCACTTCTCTACCGTGTTCAGGAAACGCTACGGCATGTCGCCTACAGAATACGCTAAAAAAGAGCATAACGAAAATACAGAGCAAAAACAGGAATCATGAAAAAGACATTTTTAACCGCCCTGCTAATGGCGGCAATCACATGCGTTGCATATGCAGAAGACGGCTCACGCCTTTGGCTGAGAAGCCAGCGCAACAGCGACCTGTGTGAAATCACGACTAAAGACAAGTCGAACACGGCTAAAATAGCCACAAGAGAACTTGCCACATACTGGCACGGAAAACCAGTAAGCCTGATAAAGGACAAGACGGCAACCGGCGAAGAAGGCTTCGAGATAACAACAGACAAGAGCAACGGCCACATAACAATAAAGGCGAAAAACAGCTGCGGACTGCTCTACGGAGCCTACGAACTGCTGCGCCTGCAGGACAGCGGTATGCCTGTTGACAACATCAACATAAAGGAAAATCCTGCCGTAAAATACCGCATACTCAACCATTGGGACAATCTTGACAGGTCTGTAGAGCGAGGATATGCGGGCCTGAGCATATGGAAGTGGGACGAAATCAACGGCGACAAAGGCACGATGAGCCTTGCCCTGAAAGAACGCCTCACAACCTATTGCCGCGCAAACGCGTCGATAGGCATCAACGGCTCGGTGATAAACAACGTGAACGCTTCGCCCAAGATGCTCAACACCTTATATATAAAAAAGGTAAAGGTGCTGGCAGATATGTTCCGCGACTACGGAATAAAGGTTTATCTCTCGGTGAACTTTGCGTCGCCAATGGCTGAGGGCGGACTGAAGACAGCCGACCCGCTCAACGAAGGCGTGCGCACATGGTGGAAAAACAAGGTAAACGAAATATATAAGGAGATACCCGACTTCGGCGGTTTCCTCGTAAAGGCAAACTCAGAAGGACAGCCCGGCCCCGGCGATTATCACCGCACACATGCCGAGGGAGCCAACATGCTTGCAGAAGCTCTTGCCCCGCACGGCGGACTGGTCATATGGCGCAGCTTCGTTTACGGCAATCATGAGGGCGAAGACCGCGTAATGCAGGCCGTTACAGAGTTTAAAGACCTCGACGGAAAGTTCAGCAGCAATGTTATTCTGCAAACAAAGAACGGTCCGCTCGACTTCCAGCCGCGCGAGCCTTATGCTCCTCTGTTCGACCAGATTAAGCATACACCGATGATGGCAGAACTGCAGATTACGCAGGAATATCTCGGACAGAGCCGCCACCTTGTATACCTGGCACCGATGTGGAAAGAGTTTTTCAGCTTTGTAAACCCCAAACAGCTTATCGGCATTGCAGGAGTGGCCAACACGGGCGATGACGCCAACTGGTGCGGCCACCATTTCTCACAGGCCAACTGGTATGCCTTTGGCCGACTGGCATGGGACCCTACCCTGTCGTCAGAACAGATTGCAGACGAATGGCTCAAACAGACTTTCACACACGACACAGCTTTCATCAACCCGATGAAGGAAGTTATGATGAGCAGCCGCGAAGCCTGTGTAGACTATATGATGCCGCTCGGACTGCACCACATATTCAAGGCCGACCACCACTATGGTCCTGAGCCACAGGGCTTCTATCCAAAATATCCGATAGAATGGTGCCCCGTATACTATCATAAGGCCGACAGCACCGGCATCGGCTTCGACCGCACAATGAACGGCACAAAGGCCGTAAGCCAGTATCGCCATCCGTTCGACAGCATATACAACGACATCAACACCTGTCCCGAGGAATATCTGCTGTGGTTCCACCACGTAAGCTGGAATCACAAGATGAAAGACGGCACGACGCTATGGCAGAGCCTCTGCGCCCACTACAACCGCGGCGTGGCCGAGGCAAAGAGATTTGCCGAGACTTGGAGCAAGATGGAGCCGTATGTAGACAGACAGCGCTTTATGGAAGTAAGCAAAAAAATGGCCGAACAGGTAGAGAACGCCGAAGAATGGCGCGACACGTGCCTTAAATATTTTCAGACATTCTCAAAACAGGAAATAACAAAATAGCAAGCACATACAATGAACAAAATAACTTATCTGGCAGGCACCGCAGCCCTGTCGGCCATGATGGTCATGTTCTGCGGCAGCGAAGCCCATGCACAGGCAAAGCTGCAGAAACAGGGCACTGCCACACAAATAACAGTAGGCGGAAAGCCCATGCTCCTGCTGTGCGGAGAGCTGAGCAACTCGGCCGCTACATGCGAGGCAGACATAATAAGCGTGATGCGCACATGCAAGGAACGCGGACTCAACACGGTGCTTGTGCCGGCACAATGGGACCTCATCGAACCGGAGGAAGGCAAGTTTGACTTCTCGCTGCCGAAAACTGTCATAGAACAGGCACGCAAAAACGACCTGAAAGTAATATTCCTTTGGTTTGGAGCATGGAAAAACTCCATGAGCTGCTATGCACCGCTATGGTTCAAGGAAAACACCAGGAAATATCCGCGCGCAATGACACGCCGCGGAAAGCCTCTTGAAATTGCCAGCGCATTCTCAGACAACATACTGCAGGCAGACAAAAACGCCTTCAGTAAATTGATGAAATTCATATCTGAGGCCGACAGCAGCCGAAACACGGTAATAATGATGCAGATTGAAAACGAAATCGGCATGCTCGAGGACGCACGCGACTACTCGGACAAGGCCCAAAAGGCTTTCAGCTCTGCCGTACCCGAAGACCTTATAAAATATATAAGGAGCAACGGGAAAAAGCTGCACCCTCACCTGCTGAAAATGCTCACAGGCTCAGAGAAATGGACAAAAGACAGCCACAACGCTATAAACAACAGGCTGAAGAAAGGCGCCACATGGGCACAGGTGTTTGGCACGGACATATATGCCGACGAAGTGTTCATGGCCTACTATCATGCAAAATATGTTGAACAGCTGGCTCTCGAGGCCCGCCGCATCTGCGACATGCCCCTCTATGTAAACGCCGCGCTCAACAGCCGCGGACGCAAGCCGGGCGAATATCCGTCGGCAGGGCCGCTTGCGCACCTTGTAGACCTGTGGCACTGCGCCGCACCCAGCATAGACATCCTTGCTCCTGACATCTACGACACAGGCTTCAAGAGCTGGGCCGACCAGTACAAGCAGCCCGAAAATCCGCTGTTCATACCAGAGTCGCGCTTCTGCCGCAACAGTGGTGTGCGTGCGCTGTACGCCTTTGGCGAGCACGACGCCATAGGCTTCTCACCGTTCGACATAGACCACGGCTCTGCCGACGACCACAAGAGCATAAAGGAGAGCTACGCCATGCTGGAAGAGCTGTCGCCGCTGCTGCTGAAATATCAGGGCAAGGGCCTGACACACGGACTGCTCTTTGACGGCAACGACCGCGAACGCGTCATCGTAGACGGCGACATCACGCTGACATGCCGCCACAACTTCACACTGCCATGGGACCCTCGCGCCACCGACGGCTCTGAATGGCCCGAAGGCGGAGGCATTATAATAAAGCTGGCAGACATGGACTACATCATAGCCGGCAACGGCATCGTTGTAGAATTTACGACAAACAGCGAGAAGGAACAAGAAGAAAAAAAGATACTTGGCGAAGACGGATTTGCCCAGAAGGGCCAAAACACGGGCACGCAGAACGAAGCGCAGCCTAAATTTAAAGGAATGCGTGCAGGCATAGGCTACGTGGATGAGGTGGCAATAAACAAAGACGGAACGCTGAAATATCTGAGAAGAGAAAACGGAGACCAAAGCCATCAGGGACGCCACGCCCGCATATCTGTAGGCGAATATAAGATTCTGCACGTCAAGCTGTATAAGTATTGACAAGGGGAACAGCCAAGCAAATCTTAAACAGGCTGCAGAGTCTGCCGTCAGACAAAGATGGTTAAGGCTTCACAATAAAAATAAGGCCTGCTAGCGGTCGACAGAAAAATACTCTATATACGCCATAAGGATATCCTGAAGGGCGAATATAGAGTATTTTTTTATGCCCTATCGGTCATGCTCCGTCAGACGATTGCCCCGTACACCTTATTATATTATACCCCTTACCTTCAACTCTAACCTGACTGATGCAGCAATTCAATGCTGTTGCGTAATCACTGCACAGGCGGATAAAAGGCTTTTTCGGGCGGCATCTAAAAACAGGCGTAAAAATTATAACCATTTACACCCATTTCTGTTACATTTTAAATATCCAGCGTCATTCTGCAAGAAAATTATTAATCAAACAACAGCTATTATGTTTCGAACTGTTAGTGGCCGGTTTACGGGTCGTAAACGGGCCACTTTTGATGCAAAAGTGACCGCTTTTTTACGCAAAAACCATAGAGTTTTGTCATTCAAAATAAAGAGTGGTCATTATTGCATGCAGGAACAAGCATGAACAAAACGTAAAAAACAACCACGCAGGCATGGACATGAGCCAGACAACGACAGCCATAAAAGCATAAAAGGCATGCGGTTTTTACTCAAAAAAGGCAACAGAAAAACGTGCGTCCCTAGATATTTCATGTTACAAAGCACAGCATAGACAGAACACACAATAACCGGAAACGGCAAAAAAACATGGCTTCCGCAAAGAATATTTTTAACATATAGAAACAATCAGCATGCGTAAACAACGGTCAAAATCATATAACTATAAAATATGACCAGCCTACATGAAAAATAGATAAAAAATCATATTATTAACAAGAAAACACAAAAAAGAGAGTAAAAAGCCACTAAAACGACACAAATCAGCACGTCTGCAACATTAAGAAACGTTGCTGAAACATTAATTAATACACTTTTAAACATAAATTCATACTTTTGTGGCGTTGAAAACTTTACCAAATTCAAACAATTTTAAACAATTAATCATGAAACGCGCAAAAGAAGCATGTAAGACTCTGGGCTTACTGATTCTGATGAGCATTTTCCCTATTTGGGCATTTGCACAGAACACAGTAACCATCACGGGTCTTGTTACCGATGACGACGGCCCTATCATCGGAGCAACAGTAAAGGTTAAGGGGTCGACCACAGGTGCAATAACTGACCTTGACGGAAAATACACATTAAAGGTAAGTCCCGGATCAGTCGTAACGTTCACCTACCTCGGATATGCCGACAAGGAGGTAAAGGTTACAAATCAGAAAGAAGTAAACGTAAAGCTCGAACCAGACTCAAAGATGCTTGACGAGGTTGTGGCCATCGGTTACGGAACGATGAAGAGATCAGACGTAACAGGTTCAATGGTGTCAATCAACGACAAGGCCATAGAGCAGACCGTGTCTACAAGTATCGACCAGGTGCTGCAGGGACGTGCTGCAGGTGTGCAGATTCAGGCAAACTCAGGTACTCCTGGTGCCAACACAAGTATCCGCATACGTGGTGTCAACTCTCTTAATGCAACCAACCAGCCTATATTCGTCATCGACGGTGTTGTGGTTGACGCACAGGGAGCAGACAGCAACGACCCCTTGTCAAGTAACAACCCGCTTGCCAGCATCAACCCGAGCGACATTGTGTCAATGGACGTGCTCAAGGATGCCTCTGCAACAGCCATCTATGGTGCAAGAGCGTCTAACGGTGTCATCATGATTACCACAAAGAGAGGTAAGTCTGGCGAAGCCACTATAACCTACGACGGATACATCGGCTGGCAGGAAATGGCAAAGAAGCTCGACATGATGAACCTGCGTGAGTATGCCATACACCACAACGCACGCGCCGAAGAGGGCATCGTTGAATATAACGACGCATTCGTAAATCCCGACGCTCTTGGCGAAGGAACCGACTGGCAGGACGCCCTGTTCCGCAACGCTCTGATGACAAGCCACAACATATCTGTTACGGGCGGAACACAGAACGCAACATACGCAATAAGCGGAGGATATATGAACCAGGACGGTATAGCCATAGGTTCAGGCTTCAAGCGTCTTACTCTGCGCGGCAACACTGACGCACAGGTGAAGAAATGGCTCAAGGCCAGCCTGAGCTTCTCACTGACTGACTCAAAGCAGGAAGTAGGTGCCGACAACAACGTCATCATGAATGCCCTGCTCCAGCAGCCTTCAGTAGCTGTTACCAGCCCTGACGGAAGCTTCGACGGTCCGGACGACGTTTACATGCCTGTAAATGCCGTGGCCATAGCATCTATCAGAGAGAACTACAACAAGAAGATGAATTTCCGTATAAACGGAAGCCTCGAGGCAACCCTGATGAAGGGCCTCACCTTCAAGACAGAGCTTTCAACAGACTATAACCTCAACAAGTTCTATTATTATGAGCCCGACTATGAGTTCGGTGCCCTGACAAACTCTACACGTACCGGTAAATGGACAAAGACAGACACCAAATACTGGTCATGGAGAAACATCCTTACTTATCAGAACACCTTCAACAAGGTTCACAGCATCAACGTTATGCTCGGTCAGGAAATGAGCAACTCTCACTGGGAGACACAGGTGAGCACGGCTACAGGCTTCCTGACAAACAGCGCCCACGACCCGTCGGCAGGTGACATAACAGCCTCAACAGGTACAGGTACACAGAACGACAACTCTCTGTTCTCTTACTTCGGACGTGCATTCTATTCATACGACGACCGCTACCTCATCACAGCGACACTGCGTCGCGACGGTAGTTCTCACTTCGCAAAGAACAACCGCTGGGGATGGTTCCCGTCAGCAGCACTTGCATGGCGAGTTTCTAACGAGAAGTTCATGGCCGGCACAAGCGACGTTATCAACAACCTCAAACTCCGCCTCGGCTGGGGTTCTACAGGTAACCAGAACGTATCAGACTGGGCTTACATGGCTCTGCTGTCTTCAAAGACCACGCCATGGGGAACTGGTGTGCTTACAGCCAACACAGCTAACCCAGACCTGAAATGGGAGACTACAACATCATACAACGTAGGACTCGACCTCAACCTCTTTGACAACCGCATCGAGTTTATCTTCGACTGGTACTACAAGAAGACCAAGGACCTGCTGCTGCAGATTCCTCTGCCTGAGTACCTCGGATCATACGGACAGGGCGCAGCTTCTAACCCATGGAAGAACGTAGGTTCTCTGCGCAACACCGGTATCGAAATGACATTGAACACTGTAAACATTGACAAAGGCGGATTCCAGTGGCGCAGCAACTTCGTGTTCTCACTCAACCGCAACAAGGTGCTCAAGCTCGACACAGAAAGTGCAACCATCGACAAGACCTTCATGACAGGAAGCGAGAACAACACTGTTACAAGAACTGTTGAAGGCAAGCCTGTAGGACAGTTCTGGGGCTACAAGGTTATCGGACGCTTCGAGAAGGCAGAAGACTTCTACTATAAAGACAAGGACGGCAACGTCAAGCCGGTGGCACTGCCCGAAGGAAGCTCTATCGGAGAAGACAAGACATGGATTGGCGACTATATATTTGAAGACATCAACGGCGACGGCGTGATAAACAACAGCGACTGTACGTTCATCGGCGACCCGCAGCCTGACTTCACTTACGGTATCGGCAACACATTCTCTTACAAAGGCTTCGACCTCACCATATTCTTCAGCGGCAGCTACGGCAACGACATTCTGAACTATACACGCCGCGACATCGAGGACGTAAGAGTAAACAGCAACCTGCTGAAGAGCGCAGCCGACTACGCACAGATTGGCGTCATCGACCCCAACCTGCCCGACGACGACTTCCGCAACCTCTACGTCACAAACCCGAGCTCACGCCTGCCGCGTCTGAGCGCATCAACAACAAATGCCAACAACCGTGTAAGCGACCTCTATGTTGAGGACGGCTCTTACATTCGTCTGCAGAACATTTCGCTGGGCTACACGCTTCCGAAGTCATTCGTAAGAAAGCTCAAGCTCGAAAATGTCAAGGTATACATGAACCTGCAGAATGTTTACACATGGACCAACTACAGCGGCTACGACCCTGAAGTAGGATCAATGTACGGCGATGCACTTCTGACCGGCCTCGACTACGGCCGCTATCCTTCACCGCGCATCTACACCTTCGGTCTGAACATCTCATTCTGATAATCACAAATGTATTTGCGAAAGAAAGTAACAATTTTAACAAGAAAGAAAATGAAAACAAAAATATTCTTAGTAGGCTCGCTCCTGACAGCCGGAATAGCACTGACATCATGCAGCGACGACTTCCTTGACCAGAAAAATACAACGAGCCCTAACCAGGAAACATTCTTCGACAGCGACGAAGCTATCGACAAGGCCATGTATCCGCTTTACAACTATGTATGGCAGAGCTTCAATGACAAGGCCTACTACGGCATGGGCGACGGACGTGCCAACAACCTTACGGCTCAGTATTCAGACTATATCTACCCGTACACCAACTTCAACGAGACATCGTTAAGCCCGGGATTGTCTGACGCATGGGGCTCTCTTTACTCTGTAGTTGCACAGTCAAACAACACAATAAACAACATCCTCACCTACTCTACCTCTGCTGTAAGCGAGGAAGCCAAGACAAGAGGCGTGGCTGAGGCAAGATTCATGAGAGGCGTGGCCTACTGGTATATCGCATCTCTTTGGGGAAATGCCATAATATACACCAGGACAAGCGACCTCGTAAACAACTATGTTGTACCGGCAAACCCGAGAGCTGACGTTATGGAGTTTGCAATACGCGACCTCGAATATGCTGCTGCCTACCTGCCCGCAACATCTCCTGAGAGCGGACGTATCAACAAATACAGCGCATACGGCATGCTGTCAAGAGTATATCTGTCAATGGCCGGTCTGACAACCGAAGGACAGTATGACGGCAACAACGTGGCTACCGACTTCAACCGCGGAACACGCAACACCTATTATCTTGAACTTGCGCGCAAGGCCGCAATGAAGGTTATCAACGAGTCTGACTTCAAGCTGATGACAAACTACGGCGACTTGTTCAAGATTGAGAACAACAACTGTCAGGAAGACATGTTCCAGCTGCAGTGGAACCAAGGCTCAACCGACGCTATCGGATGGGGATGCAACCAGACAATCACCGCTTACTTCGGATGGTCAACAATGGTTACAGACGGAACCAACTGGGGAGGTGCCACATACGCTTCTTACGACCTCTTCACCGAATATGAGAACAACGACCTGCGCAAGCATGAGAGCGTTGCATGGTACGGCGAATATTATCCCGACATGTACACAAAGGGCGGCGGCTACACCTACGGAGTAACAGAGAATGCAGGTTCTCAGGGTGCAAACATCAAGAAGTATGTTGTAGGCACACACGACGACAACGGCGTAAGCTACAAGCAGAGCTCAGGCATCAACACCCACATGCTGCGCCTGGCTGAGGTATACCTCAACCTTGCCGAAGCTATTCTGGGCAACAACGCATCTACAACAGACGCAACAGCGCTCTATTACTTCAACGAAGTGCGCAAGCGTGCCGGACTCAACGCCAAGACTTCGCTCACATATGAAGACCTGCGCCACGAGCGCCGCATGGAGCTGGCCTTTGAAGGACAGTACTGGTACGACCTCGTAAGACGTGCATACTACAAGCAGCAGGAGGTTGTAAACTACGTGAACAACCAGAACCGCAACGCATCTTATTACGACAGTTCTACTCATGAATACAAGCTCAGCGAAGACTATGTAGCTCCGGGCAAGGGTGTTGCAACAGCAACAGAGAAGAACCTGCTGCTGCCCTACTCTGACACCGACCAGAACCGCAACCCGTATCTCAAGAGCGACGCCAACGGCAACATACAGACCGTTCCTTATGAGTTCGGAGAGCGTGAGGTTTCAGAAGAAAGCCTGTTCAACTAAAATTATCAGCAAAACAAAATAAAAACGGAATTTCATTATGAAAATGTTTAAAAATATATGGCTTTTATGCCTCGCATTCGTTACAGCCGGACTGGTATCATGCAACGATGACGACGATGCGATAGACAGCGCACCCATAAGCGTGCTGCAAGTATATCTTGAAGATGCCGAAGCCACGGTAAAAGACCGCCCCGTAGAATTTGCCCGCCTTGGCCAGACCATACGCATATCAGGTTCTGGATTCAGAGGCATGCAGAAGGTATACATCAACGGCTTTGACACTTACTTCAACAATGCCTACGTTACAGACAACAACCTGATACTGAGCATCGACACAGACACTCCCGTATCAGACGCTCCCGACAGCGTGCGCAACACGATACGCTTCGTGAAGAGAGGCACTGAATATGTCTACACCTTCACAATACGTGCCGCATCTCCCTCGATAACCAGCATCGACAACACGCTGCCTATGCCGGGCGAGACGGTTACAGTGTACGGAGCCAACCTTCAGGAGACTTCAAAGGTTACACTGCCCGACGGAACAGAAATAACAGGAAACGCAATAACCAATGCTCCTGAAGATGAAGACGGCGAATGGTTCTCATTCGTAATGCCTCACAGCATTCAGGGATACGGCGCCATAACAATAGAGTGTGCCAACGGGACAGCCAAGTCGGCAGAATACTTCAACAACGACAAGTGTATGGTGCTCAACTTCGACGGCGAAGGCAGCCAGGGCTTCTGGAGCTGGAGCGAGACAGGCAGCATGCTCGGAAGCGAAGACGTGGTTGACGACCCGCTCAACAGCGGCCGCGGCAAGGTGATCGACTTTGTGCCCTCACGTCTGCTGAGCAACGGCATCGCAGCCGGCAAGAGCCGCGCAACAGAATGCTGGACAGCCGGCAACGACGACCCGATGGACGACTGGAGCCGCATGTACTCTGTAATACCCGACACAACACTGCTCACCGACGTAGCCTTCCAGTTTGACATCTACGTTCCTGAAGCATGGGTAGGCACAGGCCACATACAGCTCTGCCTCATGAACAACTTCAACTTCGGCGGTATAGGTTCTGACGATGATGCCGACGGCAAGCAGACTGCCTTCTACTGCCCCTGGATACAGGACGGCAAGGCCATTCCGTTCAAGACAGCCGGATGGCAGACTGTTACAATACCGTTCAGCGAGTTCAAGAAATATGCAAGCGAGATTGAAGAAGGCAAGTCGCCCACATTCAGAGAAGTTGTTGAAGACCGCAATGCAGCCACATACCGCAACTTCGGAATGGGCTTCATCAACACCGACTTCGTGTTCGACGGTCTTAGCGTAACAGCCACAATCTTCAAGCAGCACATCTACATCGACAACTGGCGTGTAGTGCCCTGCAAGAGCGAAGTAATATCAGACTTCCCCGACGAAGAAGAATAAACAATACACCGCCTGCTCCGGTGCGAACAAACACACCGGAGCAGAATAAAAAAAACAAAACAACAAAAAAGTAATATCATGAAACTGAATAAAATAATCATACCGGTGCTGGCAGCCCCGTTACTCCTCACAGGATGCTACGACGAGAAGATGGACTGGCACACGCCGGACGGACATTATCCGGTTGTATCAGACGAGATTCCACTCTCACTCCAGGAGAAGATTGCCAACTACGACAACATCAAGGCCTACATGGCACAGTATATGCCTAACGTAAAGCTCGGTCTGGGACTCGGAGCAGACAAATATATCTCTGACGACACAGCCTATGTGAACAGATGTAACGACAACTTCCAGCAGTTTGTTACAGGCAACGCCATGAAGCACGGCTCAGTTGTTCAGAACGATGGTAGCCTGAAGTTCACCACGATTGACGCATTCCTGGCAAAGGTGCCTTCAGACATTGACATATACGGCCACAACTTTATATGGCACACTCAGCAGAACCAGACATATCTGAAATCGCTCATCGCACCTACGGTGGAGGTTACTCCGGGAAGCGACATCGCCAACGTCATTCAGAACGGCGACTTCGAGAGCGGCACAAAAGACCACTGGAGCAGCTGGGGCAACAGCTCTACAACAGAGGTGCAGGAAGGTGCTGGATATGACGGAAGCTACGGACTCGTAATGGTTAACCCAAGCGATGCCGACGACTATTCGGCACAGCTGGCTTACGACCTGACCGACCCGCTCGTAGCAGGAAAGAAATACATCATAAGATTTAAGGCTAAGGCCAGCACACCTGCCGGCACACTGCAGTTTGCCACACAGAACAGCAGCGACTACTCTGGCGAGGGATACCACTCATTCAGCGTAGGCACAGAATGGACAACATGTGAGTATGACTATACCTGCACAAAGGACAACCTGAACCGAGTGCTCATCAACTTCGGCAAGGTGGCAGGAACCTACTACATCGACGACGTTGAGTTCGGCGAGGAAATAGGCGGATCGGCATCAGCTAAGCGCGGCCCTGCAAAGGCTTCGTCTGTAACCTACAAGTTCAAGACACCTGAAGAGAAGAAGGCAGCCCTGCTCGGAGCTATGGAGAGCTGGATTAAGGGCATGGCAGAACATCTGGGCAACAGAATAAGCGGATGGGACGTGATAAACGAACCTATAACCGACGGCACACCTAAATGGCGCGGCATAGATGGCAACTTCAGCGAAGGCGACAGCGAGCCTGTTGAAGATCCTGAAAGCGGCTTCAACCTCAACTGGGAGTCAGGCCACTTCTACTGGGGCTACTACATCGGCAAGGAATATGCTACAAAGGCATTCGAACTTGCACGCAAATACGCTCCAAACGCCAAACTCTATGTAAACGACTATAACCTGGAGACAAGTCCGGCAAAACTGGCAGAGCTCATCAACTTCGTAAAATACATCGACGAGAACGGAAGCGTAAAGGTTGACGGTATCGGCACACAGATGCACGTAGACGGCAAGTCGATAACCAAGGAGCAGATTGACGCAATGTTCCAGACGCTTGCTGCTACAGGCAAACTGATAAGGATAAGCGAGCTCGACGTAAGAATCGGCACGACATCGCCTACAGCCGACGACCTGCAGACACAGTCGGACGTATATCAGATGATCATCGAATCATACAAGGCAAACATACCTGAGGCACAGCAGGGCGGAATAACACTGTGGACTCTCTCTGATGCTGCCGACGAGCACACTTACTGGTATCCTGACGACGCGCCAAACATCTTTGACAAGAACTATGCCCGCAAGACAGCCTACAAGGGTGTATGCGACGGTATAGCAGGCAAGGACATAAGCGAGGACTTTACAGGAGACATGTGGATGAACGGAAAATAATAATTCTGATACAGCGATTTATCTTATCAATAAGGTGCATAGGCTATCGGCCGTGCACCTTATTATTTTTATATACACTGCCGCCAACCGTGCAAAGATATACTGCCTTAGGCTTTCTGCAAGCCGGCATCATGACCGTATGACCATTTGCCATAGACAAGAGAAAGGGCTAAATCAGGCTCTCAACAGGAGCACTACGCCCTATCTGCCACCAGTCTTCATTCTGCCGGCCATGTAGCCACATCATGACACGGCACAGTCTTTTTGCCTTGCGCCAGCATCACGCCACCTGGCATTCTTAACAATGCCCGCCTTCCCCCATCCGTTCATCATGATTCACTGGTAAGAAGCCTGCAACAATCAAAGCAACACAAGGCAAAACATGGATAGATCATGACGTCAGGACAAGAATAAAAACCAGCGTTGAAGGCGGTAAAAAATCAGGACATTATATTTTTTCATTACAGAAAGCCAACATATAATATAAGTTAAACGGGAACAATAAAATCCACCAGTCTATTAACTATTGTTCACAATATGCACACATAAAACATGCAAAAACAATGGTTTTGCCATGCTAAAAGCACCGGTTTTGAAGCAAAAAAGCATCACTTTCAAGTAGAAAACATGCCACTTTTGACCCGTAAACGGCATAGTAATATTATTTAACACATACATTGTAAAGTCCAAATAGCACTAAAGCACATAATATCAACCACTTACACAAAACGCCAAATTTTGCGCCATCTATGGTCAAAAATCCGGTTTCATGATGAACACCGCCATTCTGGAAGCGTTAACCGTTCGGATTTTACGAAAAATACTTACAGCGTGTCTGTATGTCATCCATTATTTTCAAGACCCAAATATATGCAGCCAGACAATACAGCAAACAGCAAAGCAAGAATAAGCATACACGCCCTTAATAAGCCACAGCCGAAAGGCATTAAATATAAAATGCATGACAACGCTTCTATCTGCCGTCAGGATTCATCAAAAGATTGTCTTATACTGAGCTGACTACCATTTTCCTTCTCATAAAATTAGCTGACTTGTCAATAAAAGCAGGCAGCAAGACGGCAACAGAAAGACAATATGACGGCAGAAAAATTAAGTCTACTTTAAGATTAAAACATACGCAGCAGCATCACCTATTGGTGATAAATACAACATGAAAACATGTACAAGGCAAACCGGCAAAGACTGACCGATATACCGTATGCCCATAACCCAACTGATGTAAATAAAAATCTGTTTTCACTAAAAACATTCCGACAGCAAAAGCATGCCGCAAAAACATGAAAGAAGTATGCCGTTGAGAAAACGGCAACGGCAAAAATCAGAAATAGAGCGCTCAAATATTTTAAAAAAATATGTTACAATTTCAGAAAAAACATGACAGACTTAGAACAAAATATAAAACTAAGGATAAAAACTCATTAAATATTTTTTCACTAAAAACTTAATTCGCACGAAAATCAGGCTGAAACGTCAAAACATACACACCGAAAAACCTTGCATGCATCAAAAACCTTTGTACTATGATTTTTGATACAAAAAACCATAAAATAGAAATATTCAGACCATTTTAACAGAAGAAACGTGCCTTAAACCATGTAAAACGTCTAAATATAGGCTCTTTTAGCTTATATGAGACGTAAAAAAATGCGGATGAAACATTAAGAAATACATTTATAAATATTAATTGATATTTTTGCGACGTAGAAAACTTTATAAAAAATACTATAAAAAAACTTACATCACCACGTAACAAAAATACCATAAAAAACAAAGCAAAAATACTTGAAACAAATATTAATGAGACACAAATGTCATGGCACAAGGCATACAGCCGGCCATAAAGACAAAGAAAAGAAAACCAATATATAATAATGTAGAATAAGCATAATTCTGAAAACTTAAAAAAAATAATACTTTAAGAGGAGTTCTATAAATTAAAATATTGTAGTACAGTTGTTTATATGGTTCC